>JGI24695J34938_10000158_pt1 | contig 62584 bp, 43 predicted proteins | sample TergutCo191P3_FD_34938 | JGI IMG/M metagenome (IMG submission 34938)
TTGGCGAGCCTGTCGGCGCCGCATGCTACAAACCGTATCATTCATCAGGAGAGAGGCTTCTGCACGAGCATATCGGAATGTCAGGCATCCCCATGGATCCGTATCCGTATTATCCCGCTGAAGCGAAGACTGTGTTCCTTACCGCGGACGCGGCATGGGACGGCGACATTGTAAGCAAAATAAAACAAAGTCTTTTAAACGGAAACAAAGTGTTTGTTACAAGCGGTTTGTACAAAAAGCTTTCAGAAAAAGGAAAAGACGGAAACAGAATTGAAGACATTTTGCCTGTAGAAATAACTGACAGAAAAATAATTACAGACAAATTTACAAACAGCGGATTCGGACAGAGAAACAACGGCGATTTAAGATCGCTTTCGCCTGTTACGGTTCCTCATGTAGCGTATAACGAAAACGATCTGTGGGTGCTTTCATCGGCGATCACCCCGCATTCAAGCCATCCGCTTTTACTGTGCGGCTCATACGGAAAAGGCACATTCTATGTGCTTACAGTTCCCGATGTCCCCGCGGATTTATACAAGCTCCCCGCGGAAACTCTGACAATGATACGCAAAGAAATGAATTTGCCCGTAACGCTTGAATGCTGCGGAAAAATCGGCTTGTTCCTGTATGATAACAACACATTTATCCTGCAGTCATTTATTGACAGACCCGAAACCGTTAAACTCTCAATAAACAGGGCAGGAGCGAAAATAATTCCGCTATCCATGCCCGCGGGAATGCGCCCGATGATGAAAGCGCGCTGCGGAGAAAATGAAAGCGTTTTTGATATTAATTTACTCGCGGGACGTTATATGGTCTTTAAGATCGAAGGATAAACGATAAATACACTTTTTCAAAATTATCGCGTGTCTTTTTTTCTGATCCAGGCGTTAATAGCCAGTAATATATTTTCTTTATCAAACGCATTAAGCTTACGATAGGCGTCTATAAGCGTTTTCTCGGAATTTTCAAGGCCTTCTGGTTCTGTTCCTGTTATCAGATATTCCGCGGATATTCCAAGCAGTTTCGCGATCTCAACTCCTTCTTTTAAGTTAGGGTAAGTTTTTCGCGTCATCCATTTTCTGAATGTACTTAAGGGAACATTAATTTTACCTGCAATCCATTCCTGGGTTGTATTTTTAATTTTTATTTCATTTTTAAGTCTTAACCAAAAGTCCATATATTATTTTACTCAAAAAAAAGAGCAAAAAAGGCATATTTTGTATTGACAATATTCCAAATTTGGATATACAATAAGAGATTAGTAAGAATATTTGGAATGTTTTCTCATAATTATAAGCAAATTTGGGTAATTAAAAGGAGATATTCATACAATGCGAAATATATTTATAACCATAATTTTAATTTTAATATTATCAGAGAATAGCGCAGCGGAAACAACATGTACAATTATGAAAAACAAATGGAAAGGAATTGTAAGGTTTAATCCCGCTGATAATTTCATTAATTTGCATAACGCGCTTCCCGGTGTAGATGTAACATGGACGCGGTATTTTTTTCCCAGTCTCGGCGGTTCAATAGAAATCAATATAAATTTTGGCTGGGGTGTTTTGCCAGCGGCGGAAATATCGTTATTAAGCGGCGTTGAATATATTCCAATAGGTCCTGTAAATAAAGAAAAAAATGGATTATTTCTTGACGCGAAAATCGGATTTTCTGTATTTATTTTAAACGAAATTAAATTTTTTTTCATCGCGAAAACCAATGCCGGATATCAGCTGATAACAGGAAAAGGATTTGTATTTACGCCCGGAATCGGGGTTATCTATAATAGCCGTAATGGATTTGGCTTGAACTTGATGTTTGATATCGGCTTCGCGTATAAATACAAGAAAATAAAAACATGAAAAAATGTATTTATATTTTTTTCATTTGTATAATATTATCAGGATGCACAATAGCCGCGCTTGAAGTATACTCCGGCGTATTTGACAGAGTTGAAACCGGCAGGTTAATTGATTTTTCAGGTTATCCGCGCGAAGAGTTTTGGTTTTATTCAGGCAGAAACAAGCTTGAAGGATTTATTTATGGCAAGGAAAACGATAAGGGCTTGGTTGTAATTACTCATGGAATACATACGAACGCTGATGATAATCACCTGATGATAAAATATCTGGCTGATAATGGCTGGCGCGTTTTGGCGTTTAACAACACCGGAGTTAGCGGGAGCGAAGGTTACAGTATGCTTGGTCTGTCTCAAGGTCTTCTCGATCTTAAAGCCGCTTTGAATTACATTGAAAACACAGGTGAATTAAACGGCTTGCCAATTATGTTATTAGGGTTTAGCTGGGGCGGTTACACGGTATGCGCTGTATTAAATTTTAATTATCCGATAAAAGCTGTTGTAAGCTTGTCCGGTTTTAACAGCATTCAGGATGTTATAGAGAAACAGGCAATTGACGCGGTCGGAAATATCTATTATTTATTGTCTCCGCAGACTCTCGCTCTGGAAAGACAATTATTCGGAGAAACGGCAAAACTTACCGCTGTTGACGGCATAAATAAAACGCGTATTCCAGTATTAATCGCGATAAGTTCTGATGATGATGTTATTCCTCCCTGCACAATATCAATTTACGCGCATAAAAGAAAAATTTTTAATCCCCGCGCTGAATATCTGTTACTGGAAGGCGAAGACGCCGGAGGTCATCGTCTCAGAAATTATACAAAAGAAGGACTATATATTAAAATTAATGAATTTCTAGAAAAATCAAGATAATTTTTCATTCTTTAAAAATATAATTTTTTGTTATATTGTAACAAAAAACAGCAAATAGTGGTTAAATTAACATAATGCAGAGTATTTTTAAACGATATGAAAAAAAATATATAATCTCAAAAGATCAAAGCGTTTTAATTAAAGATTTTTTAACCGGAAAAATGAAAATTGACAGGGACGGTGAATACCTTGTTCAAAATCTTTATTATGATACGCCAAATTGGGATATCATCCGCGAATCGATAGAAAAACCGCTTTATAAAGAAAAATTACGCCTAAGATTCTATGGCAGTTTCGAACCGGAATCTCATGGGTTTCTGGAACTAAAAAAGAAGTACAATGGCATTGTATATAAACGCAGAATCGCGTTTTCTTTGAGCGAACTAAAAAACAACTGTGTCAAAAAAATTTTACAAAACAGCGATTCGCAGATTTCGAGGGAGATAAATTACTTTCTCAGCAGAAAAAACGCGGCGGAAAAAATATACATCGGATATCAAAGACTCGCGTATAACGGCGTTGATAACGAAGAAAATCTGCGCGTTTCATTTGATAAAGACATTATCATCCGCGATTGTTCAATAAAAAATTTATACTCAGGCGGAAATTATCAAAAAAACGATTATCAAATACTTGATGATAATTATCAAATAATGGAAATAAAAACAAAAAACTCGATTCCCGTATGGCTCGCCGTTTTGCTCAGTAAAAACAAAATTTATCCCGTTTCATTTTCAAAATACGGAACATATTTTACAAAATACGTTCTGGACAGGCAGGATATCGCGGCGAAACCGCGTTTAAAGGAGATTGAAAATGCCGCTTAACTTTTTATCCGGAAGCGTAATTAATGAGATTCCTACGCTGCAGGGAATGATTGTCTGTACTCTTTTTTCTTTGCTTTTCGGTTTAGCGGTTGCCGGAATTTATATGTTCAGAAACAAATACAGCCGAAGCATGGCGATAACGCTCGCGCTGCTGCCCGCGATTGTGCAGATAATAATTATGCTTGTTAACGGAAACATCGGTGTCGGCATCGCTGTGGCGGGCGCGTTTTCTTTAATACGGTTTCGTTCGATACCGGGAACCGCGAAAGAAATCGGCGCGTTATTTTTCGCGATGGCGATTGGCTTTGTAACAGGGCTTGGCTATATATTTTACGCGTCCGCGTTTTTATTATTAGTCGGAGGCGCATGGATGTTATTAACGCGTTTATCATTCGGCGATAATAAAAAAATCAGATATCTAAAAATAAAGATTCCGGAAAATCTTGATTATGAAGGACTGTTTGATGATATTTTAAAAAAATTTACAAGCAGCGCCGAACTGGTCTCGGTGTCAACCGTAAATATGGGAAGTCTTTTTGAACTGATATATGTTATAATTCTTAAACCTTCATCCGCGCCAAAAGAATTTATTGATGAACTCAGATGCCGTAATGGAAACTTAAATATATTATTAAGCCAAAGCCGGGACAGAGAGGAGCTATAACATGAAAAAAAATAAATTTTTCGCCGCGCTTTTATTTATATTTTTACTGACAGGCTGTACAAGAGAGGTTCCCGCGTCAGGAATTATAAATCAACGGCCTGCTCAGGATGAGATTACAGCTGTCAGCGCTAAACCTGTTGAATTTATCAATGGGGTCTCGCGCATAACAACAGGAGGAAGATACAGGCTTTCAGGCGAGCATGAAGGACAAATTTTAATAGACGCGTCAAGAAATGATATTATAGAACTTATTCTCGACGGCGCGGTTTTGCATAACCCGTCAGGACAGGCGATTTTCGCGCCCCGTTCGCGCGGCGTGGAGCTGATTCTCGCGGACGGTACAATTAACTACGTTTCTGACGGTGAATATATTGACGAAAATAACAACGCGGCGATTTACATACAACACGATCTCATAATCTCAGGCGGCGGAACATTAAATGTTACGGGAAATTATCATCACGGGATACGCGCGCAGGATTTTCTGACAATTAACAGCGGATATTTTCAGATAACGGCGAAAGGAGACTCTCTCCGGGGACGAGACGGCGTAATTATTAATGACGGAATATTTCTTTTAACTGCCGGAGGGGACGGCATTCAATCCAATAATAATTCTAATCCCGATTACGGATTTATAACCATAAACGGCGGTACATTCACAATCAACGCCGGAGATGACGGTATGCAGGCTGAGACAAATGTAACCATCAACGGCGGAATTTTTATGATTGAAGCCGGTGACGACGGCATAACCGCGGGCAGTTCCGTTTTAATAACAGGCGGAAAAATTGACATTAAAGACAGTTATGAGGGAATCGAGGGGTTAAATGTCACCATAACAGGAGGGGACATCGCTTTATACGCGAGAGATGACGGAATTAACGCGCGGGATCCAAACGCTATAAGGGATTTCCGCGGCAGACCGATGACGCGTGGACCGTTTAATCCCGAAGTATATGTGCGCATAACAGGCGGGAATATTAATGTGCACGCGGTAAATGACGGAATAGATTCAAATAATAATATATTTCTGGAAGGCGGAACGGTTAATATAAGCGGACCTTCAAGAGGAATGGACGGAGCTGTTGATTTGGACGGAACTTTTCTTATAACAGGCGGAAAACTAATTACATCCGGCAGCGTAATTAATGTGTCAAGGCAGTCCACTCAATCAATAGTTTCAGTTGTTTATACAAGACAGCTTCCGGCTGGAACGTTAATAGAAATTTTAGGCTCAAACGGCAGCGCGTTTTTAAACCATACGTCTCAAATGACGTTTACAACATCGTTTTTCACCGCGCCTGATTTTATTAACGGAGAAACTTATTCGCTTTATATTAACGGAGAAAAAACAAACGATTTTACAATCAGTTCATTAATAACAAGCGTAAGCGGAAACAGCTCTCTAGCGGGCGCGGCCAATGAAAATTTTGTTCCACGCGGAACAGACGGCGGCTTTACAGTGCCCGGCAGGGGTAGCATGCGCGCAGGTCCTGGATTCAGCGGAGAAAATTTCCCCAATGTTCCGAGTCCCGGGGATTTTGGAGGCGGCAGAGGCAGAAACCGCATGGTACCTCTGGAACCTCCGAGGATTTAAACGTATCTGAAAAAATAAAAAATTCTTACACCATTACATTTCCGCCACAGACGGGAATGCAAACGCCTGTGACAAAAGAAGAAAGATCCGACGCCAGAAATAAAACGACATTGGCTATTTCCTGATCTGTTCCGCGGCGCGCGAAAGGGACATTTTTCGCGTAGGCGTTATCATTAAACCCTCTTTGGTCAACTGCTTGATCCTCTCTGTCTTTGTCGCTGATTGTCCATCCCGGCGCGACCTGGTTCACATTGATGCCGTTAGCTGCAACTTCCCTGGCGAGGACGCGGTAAAGTCCGTCCATGCCTCTTTTCGCTGACGCGTAAGCGCCTGTGTTCCCGCCGCATTGCGCTGAACATTCAGTGTTAATGCCGATAAATTTGCCTGCTCCCTTTTTGATCATCGCGGGAAGAAACGCCTTTGCCGTCAGAACATTTTGCATAACGCACGAGTCAAACTGGCTTTGAAAATCAGCAAGGTTTTGATCCAGCACCGGTTTCCAGTCATACTGGATTACAGCGTTATTCACGACAATGTCAGGATCGCCAAGTTCATCCCTGATTTTATCGCGCATAGAATTGACAGATTCTTCTTTTGTGACATCAGCCTGAAAAGCGGCGGCGCGGCGTCCCATAGCTTTTATTTCATTGGTTAGTTTCTCCGCCATTTCGCCGCTGCTGTAATAACAAACAGCGATATCCGCGCCGCAGGACGCGAGAGTGCGCGACATAACTCTTCCAAGCTGACCCGCCGCCCCTGTGATAAGCGCGATTTTTCCGCTTAAATCTATGTTCATCATTAAACTACGCTGTCAGACAGGCGTGCGTTTCTTTTAACTGCTTGATGATTTGCAGTTTTTGCGGGCATTTTTCTTCGCACGCTCCGCACGCTGTGCATTTAGACGCGTCCGCGGTTTTCTGCCAGCTTCGCCCTTTGCTGGCTTCGTCATACGCTTTTTTAGCGTGATCCTTTAAGCCATAAACCGTATAACGGTTCATAATTTCAAAAAGATACGCGATATCAATTCCGGCGGGACACGGCTTGCAATAATTACAGCCTGTACAATAAAGCTTCGCCAGATTCTTGTTTTCTTCCATCACTTTATTGATATTGTTAAGTTCATCTTTGGTAAGAGGTTCTCCGGAACGTGATACGACATCAAAATTTTCTTTCAGCATTTTAACATTTTCCATGCCGGAAAGCACAATATCAACATTTTTATTGGCTAAAACAAACCTAAGGGCGATCTCAGCGGAGCTGACGCGTATATCGTTTTTTTCTTTTAACAATCCCTGAATCTTTTCGCTTGGCGCGCCGAGACGGCCGCCGCCAACAGGACCCATTACGACAACGCCGAGTCCTTTTGATTTCGCGTACGCGATATTTTCTTCGTTGGATCGATCTAGCATATTGTATTGAATCAGCGTTGATTCAAAAATACCGGAGTCAACAATCTGTTTATAATTTTTAGAATCGTCATGAAACGAAAATGAAATATGCCTGATAAGCCCCTGCTCTTTCGCTTTGCGCGCCGCTTCAATCGGACCGTATTTTAACCCCTGCCAGCTTTCAAAACTTTTAAGCGAAATTCCCCAAAAATGATAGAAGTCAATATAATCGGTATCAAGTTTTTTCAGGGAATTTTCCAGCCGTCCCATCCAGTGATCGCCGTCATTGTCCTCAATTGGATTTTTCGTTGAAAGAAAAATTTTATCGCGATAGCCTTTGAGCGCTTTTCCTACAGAGATCTCGCTTAGCTTCTCGCAGTAAAGCGGAGCTGTATCAATATAGTTTACTCCCATATCAAAAGCCTGCCGCATCATAGGAACAGCCAAGTCATCGTCAATAATATTTTTCCCGTCAACCTCTTTCATCGGAAGCCGCATCGCTCCAAAACCAAGAGCCGAAACTTTTACGCCTGTTCCGCCAAAATCTTTATAAATCATAAATTGCTCCATTAATAGTAATTACATTACATATCCAATACAATTTCGTTCTCCGCTTTTAAAATTGACGCGGGAATATAATTGCTGTCCATTACCTGACCGTTAATTGACATTTTTTTACAGCCGCTTTCCAGCCCGCCCGGGTTATTAATTTTTATGTTAAGCTTGCAGCCCCGGAAAGTTTTAACAAGCGTTAATGATTTCCATCCGGCGGGAATCGCGGGAGCAATGCGGAGACCGTCGATATCAGGGCGCAGTCCGAGAATGCCTTCTACGCAGCCGACCATAACAGTGCTGGCGGTACCTGTAAGCCAGTGAACATGACTGCGGCCTTCGAACGGACTGTCTGTGCTTTCTGTAAACTGAGAGTAAACATAAGGTTCCATAAGGCGCGTGTCCGCGATATCATTCTGAGCAGCGGGGCAGCTTTCAAGATAGTACTCAACAGCGCGGCCGCCCCGACCTAAAAGAGCTTCGGCGAGAATCAGCCAGCCCTGAGACTGAAGGAATATGCCGCCGTTTTCTTTTGTTGACGGATTAAACAGCAAAGCCAAAGCGCCATCGAACGCGTGTTTAACATAAGAAGGAGCCATCAGCCTCGCGCCGTATTTTGTGTTTAATTCTTTGTAAACAAGATCGAGTATCCGCTTGCTCCGCGCCTCATCGGAAAAACCGGAAATTACAGCCCAGCTTTGAGGATTCAGCCACATACTTGCTTCAGGATCTCCGGGTTTGCCGACTGTCACATCATTCTCAGTAATGCCGCGCACAAAACGATCTGTGTTCCAGCATTTATCTTCGATTATTTTCTCAAAGCGGTTTTTTAATTCCTGCATCTGCTTTTCTGTCGCTGAATCTTTTTTGTGCCTCGAAAAACGAATCATTATCTCAAAAGCGTAATAAAGCTGCATCGCGACAAAAACTGAAACGCCGTTAGCGCCTAACCTGAGACAATCATTCCAGTCAGCGTGAAGCCCCGCGGGAAGTCCGTGAATACCCAAATGATTGAGCGAAAAATCAATCGCTTTTTTAAGGTGATCAAATAACGTATCCTTGCCTTCGTCAGCGTAAGGAATAACTTCGTCTAACAGGGCAGTGCTGCCGGTTTCCGCGATATATTTCCAGACAGTCGGGAAAAGCCAAAGCGCGTCATCGGCGCGGTATGACGGATGCCCGGTTCCCTGCCTGTAGGTAGAATCTTCGGGCTTGTCTTCATGACCGGGATTGTGGTTGTATTTTACAAGCGGAAGCGCGCCGCCGTGGCTCACCTGCGCGGAAATCATGAACTTTATTTTTTCCAAAGCCATTTCCGGATCAAGATGGATTATTCCCTGTATGTCCTGCACTGTGTCCCTGTAACCATATCCGTTACGCTGTCCGCAGTAAATCAATGAAGCCGCGCGCGACCAGACAAATGTAATAAAACACTGATAAGCGTTCCATGTGCCGATCATGTTATTAAAGTTTTCATCCGGCGTTTCAATTTTTAGATTATCAAGTTTTTTATGCCAATATTTTTTTAAATCGGCGATTTCACTGTCAACCAGCTCTGTCTTTTGAGAATCATAGCGCGCGATAATTTCCTTTGCCTGAGACTCGCGTTTTTGCCCGAGAAGAAAGACAAATTCTTTGCTTTCTCCGGGTTTAAGATCAAGAACAGTGTGAAGAGCGCCGCATGGATTCAAGTTGTAATTGAGAGTGCCGCAAAGCTTTCCATTCTCGATAGAAAGAGGATTTTTATAATCGCGGTAATTGCCTAAAAATTTCGCGCGATCTCCACAGTAGCTTTCAACCTTCGCTCCGGAAAGCCCGAAAAAGCGCGTTTCCACGCGGCTTTCATTAACGGCGTTCAAACAGTTTTCGTTAATCGTTTGTAAAATAAATTTTTCTTTAAAATATGTTCTGGTAATGAATTGGGTATATTGAAGGTTTACCTGATCCTGCTCGTAGAAACTCTCGCAGGTAAACTCGGCGTATCCGAAACAGGAGATTTTACGCGCTTTGGAATCTTTATTGGTAACTTTCATCTTCCATACTTCGTAATCCGCCCCGTGAGGCACATAGTAAACCGCCTGCGATTGGATGTTTTTATACTCAGCCTCGATAACAGTATACCCTGTACCGTGACGGCAGATTGATTTATATTGATCCAGCGGCTTGCCAACAGGCTGCCAGGACGCCGACCAGTAATCCTTATCCTCATCATCGCGAAGATAAATATAACGGCCTGGTTTATCCTGTTCATTAAAACGGTAGCGGATAATGCGTCCTGCCGCGCCGCTTTTAACAAAGCTGTAACCGCCGGCGTTATTTGATATAATCGCTCCGTACGCGGGAGACCCAAGATAATTCGCCCAAGGCGCGGGGGTATCGGGCCTATCTATAACATATTCCCTTGTTTTGGAATCAAAATAACCAAATTTCATAAAAACCTCCATAAATGTTTATATTCGCATTATATATGGTAAGAATATTATTTTCCAGATATAATGTTAAAACCGCTGATGAAACTGCTGATAAAATTATCCGTTTTCTTGAAAATATTTTTAATTCTCAGCTCATGCGTAAGCAAGCCGGAAATAATTGAGCCTGAACCCATTCCGGAAATTATCGAAATCGCGGCGGTTTACATCCCTCCGGAACCTGCCCCTATAATAATACCTCCTCCTCCAGAAATAATTGAGGAGATTATCATCCCTCCGCCGGTACTGACGCCGGAAGAACAGCTGATCATACGAATAAAAGAAAATGGCGATGACATAGAAAAATTTTTTACAGTAGATCGAAACGAAAGAATAACAATTAAAGCGGATTTAATTCATAATAACCAGTTATTTGAGATTACTTATGACCTTGAAAACCTGATTGAACATGAAAAATCAGTTTACGAAGTTGGCTTTACTGTCCGGTTGATTGAAACATTAAATAAAGAAACTCAGTATGATTCGGATGATCATCAGGAAGGAAAAAACGATTCTGAAACTGGAAATGATGATGACAATCAGCCGGAAATTCCGGATTTTATTCAAAGCGTTCTCATTTGGAGACCTGTCCCGGGAAACGCCGGAATTCTGCTTTCTTTTGATGATGATTATCAGGACACATGGGAAAGATACCTCGATTTTTTTGATGAGTATGAAGCGAAAGTAACTTTTTTTTTAATGGGCGGATACCATCCATTCAGCGCGCTGGCGGTTGAACGCGGTCATGATGTTGGGTTTCATTCCTTAAACCATCCTGATTTGCGCCAGCTTTCAAGGGAAGTTTTTAACAGGGAAGCAATCGAATCTGCTCAGGCTTTCAGACAGGCGGGAATTCCGGTAACATCATTCGCTTACCCTTATGGCTTTTATTATAACTGGATGCATAACGCGCTTTTGGAGCATTTTACCGTTCTTCGCGGGTACGGAACATCATTCTTAATATACGACAAAAATAACATAAAATCTTCATACATTGTATCAAGAGCTATCGATAACACTGTAATGCAAAGAGATGATTATTTTGATTATACGATCAAAATGATGCTAAGAACTGTCAAATTTATGGACAGAAACTGGGTACTTCCCATGACAAGTCATAATATTTCCAATGGTTCATGGGCTATCAGGCATAACAGACTGGAATTTCTGCTACAAACCGCGGCGGATTTAAAGCTAAAATTTTACAAATACAGCGATTTTGAGTGATTTTTGCGCGAAAATCTTATTGTTCTGAAATATCTTACTATTCATAATGAAATTAAAATAAAATATTTGCTATACAATTGACATGGCTCATGTTAAAATTAGGAATATAAAAAATTCCTGAAGGGAAAAAAAATTTTTAGGAGGAGTTTATGAAACGCCTGTTTTTATTATTATTAGTATTGGGCATTACAATGTCATTATTCGCCCAATCTATTCCGCGGAGTCAATTTCAATTTGCCGCCGGAAACTGGTCATGGTCAGGAAACAGACTCGTTCAAAATGACGCGAATGCCCATCTCGCGAAGGTAAATATGCTCTCACTTCCGCAAAACGGCGTTATGAGATACCAATTTAATATGCGCCATGAAGGCGGACTGGAAGATGGACATGGCGGTGTCGGAATACATATATTTATGGATACAGCCTATAATGGCGAGTCATGGGGAGCCGGAAATTCCTATCTTCTTTGGTTAAATTATGATGAAACGCCCTCAGTTGCGGGCGGCGCGCAGTTTGGTCTTACAGGTCAGGTTTACAAGAGTACCAGTGATTCGCAGATGAATTTGCTTTTTCAACAGTCATTTAATGAATTCGTGCCGCAGCTTGTTCAGGTCGGATTTATGAACAACGACGTTCCTGTAAACATGATGGTAAACGGAGACACAGGCGAAGTCAGGCTGTATGATCCAACAAATCCTAACGGTGATTTTTACTTTTATTTTTATCTTGGCGATATAGACAGGCAAATTAGTCTTCCGTTAAGAGGAAACAATGTCGCGTTAAGAACAAACGGAATGAGAGTATCTTTTGGTGAAGGTTTTTAAAAATTGAAATCTCCTGGTCCACGCCAGGTTGACGTACACACGGAAAGAGCTGGGAAACCAGCTCTTTTTTTTATCGTAAAAAATTTTAAAAAAAAATTTTTACCAGCTTAAAAGAGAGAAGTTCCTGTACTAACCGAGTTTTGGAAAAAGATTCATAATTTCTTCTTTTAACTCTGATATTGTTTTTAATGACAAATCAAATTCAAAATCATCAATTTGCTGAATCAATTTATTTTTTAATTCATCGGTTTTTTCATTGCCATGTATTTCGTGAATTTTTTCGATAAACTGGCAGCTCTCAGGATTGCCCATTCTCAATAAGGGTATGACCTCATCAAGTATCTTGAGAGCGTAACCGGCGTCTGATTCATCTTTATTATTTTTTGATTTCGCGCTGTTTAATTCCGCTTTCAGTTTCTGCTCCGCGATGTCTTCTTCATAAATGGGAATAAATTCCAGCAGAACTTTATTTAGTTCGGTTTCAAGAAGGCTGAATTGTTTCTCCGTTACATTATTAACGCCTTTCGCGAGTCCGCGTTCTACTTCTTCCGCAGCGGCTTGTAAGCTTCCTTTTCCAATCTGACCGGCATTGCTTTTAAGCGAATGCGCCATCCTGTGAGCCTGTTTAATATCGTTGTTCAGTTCATATAATATTTCGTTGTACTTGTTTTTATTGCTTTTAAAAAACATTATTTTTAATTTTCTGCCGAATTCCTCATCAGAATCAGGATTTAAGCTTAGCAGATTTTTTGTTTTCGCGCTGACAGGTTTAAGATATTTTAACAAACAGCGCCACAGTTCCTGTGATGTAAAAGGTTTTCCTATACAATCATTTATTCCGTTACTCCTGTAAATTTCGCGGTCGCTTGTTAAAACATTCGCTGTTAACGCGACAACCGGCATTCCGGTCTTCAACTGAAAAATTCCGGCGGAAGCTTCAAGACCGTCCATTACAGGCATATGCATATCCATAAAGATAAGATCAAAGAGCTTCTCGCTGTTTTTTATTCGGTTTTGTACAATATCAATTCCAATTTTGCCATTATCAGCTACGACGGTTTTAAGGCCAATTCTCGCGAGATGCTCGCAAATTACCTGCTGATTCATGACATTATCTTCGCATAACAATATTTCACCTTCAAACACAGGTTTTTCAATTTCGTTAAGAATTATTTTTTTATTTAACTCATCTTCTGTCACGGGAATTGTGTCAAAAACAAGAGTAAAACTGAATTTGCTTCCAAGACCTGATTTGCTTTCTACAGAAAGCTTTCCGCCCATTAATTCCAGTATATTATTTGTTATGGAAAGCCCAAGTCCCGTTCCGCCGTATTGGCGCGTTGTGCCGCTTTCCGCCTGGGTAAACGGATCGAATATTTTTTTAATCTGTTCTTCCGTCATGCCGATGCCGCTGTCATTAATTTCAAAATACATTGTTACTGTCGATTCGGTTTCATCTTTGATTTCCGCGATCGCTTTAACCACTCCGACATTGGTAAATTTAACGGCATTTGATAAAAGATTAATAAAAACCTGACGCAGCCTTGTAGGATCGCCTAACGGCAGCCTGCCTTCAGGAACGGCATCGCAAAAATACAGTTGAATTCCTTTTTCTTCCGCTTTTGGAATAATAAGCGTTTTACAATTAGAAAATATTTCGCATAAATTAAAAGGAATATTTTCCAGCTCCATTTTGCCGGATTCAATTTTTGACAAGTCCAGAACATCGTTTATTATCTGCAAAAGCCATTGCGCGTTATTAATAATTTTGCCAAGGTAATCTTTTGTTTTTACCGAAATGTTATCGTCTAACGCGAGTTCGGAAAATCCGACAATACTGTTCATCGGCGTTCTTATTTCATGGCTCATGTGCGCCAGGAACGCGCTCTTCGCGCGGCTCGCGATCTGCGCTTCTTTGAGCGCTTCCTTCAGATTCGCCTGCAAATCAACAATCTCAGTAATATAATTATGACGAAGGAACGCGCTCGCGATCATCATACATCCTGAACGAAGTATAGCTGTTTCATTTTCAGAAAATTTTGATTCGCGATGACAATTATCAAAACCTATGAACCCCCAGAATTCATCATGCAAAAAAATAGGAGCGAGAAATATTGAAAGAACGCCCGCTGATGTAAAGAACAGCCATGAACTGTGAAGATCTACAGCGAGGTTGTTTATACACTGGCCTTTGGAAAGCAGTTCTCCCCATACCGGAAGTTTTTCGCGGTAAGAAATATTAATTGTGTAGTCTTTTCCCTGCTGAGGTTCGGCGCGCTCAGACCATTCATATATTTGTGTAGCGCATAACTCCCCGTTGTACATGCTGTTCTTCCAAATGTAAACTCTGTCGGCGTCAACAGTGGCAGCCATCATTCCCATTGATCTGTAAAGGCCTCTTTCAAATTGGGGGATATCAGAATCAAGCAAAATCGCGGCGACTATATTAATCGTATGCAAAAGCTGATCGCGGTGATCGCGGTCATTTAACGCCGCCATTAATGTCTCGTTATTTTCATTAAAGCGCGTCCATGTTTTCTGCATTGTTTTCGCGAGATCACCGATTTCATCAACGCGCTCAATCCCGTAAATATCATTGTTTTTTAAATCCGCGTTTGAAACGCTGGTTTTAAGTTTCTGAAGCGGCTTTAAAAAAAGTTTTCTTATCAATGCTGAACTTAAGATAGTATAGATAACAAATGACGACAGAATAACAATGACTGGAGGCAAAACCCTCGTAATGCTGAATAGTGACTGCGAATTATATAAAGTAACTGTTGACCAGTCGGTATTTGGAATAGGAGCAATTGATATATATCGATAATTGCCTTCGGTTAAGCTGATAATTTTAGGCTCAACCCGCAGAGCGCTGTTAATTCTTCCTTGGTTTGCCAGATACTCTTTAACCGCGGCGATTGATTCAGGAGTAGGACAAATTTCCAGAATATTGCGCATGCTCTCTGTCCTGTGAAAATTGCCTTCGATTTTTAGATTATTATCAATTACAGAGAAATACGGTTCATACTTTGAACTGTCAATTTTAATATATCCTTCATTATCAATTATATATCCATTAACGCTTTTACTGTCATAGTTTCTGAACAGTTCATAAAACACTGAATCAAACTGCAGCGCGGAACAAATAATACCCAAAAAATTTCCGTTATCTGCAACTTTATAATTAATCCACAAACGGCGCGTATTAGAAACATTATCCACATCCATATTAAGAAAATATTCATTCCTGGAATCAATTGTTCTGAAATACCAGTGATCGTTCGAATTAAGAAGATCAATTGAGTTAAAAGGCGAAAATTTTTCTAATGGCGCGCCGTATTCAACCGAGTATTCATTTAAAGAATTGTGTATCACAAAATATAAACCGTTGATTTGAAAAAAACCGGCGTAACTCATCATTCTGTCATAGGCTTTAATTCTTTTTTCAATGTCATTTTCATCTGAAAACCATTCTATCAATTCTTCGGAATTGGCGGCATGATGCAGCAGCGTAATTTCCTTGATTAGCTGAGAACCTAAAATATCCACGGCTTCAACGGAATAAAGGCGCGCCTGTGTTTTTGAAGCGTCATCTGTAATGCCAAGGAACATCCAGATACTTACAGCTGTTACAGCCAATAAAATGATCCCCATAAATAAAATATTAATTCTTCCAAGGCGCGACGCGATATTTTTTCCTGAATTCCTGAAATTATTTAAAATCAAATTTATTAATCTCCGTGAATCATTTCGCCGGATGTTTTATTAATATTAGATTCAAGATCAGCTAACACTATATTAAGTTCCTTTTCAAGATTTATCAACTCTTCTTTATTGATATTTATATCTCCGTTTTTAAGCTTATTCTCAATTTCCGCCGCCGCTTTCTGAAGTTCTGCTTTCCTTAGCTGGGCCGCATTTCCTTTTAATGAATGCGTTAATCTGTGCGCGGATTTAATATCTCCCGATTCAAGATGTTTTTTTAAATCATTAAAAGCGTTTTTGTTAATTTTAACAAAATATTCCGTTAATACTTTTTCAAATTCTTTGTCAGCTTCAAGTAAAATATTTTCACTTGGCATCTTAAAATTTAACGCGGCAATATCCTCATTTTTGCTGTCATTTTTTTCTGATTCTGGATTTTTTTGAAGTTCCGGATCAGTTTCATACAGACCGGTTAATTCCATTTGCTTTTCGGCGTTAAATTTCTTTTTTAAGTCATCAAAATTTACAGGTTTAAAATATTTTATTAAACAATGCCAGAGTTCCTGAGATGTAAAAGGCTTGCAGACGCAATCCTGCATTCCGCTAATCAGATAATTTTTTCTGTCATCTGACATTACGTTAGCTGTCATCGCGATTATCGGAATATCCTTATCCAGCCTGCGGATTTTTTTAGCGGCTTCAATTCCGTCCATTACAGGCATGTGTATATCCATAAATATCAAATCAAACTGTTTTTTCTCGCTCAAAATTCTTCTTTTTACCATATCCAGGCCGATCCTGCCGTTCCATGCCACGGTTGTTTTAAAACCAATCCTCGCCAGATGCTCGCAAATTACCTGCTGATTCATCGGGTTATCTTCGCATAGTAAAATTTCTCCGTTAAACACAGGCTTATTAATTTCGTTTAACAGTACTTTTTTTAGGTATAACTCATTTTCAGAAGCGTCAATAGTATCAAATTTAATTGTAAAATAAAACTTGCTTCCCAGTCCCGGCGTGCTTTCCACATTTAATTTGCTGCCCATAATATCCAGAATATTTTTGGTAATGGAAAGCCCAAGTCCTGTCCCGCCGAACTGCCGCGCGGTTCCGCTGTCCGCCTGAGTAAAAGGATCAAATATTTTATCTATCTGCGCGCTTGTCATTCCAATGCCTGTATCTTTTACTTCAAAGAACATAGTAACGGTTTTGTCTGTCATTTCTTTAATATCAGCATGAATATTCACAGTCCCGAAATTTGTAAATTTCACAGCGTTGGAAAGAAGATTTACAAGTATCTGTCTTAATCTTGTAGGATCTCCCACAAGCATTTTTCCGATGCTTGGTTCCGCGAAAAAATGAATCATAATTCCTTTTTCAACTGCTTTTGGCATAATCAAAGTTCTGCAGCTTGTGAACAATTCGTGTATATTAAAAGCAATTTTTTCAAGTTCCATCTTTCCGGATTCTACTTTAGAAATATCCAGAATATCATTAATAATCTGCAGAAGCCCTTCTGTGTTTTCAAGGATTTTTCTGAGGTAATCCCTAGTTTTTACAGAGAGATCGTCATCTAACGCGAGTTCGGAAAAACCCATAATGCTGTTCATCGGCGTTCTTATTTCATGGCTCATGCTCGCGAGGAACGCCGATTTAGCGACAGAAGCCATCTGAGCTTTATTCGCGGATTCGCGCAGCTGTTCAACAAGCGAAAAAACATTCTCGGTTAACGCCGAAATTTCATCTTTCGAGTTTTCGGCGTTTAAAATTTCAATATTTGAATTTTCCTTAGCGGCTTCTGAAACAAATGAAATCAATTTATCAACTGGTTTAAAAAATTTGCAAAAAATTTTATCAAGAATAATACATGAAATTATTAATCCCAGCAGGCTTATTAACGCGTTAAAAATAATTATATTATTGCTCTTGTTAATTATTTCTTCGGCGTAAAATCCCGCGGCGGTACTTTCATTTTGAACAGCGGTGGAAAAATTAATTATCATAATTGACGCGCTGATTGTAATAATAACTGCCATAAAAAAAAGAACAGCAATCACAGGGAAAATTATTTTATTCTTAAAATTTCGTCCAAACATAAATTATTCCTTTTTCGCGTCTGAGGAAAAATATTTTAACAAGCAGCGCCAAAGTTCCTGTGATGTAAACGGCTTACTGACATAATCGTTAATTCCAGCGGCTTTATAAATATCAAGATTATCAGACATTACATTGGCTGTCATCGCGATTATCGGAACTCCTATGTTTAATTTTATTATCTCCGCCGACGCGTCAAGCCCATCCATTACAGGCATGTGCATATCCATAAAAATCAAATCAAATTGCTTAAAATTATTATTAATACGATCATTTATTAAAGCAAGACCCTCTTTTCCGTTTTCCGCGACAAAGGCTGTGAGTCCGACCCGCGATAAATGCTCGCAAAGAACAAGCTGATTCATCTCGTTATCTTCGCATAACAATACATCGCCTTTTAACGAAGGTTTTTCAATATCCCTGAATGATATATTGTTATTTGCTATATAATCATCGGTATCATTGATTGTCTGAAGAACAAGATCAAAAGAAAATCTGCTTCCGACGCCCGGTATGCTGTCAACTGAAAGTTTTCCTCCCATCATCTCAATAATATTTTTTGTTATCGAAAGACCAAGGCCTGTGCCGCCGTATTTTCTTGTAGTGCCGGATTCCGCCTGTATAAAAGGATTAAATATTTTTCCAATTTGATCTTCGGTCATGCCGATGCCGGAGTCCTTTACCTCAAAATGTACTTTAATGTCATTTTCGCTTTTGCCCGTTATCGTTACATTCAGTTTTATCAATCCGACTTTAGTAAATTTAACCGCGTTAGAAAGAAGATTAATTAGCGCTTGGCGCAGCCTTGTCGGATCGCCTATCGGAATTTTCCCGACGCTAGGCTCAGCGTAAAAATATAACGCGATTCCTTTTTCCTCCGCCTTTGGCAGAATAAACATTCTGCAGCCTTTAATTAAATCCTGCAGATTAAAAGGAATATTTTCCAGTTCCATTTTACCTGATTCAATTTTGGAAATATCCAGTATGTCATCAATGATCTGCAAAAGCCATTCAGCGTTCATTTTTATATTATTGATAAAATCCCTTGTCTTATCAGGAATTTTACCGTCAAGCGCTAGTTCGGAAAAACCCATAATGCTGTTCATCGGCGTTCTGATTTCGTGGCTCATGTTAGCGAGAAAAATAGATTTCGCGTTGTTAGCGGCCTGAGCGACTTCAAATGACTTTTTCAGCTCCTGCTGCGAATTATTCAACTCGGCTGTCCTCTCACGCACCAGTCTTTCAAGGTGTCTGCCTTCAAGGCGGTTTCGCTGAAGAAGCGCGATTAAAAGAGTTATAGCTATAACGGAAATTATAGATATGCCAAAGAGCCACGGCGTGCGCGCTTCAGCTAACATCCGCCTGTAATCATAAGTTCTGTTCATCCAGAAATCCGTGATTTCTTTTGTGTTAATAATATTAATAGCCTTATCAATTATCGAACATAAAATAACTTCATCTTTATTAAAGCCAAAAGTAGATTCAAATGGATAATCAAAAATAATGTTTGCTTTATAACTTGTTTTCTCATGAAAATGCGTATACATTAAAAGCCGGCTCTGAGACGATACCATTAAATCAATATCTCCGCGCTCAAGCGCGGCAAACGCGATATCCATGTTCGGATATGAAATCGTGTTTCTGTGATCAGGAAACCAGCTTCGAAACAATTCAGCATGCCCGGCGGGATCAACCAAGCCGATTTTTAAATACAGAACTTCGTTAATTTTAATTTTACGGTAATCATCGCGCGACATCAGTATCGGATAATCGGTAAATATCTCGTTCTTTGGCCATATAAAACGTCTCTCTCTGTCTTCTGTCCGTATTAGTTCGGAGATAATTAACGCTTCTCCTGTTTCCAGCATATTTAACAAAACAGACCATTCAGTATTAGGCGCGTTAATAATTTCAAATTTTAAACCTGTTAACAGTTCAACTTCATTCAAAACATCAACGGAAATCCCCTGCCAATTTTTATTGTATGTATCATAAAAGCTGATTGGATAATTATCATATTCTAAAGCAAAAGGAATAACAGAACGATTATTAATAGATTCTCTTTCTTCATCGCTCAGTTTAAGATAAAGTTTGTGCTTTAAATATTCCTGTTCGCCCATGTTATATAATTCTGTCAGATAACGATTCGCTCCGTTTTCAAGAGCTTTTTGCACAACAGAGATGACGGGAGCAAGCTCCTGTTTTTGCGCTGCAAGGGAAACAGGACAATGAATAACAGGAAAAACGTTAAATGCGTCAACATCAGAATAAATATCAAAGGAGGCTTCCACGCCTTCTCCAAAAAAAGCGTCCGCCTCTCCGTTTTTTAGCATTTCGTACGCCTCAGCTGTATTTGATACCAGAATTGTTTCAAATACTTCTCTCCTGAAATTTCCGGAAATATCGTCAATAGTTGTTGAGCCTTCCAGAAACGCGTAACGCAGCGGACGCGCCAGCGAGAGCACATTTAAGGGAACACTGCCGGTTATCCTCATATATTTTATGGATCGCTCGGCAATCGCGTCAGTCATAAAAAGATATCTTCTTCGTTCGTCTGTCGCTGTCAGTTCGCCCGTAAAATCAATCTCTCCTGATGATAGTTTTGAGCGCAGTTCATTCCATGTAATTATTTCCGGCACAAAAAATATTCCGAATAGTTCTGTTAACCATCCGCATAATAACGCGGAAAAACCTCCGACTTCACCGTCTTGGTTAAAAAATGTTTCATTGGTCATTATCATGCCGTAAGAAAAATATTTTGTGTTTTCCTGAAGCGTTTCAATTGCTTTGATTTCAGCGTCTGTTATACCAGGAATGTCGCGGAATGATTTAAATATAAAATAATCAGAAGACGAATCATCAGCATAACCGCCGCAGGAGATAAAAACGAGAACAATGATTAAGACAGAAAAGATACAAACTATCTTTGGGGAAAAAAGATTAAAAAAATTTGTTTTAAGAGAATAAATTTTCACGATAATTTATCTCCTGACACTGACGCTAATCCGTCATAACGGCTTAAGATACTTTAGCAGGCAGCGCCATAACTCCTGCGATGTAAACGGCTTGCTCAGGCAATCCGGCATTCCGCTTGCTTTGTATATCTCCAGATCTTCAGCCATTATGTTAGCTGTCATTGCCACCATCGGAACATCAACATTAAGGTTTAAAATTTCAGCGGATGCCTCAAAACCATCCATAACCGGCATATGCATATCCATAAAAATAATATCGAACATTCTTTCGCCGGTTTGTATGCGTTCTCTGACTTTTTCCACGCCGATTTTGCCGTTCTCCGCGATTACTGTGTTAATACCTATTCTCGCGAGATGTTCCTTGATTACAAATTGATTCATATTATTGTCTTCGCAGACAAGTATTTCACCGTCAAATGCCGGTTTTTCAATTTCGTTTAACAGGAGTTTTTTCTCGTATTTTTCTTCTTCTGTAACGGGAATCGTCTTAAAAATAAGATCAAAATTGAACTTACTGCCGATTCCAAGCGTGCTTTCCACGGAGAGTTTTCCTCCCATCATTTCTACAATATTTTTGGTTATGGCAAGCCCAAGTCCGGTGCCGCCGTATTTTCGCATTGTTCCTGATTCACCCTGGGTAAACGGTTCGAATATTTTTTCAATCTGTTCGCTTGTCATGCCGATACCGCTGTCTTTAATTTCAAAATGTATTGTAACGGAATTGTCGCTGGTACTGATAATTTCGGAGAGCAGTTTTACCATGCCGGCATGGGTAAATTTAATCGCGTTGGAAAGCAGATTAACAAAAACCTGACGAAGCCTTGTCGGATCACCTAACGGTCTCATACCGACGCTCGGTTCAGCGTAAAAATGAAGCATAATGCCTTTTTCTACGGCTTTTGGCATTACAAGAGCCCTGCAGCTGTTAAAAAGCTCATGGATATCAAAAGGAATATTTTCCAGCTCCATTTTGCCGGATTCAATTTTTGAAATATCCAGAATGTCATTAATAATTTGCAAAAGCCATTCTATATTGGTTTGAATTTTAGCAAGGTAATCCTTGGTCTTTTCTGAAGTTTCGCCGTCCATAGCAAGTTCGGAAAATCCCATAATGCTGTTCATTGGCGTGCGGATTTCATGACTCATGTTCGCGAGAAAAATTGATTTTGAAGCGTTAGCTGTTTTAGCGGCTTCCAGAGCTTCTGTCAGCTCTGTCTGCGATTTATTAAGCTCAAGCGTGCGTTCCCGTACCTGAATTTCCAGCCGTTTTCTTTCATTAAAAATCCTGTAAAGCAAAATAAACAGGAATATGATAATTATGCCTATCACCGGCGCGCCTATTGCAATTGGCATCCGAGCCTCCATTAACCTGACACGGTAATCAAAAGTTCTGCGCATCCACTGCCCAGAAATAGCGTCTACGTCAATTAAATCCAGCGATTTATCAACAATAGAACATAAAACAACTTCGTTTCTGTTAAAACCAAATGATGAATTAAATGTACGGTCAAAGACAACGTTAGCTTTATAAGCCGGAAGTCCGCGGTAATTTGTAAGAAGGAGGAAGCGGTACTGGCTCGACATTACCATATCAACTTCGCCGCGATCAAGCGCTGTAAAAGCTTCGCCCGATGTCTCATACTCAACGGTAAATTCATGATCAGGAAACCATGAATTAAACAGCGCTGTGTACGCGGTGCCTTTAGGAAGACCAACTTTTACGGATAATATTTCACTGAAAGAAATATTGGGAAATTCAGATTTTGATAATAGCGCGTAATTATCTACGATAATGGGATTTTGCGGCCATAAAAAAATTAGTTCTCTTTCCTTGTTTTGTATCAGCTCAGTAACCATTGATATGGTCCCGTTCTCCAGCATATTTATCATATCAGGCCATTCGATTTGCCGGTTTTCGTTGATAAGATTGAATGACAAACCTGTCAGCAGCTCAATTTCATTCATTACATCAAAAGCGATTCCCTGCCATTGTTTTTCCTGAGCGTTGTAAAAACAAAGAGGATAATTATCATATTCCGCGGCGAAAGCAACCGCAGGACGCGTCTGCAGAAAAATTTTTTCATCATTGGTTAATTGAAGGAAAAGCTTATGTCTTAAATATTCCTTATAACCCCTGTTGTGCAGGCTCGTCAGATAACGCCGTCCGCCGTTTTGAAGAGCTTTTTGAACAATTGAGATTACAGATTCAAGTTCATTATTAGTCCTGCTGGCTGCCATGGAAACGGAACTGAAAACCATCGGATAAAAATCATTCGCGGCAATGTCATCGAAAAAATCAAAAAAATATTCTGACGAATTCTCGCTGAAGAATGCGTCCGATCTGCCTTCTTTAAGCTCAACATAAGCGGCGTCAAAATTATTAACATAAATCGCTTCAAACTCCGGGAACGTATCGGATGATAACAGCTGACCTGATGTTGTTGTGCCTTCAAGAAAAACAAAGCGCAGAGGTCTTGTCTGAGCAATTTCGTCCAGCGGCGGATTCCCTTTTATATGGAAATATTTAAGAGTACGCTGAATTATAGGGCTTGTCATATAGAAGGATTCGCGGCGATCTTCAGTGGGAGACAAACAGCCTGTAAAATCGATCCTGCCGTTTTCCAGTCCGATAACTAAATCGTTCCATTCATAAAGAGACAGGTTAAAGGGTATTCCAAAAAGATCAGAAAGCCAATCGCAAAAAAAGGCTGAAAATCCCTGTATTGTATTGTCATTCGCTTTGAATGCCTCGGTAGTCGGAATCATTCCGAAAACGAAGGAAATTCCTCTGTCCTGAAAAGCCTGAATTGAGGCAATCTCCTGACTCGTAACGCCCGGTATATCTTTGTAGGATGAATACGCGAAAGAAACGATTGAAGGATCGCCAGCGGAATTACCGCAGGAAATTAGAAAAGCAAAAACCGGGAAAAAACATAGAAACCTGACAATTAAACGCATATCAAAAAAAAATCCTGCAAAATAAGAAAACTTTTTAAAAAAATAAACATATCCGGGAGGAAATACCTCCCTTCTTACTATAATTTTAAGGTACAAAATAAAAAAAAGCTACAAATATTTATATAAAACAAAATAGAACAAATATTTTTGTAAATTTAAACAATTATTATGGCGAAAACAACATAATTTAACTTATTTTTGACGTTTACATCAATCTCACGCGAAAAACTTGTCAATAGCGGACACAACCTCTTCAAACTCGCTGTGCAAAAGATGACCAGAAATAACGCTGATAAACACATTTGTTTTTAGTGACCATTTTTTATCATTTAATTCGTTCATCGCGGTTTTCGCGGTTTTTTTATCCATTGAAGCGCAGGCCTCTTTAATTATCAATAATTTTTCGGATAATAAAGCAAGGTCATCCGCGTTGTCTTCTTTTTCTTCTTCTTTATTTTCGGAACTTATTCTGCTAATGACGCCTTCCAGGTTATAAAGAAAATCCTGGGTTTCTGAAAGCATTACATCGGCCCTTTTGTCTCTGCCCGCCTGTTCAAGTTTTAAAGCGGCGGAAGAGAGAGCGTTTTCCCCGATGTTGGCAAGAGCGCTCTTCATTGAATGCACATTGATTATATATAACTGAATATCCTCGTCTGTGTAAAAATTATTTAAGTACGCGGTTTTAATCGCTTCGATTGCTTTCTCGGCGTCACGCGTAAATATTTCCGCGAGACGGGAGCTGATTTTTTTGTTTACAAGCATGCCGGAGCCGCCGCTGTTTTCCAGTTTTTCTTTTTCTTTTTTCGCGGCTTCCAGAACTTCTTTTGGCTGTTTATCCCGGATTAATCTGTTTAAAATAATATTTAATAGACGCACATCTATCGGCTTTGAAATAAAATCATCAAATCCATTGCTCAGAAACATGTCAACCTGACCCGAAATCGCGTTAGCTGTCAATGCGACAACAGGGCGCGCGTATCCAAGGCTGCGTATTAATCTGGTCGCTTCAAGACCGTCCATTTTCGGCATCATGTGATCCATAAACACAATGTCGTAAATAATGCCTTCTTTAATTTTATTAATCGCCTCAAAACCGCTTGACGCGAGATCAATTTTTAAGCCATACGGCGCCATTAAACCCTGCGCAACATATAAATTTGTTTCTACGTCATCTACAATTAAAATACGCCCGTACGGCATATACTCATGGGAGATTTTAGTTTTCTTCATCTGCAATGAACTGTTATGCTTAAAAAGCTTAAGATTCTCCGCGGTTTGCTTTCCTATAACGCCGCGGACTCCCATTCCTTCTGTTTTTTGGGGAAGGCGCACTGTAACAGCGGTACCTTCGCCGAACGCGCTTTTAACGTCAATCTGCCCGTACATAAGATTGATCAAGTTTCGCGTAATTGTCATGCCAAGCCCGGCGCCTTCTGTCGCGCGGTTAGCTTCAAGATTGAAGCGCGTGTACTCGTCATAAAGCTTGTTTAATTGTTCTTGCGTCATTCCCTGTCCCGTGTCTTCCACGCGGAAAATCAGAGTAACGACTACAGCGCCGCCGCCGCGTCCTACAACATGAGCGTTGATAAAAAACCTGACTTCGCCGGAATCAGTATACTTAAAAGCGTTAGAAAGCAGATTGTTCAGTATCTGTTTTATCCTCAGCTCATCGCCGACAAGTATCGCGGGAATATTCTCGTCAATATCAATAGAAAAATTAATCGGTTTGTCTTCGTACCGGATATAATTAAGCTGAACAATATCGTTAATAAGGCTTGCTACATCATACTTAACGGGGTTCAATTCCAGTTTGCCGGATTCAATTTTGGAAAGATCCAGAATATCGTTAATAATATTTAATAATAATTTTCCTGAGTTGCTGATTTTCATAAAGACTTCATGGGTAGCGGGAGGATGCGCGGCGTTATGCATCTGGATTTCCGTTATTCCAATTATAGCGTTTAACGGAGTACGCACTTCATGGCTCATTGTGGCGAGAAAATTGCTTTTTTGCTGCGTTCTGATGTCGGATTTAATTTTTGCAAGTGATATATAATAAATCATCGCGCATAATCCGGACGCCAGCAATACTCCGGAAACAATCAGAAGAACTGCCATAAAAATCAATTCACTGAAGTACTCAGATTCAGGTATAGTAATGCCGTAGTGCCACCCGTATTTCATATTCCTAAAAAACGCTTTTGAAGAGCCTGACGTTCCTGCCCGCTGATTATAAACTGGATAACCGGATTCAAGCCGGTGAGAAAAATTGGAAAGGGCGGAGTTAATATTAAATAATTTTAAGCCATGAAAATGAGTGTTTTCATGGGCAATAATATCCATTTTTTCATTTAATAAAATTCCGTAGCTGCTTCTGGTAATGTTAACATTCGAATACCTGCTGAACATGCTTAAATCAATATCAATGGATATAACAGCAAGAGGTTCGCCGTCTTCGCCGGAAACTGACTTGGAAAATGTAATAAAATATTGGCCTGTAAATATATCTCTGGAAGGCCGGGAAATTATAATTTCTCCGCGCGCGTCAACTGCCGCCTGATATATCGGTTCATCATGGCGCGCGGAATCAAGCGCTTGATTCCGATCATTTGAAGCGATGTACACGCCATCCCAAAGGTAAAAAAAACCATGCGCGCTGATTATCCACGGTATATAATTAATATTATTGGCTGTTAAGTTATCCCTGTCTCTCATAAAGAAAAAAATCGTCTCTTCATCGACGCCGCTTAAAAGAAGATAATGAATCGTTTGAGAATAATAATCTAGGAATACTTCACATTCAAAAAAATCCGAATTTAACCGGGTTTCAGCCATGGTAAGAATATTATCCGCGTCTTTTAAAAGATGCATGCGTTCCTTACGGCTGAATAAAACGACGCTGACTGTACCCATAATAATAAAGGCTATAACAATGATTAGCATTTGCAGGTTTATCGAACTAAATGCCCGGTTTTTCTTAAAAAATGACCTTATAACATCGTTATAGTTTACCATGTTTAATTATAAACTAAAAATAAATAAAATGTAATTAGATAAAACGATTTATCGCGCCAAGCAGGACAGGCGCGGAGAAAGGTTTAGAAACAATATCAACAGCTCCAAGAACATCGCTCTTTTGCCTGATGGAAGAATCAATTGTGCCTGTCAGAAAAATTACGGGAATATCCGCCCACAAGCTCATTTTTTTAAGTTTTTCGAGAGCCTCAAAACCGTTCATAACAGGCATTTCTATATCAAGAACAATTAAGTCCGGAGTAACTTTTTCCAAAATTGAAAACATTTTTTCGGCGGACGGCAGAGTCATTACCCTGAAATAGTCTTCCAGCGCTTCTTCCGCCATTAATAAATTAGTATCACTATCATCTACAATAAAAATAGTTTTCAAATTTTACTAATCACCTCTATAATGACAGAGTACATTAATATTTAAATTTTTGTCAAGAAAAAATGTTGCTTGAACCGCGTTATCGGATTATCATTATACATGGTTATATAAAAACAATAATACAGTTGTTTTTACATCGCTGAGAAAAAACATCGTGAATATTATTGTTAACGCGGTAAAATTATTAATTGTATCCCGTCATGAAAAAGATAATGAGATAATTATATCGTCACTTTCAGAACAGACAGATTTCCAGATAACAGGCACAGTCTGCGATGAAATCGGAGCAATCGCGAAAACGGAATTAATAAAACCGGATATCATAATATTGGATTTGCAACTGTCGGAAACAAGCGGACCGGGGCTTGTCAGAGCGATAAACAGAAGGTCGCCGGCTGCCGCGATTATTTATATCTGTGATAAAATGGACAGACATAATGAAGTTTACGCGAGCCTTTCCGCTGTTCCCGGGTTATCAGGATTTTTATTGAAAGAAACGGATATTAATATATTAACTCACATACTAAGAATCGTAAAAATGGGCGGGAAATATATTAACGCCTCCATAACAGCGAAGAATTTTAATAAAGAGACGCTGGTTAACAAATTATTCTGTCAGATTGAACAAGCTCCATTAACGCTTTTAGAGAGAAATATTTTAAAGCTTCTCGCGAACGGGTTTAACGACACAAAAATAGCGGGGGAATTAAATTACAGCACAGGAACAATCAGGAACTATATAACAGGAATCAGGGAAAAAATAAAAAAGAAAACCCGCGTAGAAATCGCCAATTACTCGTATGATACAGGCATAATACCGCCGGGTTCGCGGCAATAAAACATAATTAAACGCCGGATTAAATGTAATTAACATAAGGGTAATTTTTGAGGTATATTGTATATAAGGAGTTATGATCATGATAAAAAATAATCAACATTTACATTGGATTATTGTTTTTACAGTTATAATAACGTTATTTTTTAGCGGGTGCGCGTTTCATGTTAACATAAAAAGCAATAGGAATTTGACAACTATTCTTGCCGGCGGAACCATGAGTTTTGAAGCTACAGGCAGAGATATTGAATGGTCTGTAAGTTCCACACATGACGGCTCCGGTCCTGTATCAACAGGAACTTTTATTTCACAAAGCGGAGTATTGACCGTAGATTTCAATGAAACCGCTTCAGCGCTTTATATAATCGCGAATTCCTTGCGCGAAAGAAAGCCCGTACCCGGTGTTTTTCAGGTACGGATAGTAACAGTAACTCATGTTGATGTGTCTACCGCGAGCTCTTATGCCGCGATCGGCAGATCTACGCAATTCAGAGCTCAGGTAATAGGAACAAACAATCCGGATCAGCTTGTTACATGGAGAGTCAGCTCAAACGAATCCGGAACCGGTTCTGTATCGCCGGGAACCTCAATCAACCCAAACGGATTATTATCTGTATCATTAAATGAAACAGCCGGAGCTCTTTATGTTTTCGCGGAATCGGCAGTTGATCCCTCAAGATCAGGAAGCGCCGCGATAACTGTCGTTATTCCGGTTATAACAAGTTTAGAGATATCCTCATCAAACCGGACTGTAAGAGCTGGTTCTACGCTTCGATTTAACGCGACCGCGATTGGAATTTACGAACCGTCCTCCAATGTAACATGGAGAGTAAGTTCAAACAACACAGGCACAGGAGCAGTAACTCCGGGGACATCAATAAATTCAAACGGATTGCTCACAGTCGCGAGCAATGAATCGCTGTCAACATTATTTATAATCGCGACATCCACGTATGACAATACTAAATCCGCGAGCGTTTCTGTTACCGTAGTGATGCCTGCCATAACAAGCGTTTCTGTATCAACCACAAGCCGATCAGTAAGAGCAGGAGAGAGTTTACAATTCAGATCAACTGTTACTGGAATTCATGATCCTCCGACAAATGTAACATGGAGAGTCAGCTCAAACGCCGCGGGCACAGGAGCTGTAACTCCGGGAACGTCAATAAATTCAAGAGGATTACTGACAGTCGCGAATAATGAATCGATAACAACATTATATATTTTCGCGATTTCTACGCACGATCCAACAAAAATGGGGAGCGCCCATGTCACAGTAACCATTCCGACAGTAACCAGCGTAGCGGTCAGTCCGACAAATCAGTCAATGACGCCGGGACATTCATTCCAGTTTTACGCAGCGGTAAGAGGCACTAATAACCCAAACTCAGCTGTAACATGGAGAGTCAGTTCAAACGCCGCGGGTACAGGATCTGTCGCGCCGGGAACAAATATCAACGCTAACGGTCTGCTTACAGTATCAGCTAATGAAACCGCGGCCGCGCTTTATATATTCGCGGTATCAGTATTTGATCCGACAAAATCCGGAAGTAATATAATTCATTTAGCGCGAACCGCTGTTACTCAACCGGCTCCGGCGCCGGCTTCTCCAGCCGTTACCTCTGTTATCATCAACCCGTCAACCGTAACAATCAACAGGGGCTCAAGCCAGCAATTCAGCGCGTCGGTAACAGGAACCAATAATCCCAGTACAGCCGTAACATGGAGAGTCAGCTCTAACCTAGCCGGCACAGGCTCTGTAGCCGCGGGAACAAGCATAGGCTCAGGCGGACTTCTAACAATTTCAGCTAACGAAACGATAACCACTCTTTATGTAACAGCTACATCAACTGTAAATACGGCAGTATCAGGCAGGGCGACTGTTACAGTGAATATACCGGCGGCTCCCCCGGCTCCCGCTGTTCCTTCTGTAACCGCGGTTACTGTCAGCCCTTCTTCAAGAACAATGGACAGAGGCTCAAGCCAGCATTTCAGCGCTTCGGTAACAGGCGTCAATAATCCCAGTACAACAGTAACATGGAGAGTCAGCTCTAATCCGGCGGGAACAGGAGCTGTCGCCTCCGGTACAAGCATCAGCTCAAACGGCCTTCTTACAGTTTCAACTAACGAGACGGCAGCCGTTCTTTATGTAACCGCTGTATCAACCGCTGATACCAGCAAAACTGGCAGCGCGGTTGTCACTGTAAACATACCAGCCGCGCCGACTGTGACATCAATTTCAATAAGTCCGTCAACACAGAATATAACAGCCGGAAACAGCTATCAATTCAACGCGATAGTAAGAGGAGACAATAACCCGGCAGCCACAGTGACATGGAGAGTAAGTTCCAACCCGGCAGGAACAGGCGCTGTAGCTTCCGGCACAAACATCAGCTCAAACGGCTTTCTTACAGTTTCAGCTAACGAGACGAATACTACTCTATATGTGATCGCTACATCAACTGTAAACACGGCTATATCAGGCAGTTCGATAATCTCTGTTATTATTCCCACGCCGACAGTAACGTCTATATCTATCAGTCCATCTACCCAGAACATGACAACCAACAGCAGCTATCAGTTCAGCGCGATAGTAAGAGGAGATAATAACCCGGCATCAACAGTGACATGGAGCGTTAGTTCCAACGCGGCGGGCACAGGATCCATCGCGCCGGGGACAACAATAAGCGCAAGCGGACGGCTGACTGTAGCACCTAATGAATGGAATACTCACCTGTATGTATTTGCAAGGTCTACTGTAAATAACGCTATTGTCGGTACAGCCATAATAACAATCACCAACAATAACGCGAACCAGGGATCGAATCAGGGGTCAGCCGGCGCTCCGTAATTATAAGCGTCCTGCATAAGGAATATTTACCAAATGCCGGACGCTAAATTTAACGCTGAAGGATAACCGGAAAAACGCGAAGGTATATTCAGCCAGTGCTTATCAGCGTCGCGGAACAGTATTTTTGATGTAGGGTTAAAATTTTTATTCACTCCCGCGTTAAGATAGTTAGCCGCCATTTTCGCCGCGTCCGCCGCTATCGCGGGAGCAGCAATTAATTCCGAAGATTGAATGCCCGCGGTATGTATAATATTCTCTGTAAATTTACCAAACGAAACAATAAAGTCATTCTCATAAGACGCGGCGCAGACGCGGGGCATTTCCGCTGAAGCGTTCTGCGATGATATTGAGTTAAAAAGAAAAACTTCTTTCTTGTCGATGATCATATTATTGACATTGTACGGGTATATAGAAAAAAATCTGTCGTTCGCTAGATACGCGATTTCTTCAGCGAAAAAACCGGCGGCGTTAATGACAAGTTTGGGAAAAATTCTGCCATGATTTGTAAATACGCTTTCGATCTTGTTCTTACAGACAGTGATGTCATTAATTGACGTATTTAAACAGATATTCACATGATTACACGCGGCGTTCTCAGCGTACGCGGCGGTCAAATCATAAGGAGAAACAATGCCGGCTGAAGGAAAGTAAAGCGCGAATTTAATTCTTTCACTCAGATTTGGCGAGGTTTTTTCAATATTTTTTTTATTAATATATTCGACCGGAATGCCTTTTTGTTTCCAATAAAACATAGAAAATAAAGCGAGAGGCTTCATATTTTCGTTGGTAAAACAAAGATATTGCCCGGAATTTCTGAACGGAACATCCAGCTCATCGCATATGGATTGATACATCCCATAACCAATATCAACATATCTTTTTCTTAACAGTTTATTGTCAAAATCCAGTCCCGGCAGAATAATTCCTTCATTACGCCATGAAGCGTTTGCCGCGATGTCATGCTTCATTTCAAGAAGAATGACATCAATATTGTATTTTTTAAGCTCACGGGCAATAGCGCATCCGATAATGCCGCCGCCGATTACCAACACATCAGGATGTTCATTCTGAAGCAGATTGGATGATAGACCGGGACGATCGGTTCTGGACCACTTTCTGTATAGATAATCGGGCAGATTTGACTCACGCAGCGCGTCTTCAGGTTTATCTTTATAAACAATGTTATTTACTACGGTATAATTTTTTTTGTTTACAGACATAAGCCCGGCATGAATAATATCGTCCCAATTATCCAGTTCACCCGTTAAATAAAGACAATCATCAAATAATTGCGCGTATACCTTGCCAAAAAACTTTTTAGCAAGCCTTTTTTTGAGACCAGAAAAAAATTGCATATAATCAATATAAGAAAATAGGCAATTACAAAGTAGGGAAATCTTAACAAAATGAGTTTTTAATGGAATTGTTCGATAACTTCAGTTGAGAAAACTAACTAAGTTGTCGAACAAGTCCAATTTATTGCGCTGATGAAATCGTAACTCCGTCAAAGCAGCACCAAGGCAGTATACTATTACCGTTGCAGCTTCGTTCTTTTGATATTTCGATCTTGGAAAGAACATCAACAATATTAAACGATACCATTGTTTCTTTTATCGCGCCCGCGATCTGTCCTTTTTCGATCAGGAAGCTGTTCTTCGCCACGCCGGAAACATCGCCGCTGGGTCCCGGAGACGCGCCGGAAAACCTGTTAAGCAAAATGCCGCAATCAATTCCCTTGATCATTTCGCTTAACGGCGTACTTCCCGGCAGCACTTCGATATTGCCGTATGCAGTGTTTAATGACCGCGGTTTGCCTGTCTTACGCGAGCCGTAAAGCGAAAGCGCGAATGATTTAAGCACTCCGTCGCGGATTATATCGGCATCCTTGCTTTCATAACCGTCCGATGTAAAACGTTCACCCGCGACAATGCCAGGGTTAAGCGGCGCGGTGCGCATTGTAAGTTTTGAATCGGCGACTTTCGCGTTAAGTGAATCTTTCCAGCGGCTTGTTCCTTCGATAAGAACGCTTTCAGAAAGAAAACAGCCGATTATAGTCTGCCAGATCAGATCATCGCAAGCGGGCGTTACAATTACCTTGCCTGTGAATTTTTTTTCAACCATCCGCGGATCGAGGGATTGTTCGGATTCGGAAAATAACGCGCGCTGCATATCCAAGTCCATAAAAGGCTTCGCGAGAGAAGCAAGAAGAACGCCGCTGCCGTTAAACGAAGATGATTTTTCTCCGTCTTTGGCGGAGAACATTGTCTGCATAAAATAATTTTCCGTGTTGTTATTAAACTCAACGCCGTTTGAATTCTTATAAATCGACTTACCCGAGTTAAATTCCGCTACCATTCCTTCCAGTACGATTTTTGGAAATTCACTCTTGAGCTGTTCAAGAAATTCCTTTGTTCTGGAAAAAAGCTTATCCATATCGCCGCCGCCGATGCTTTGATCAAAGGATTTATTTTCAATTTTTTCGGCGATATCTTCCGCGGGTTCAGGCACTGCCGATGACGCGAGCGATATACAATCAGTCACAGCCTGATCAATCGAAGCCTTGTCGTGTTTATTAACTCTTGTTATTCCTTTTTTATTATCCTTGATCACTTTAAGAACCAGTTCGTCGGAAAAGATCGTCCGCATTAAAGAAAATTTATTAGCTTCGACATTAAACTCGTCTTTTCTGCCGCTGCTTACCCAGCAGGCTGTTTTATCAGCGCCCACTTTTTTAAGTTCATCAAGCGCGTATAACGCGATTTCGTTATGTGTCATTATCTTCCTCCTATGTTAACATCACAGCGGATGGCGGGACCGCCCATGCCTACAGTCATCGGCTGTTTCTTGCCGCAGAAACCGGCGCACTCCCATGTCATGTCGTCTGAAACCATGTCAACGGTTTTTAACATTTCAAACGCGACGCCGGAAATTGTCGTTTCGCGGATCGCCTTGCCGAGTTTTCCGTTTTTAATTTCGTATCCAAGGTCTACAGAGAACATAAATTCTCCTGTAGTGTCAGCTTGTCCGTTTCCGGTTTTAACAAGATAGTAACCGTCATCAATACTGGCGATCATATCATCAAGCTTGCTCTTGCCGGGAAGAATCGCGGTATTGCGCATGCGGATAAGCGGCTCATCGGAAAATTTAAACGCGCGCGCGTTACCCTGCGGCTTCACTCCAAAATGCTGAGCGCTTTCCTTTGAATGCATGAAACTTTTTAAAATGCCGTTTTCGATCAGAACAGCGTCCTCTGCGGTTGTTCCTTCATCATCAACATAAACAGGAAGCGGGCAGGGTTTTCCAAGCGCGGTGTGCGCGAAATCAACCATTGTAATTAATTCGCTTGCCACTTGTTTGCCAAGATTGTATCCGGCGACCGAGCCGCCCAAAACAAGATCAGCCTCAACAGTGTGACCGACCGCTTCATGAGCCAGAATGCCAGCGAGATCAGGATGCATCACGCACTTGCACAATCCCGCTTTTGAGTACACGCCCTCGCGCTTGCGCATGAGAGCTTCGTAAAGATTATCAACTTCAGACGCGAGCAGCGCGGGATCGGAAAAATGAACGTTAAACTGACCAAGCCCTCCGAAAACTTTTATAAGTTCAACAGGGATACCATCGTCAGTATCAGCGGTCATGAATATGTAAATAATGCTGCGCGGCTGATAAAAATGACTGTCCGCCCCGTCGCTTACAACAAGAAGTTTTTCTATATCGAGGCAATTAGCGGCAACTGTCCTGCTTTTTAAATTTTTATATTTTTCCGCGATTAGGCTGTCAAGGTTTTTAACAAAATCAATTAAAATGCTTTGGGGAATATTATTATCAGGATTTGTTTTAAGATCGAATTTACCGCTTTTTACCTGCGGCAGCATCGGAAGATTTTTATTAACATGCTTATCCATAAACGCGGCATTGCCCGAGGCGGCCTCAAGAATATTTTTTATATTATCGTTACTGTACTCCGCGCCGGACGCGAACCCGTAAGTGCCGCCTTTGTATACGCGCGCTGACACTCCGCCCTCGCTGCTTTGCGCGTTACCGACCATGTTTCCGGCAAGAAACGAAACGCTCCTTGTCGTATTAATCTGCGCCCGCAGTTCCGTATAATCCTTAAACGCGCTTTTATGCGCGCTGAGCAAATCATTAATCATGGGTTATCCTCCTGTTAAATACTGAAAGATAAGTATACCACAATTAATTTAGTATGTACAAAACTTTATATTAAATTGAAGCTGTTCTTGAACAAAAAAAATAATTTTAATAAAACCGCCAAAACGGCATGAGCGCGTAATCAAATAGAACATTTAGGCGGGACAGGCTGCGTGTATGCAAAACATTTGGCGGAGCCTGTCTACGAGCCTTGTGTTCTGTCTTATCCGGTTTAAAATATTCAAATACGCGAAAATTCTTTATTACATAAAAAATTAACTTAATATTACATTTCATCATTTGAATAAGACAGAACACCAGTCTCTCCGACAGAGAATGCCAAAGATAGTTTTGCCTACCCGCAGTCTGCTCCCGCATAAATATACTATAATATTACGTTCATATCATATTGGTTCAATTACTAACAAATGGATTTATTAATATTTTGGAGTAGCCTCTGTAAATATAAATTAATAACATTCAAATATGGCGGCTGTATCCAGCCTTGACGCGCGAATCTTCGATTCGAACTATGGTTGCGTTAGATAAAGTTTTATTAATGGGTCTATCCAGCGATACAAAATTACTTTATTAAAAAAAATTTTAAAACGCTGAATAGACTCGTCACCAAACACTTGTAAAAATTCCAACCATCCTAGCCGGCAAGGTTGCGTACAGCTGCCATATTTGCCTTTTAATAAATTAATATAAAAAGATGTTTTAGAATATCCTTAATTTTAATTGTATTAATATGGCGGGTTATTTGACCTGCAGCAGCCACCTGACGCCTGTGGAAAATTTAAAACCAGCGGAAAAATCAGAAATTAATTTATAGTTTTCGCTTCTGCCTAGATTTGTCTGCCACAAGACATCAGCGTAAGGAGCAAATTCGCCGATTGCAGAATTAAACGCGAAGGGAGCGGCTGTTACGCCGATGACACCTAACATATTCACTTTGCCGGATTTAAGTTGTTCTCCATCCGCCGCGGCATCGCCAAAACTAAAAACAGGACCAATGAAAACCCTGAATTTTACATCACGTCCCCATGATAATGTGACAGGTAGCCGGAAAACCCTGAGAGCGCCGTCATACTCGGGTCTCGTTTCAAGGCCAAAAACATTCCGCGATCCAAGAGAATAAGTATCAGCGAAAATGCCAAAATGTGATGTAAAACCCCTGAACAACTCGCCGCCTCTTAAAAAACCATTCCAAACTGGAGCGACAGAAACATTGACAAGAAGACGGCCGTTTGAGCTTCCGGAAACCGAAGGAGTAATGTTAACAGGATTCGAAGTTCCTGTGTTGTTCCGGCTTTCCGTTGACGATGGTCTTGAATTATTTGAACTGGTTATAGGCGTTGACGCGTTAACAGATGTTAAATTAGCGGAAAAATTTGACGGAGCCGCGGGGAAAGCTCTGCCTGCTCCCGCGAACGCGTTAATATAATAGGCCTCATCCATACCGGAGATAATGACGCCGGTCTGCGGTCCGGCGGAAGCGGCATGCATAAAACGCCCGCCGCCAAGATATAACCCGACATGAGTTATGCTGCTTGTGTTGCTGGTTCTGAAAAACAAGAAATCTCCGGGCTGCGCGTTTTCTAAAGCAACTCTTACAGTCCATGAATAAAGCCCAGCCGCGGATCGCGGTAATGATACTCCAAGCGCGTCCTGAAAACTTAAACAGATAAAACCGGAACAATCCAATCCGGCGGAAGTCATCCCTCCGTAAACATAAGGAACACCTATATATTTATTCGCAGCTTCAATAACGCGGCGGCGGGCATTCATATAAGCCTGCGCTTTTTCCTCATCCGAAGCATTGGCTCTTGGCGCTAGAGAGTACCCTCCTTCCAGAGGCGAAGCGTAAAGACCGGCGCAAAAACAGGCGGCGGCAAGATAAACAAAAAAGACAGTTATAAAAGATCGCATTATTATATTATATCGACAAAAAACAATAATTTTCTTCATTAATAAAAGATATAAATAACGAAAATTTGCATTAAAACAAAATCAACTATATTACGAGAGCTTTTAAAACATCAATATCAAAAAAAATATGTATACTAAGAGATTTTCTGGTATAATTATTTTTACAATGGATTTTATTACGATCGACTTTGAGACAGCGGTTTATTCTCAGGAGAGCGCCTGCGCTGTCGGTCTTGTAAGATTTAAAAACGGCGAAGCCGCGGATACATATTATTCCCTGATTCGGCCGCCAAAACTTTATGTCCGCCCTGATTTTACTGAGATTCACGGTCTTACCGTTGATGATGTAAAAGACGCTCCGAAATTCGACGATATATGGGACAGCAATATAAAAAATTTTATCAGCGATTATCCTTTGGCAGCGCATAACGCCAAATTTGATATGGGGGTTCTCAGCGCGGTTCTTAAATGGTATAAGCTGGATATTCCCGCTTTTCCGTATTTCTGCACATGCAATCTCTCCCGGCGCGTCTGGCCAAGGCTTAAGTCTCACGCGTTACCCTCGCTTGCGAACCATTTTGGCATAAAATACAACGCGCACAATGCTTTAGATGACGCGATGACATGCGGAAAACTTGTATTAAACGCCTCTCAAAAATACGGCAGCGGCAACCTGAAAGAACTTTTATCCCGCGCCAGAATGAAAATTTCAATTTTGAATAACGAGAGCCTTTAAAAAAAAAATAAAATAAGATACAATGGAAGCACCCGATTGTTTTGTAAACCTGTTATAAAGGAGTATCTGTAATGAGTGATACCGAACAAATGGAAGATATTCCCTTAAGTTCTGTAGATTCACCAGCTGTTGTGCTTGAACTTATTCATCAGTTAAAAATAAAAGATGTAATGACCAATACGGTGCTTACAGGCAATAAAAAACAAACAATGAGACATGTTCAATCATTGCTGAGGGAAAACAAAGTTGCCGGCATTCCAATTACAGATGATGACAACAAACTTATAGGGATAGTATCTACAGAAGATATTATAAACGCTCTTGATAAAGGATATATCGACGCTCTTGTAGAAGATAAAATGATCAAAAATGTTATTCATCTGCAGGATGATATGCCGGTTTCGTTCGCGATTTCGTATTTGAATAAATACAAATACGGGCGTTTTCCGGTATTAAATAAAAACAATGAGCTTGTCGGCATTCTGACATCAACGGATGTTATACGCAATTTACTGATAGAAATGAACCGCGAGGTATTACGTTTGGAAAAACTCCATAAAAGCGGCGAAAACGCGCCGTCAGCATTTTCTGAAATGGAATTCAGAACAATGCATTATAATTTTGAAATAGCGGGAAGAGCTTCGACAGAAATAAAAAAAGCGCTTAAACAAAGAAACTTTGATCCTAAACTGATAAGGCGCATAGCGATCGCGTGTTATGAACTGGAAATAAATCAGGTTGTTCACTCAAACGGCGGCGTTATCTGCTGCTCGATCCTTCCGGATAAAGTTGTAATTACCGCCGCCGACACAGGACCCGGTATCGCCGATGTAAATCAGGCTCTGAAGGAGGGTTACTCAACGGCGAACGAATATATCCGATCACTTGGATTTGGCGCGGGAATGGGGCTAGCTAATACAAAAAGAGTATCGGACGATTTCTCAATCAACTCCGAACTTGGAAAGGGAACCACAGTGCGCTCAGTGGTATTTGTCGATTCAACAAAGGACGAAAACTAAGGAGCAGTCAATGAAGATTACCGAAGCTGCCGCCGCTTTAAGCGCGGAAATCTGCCAGAGTGAATTTGACGATACAGAGCTTACATCCGCCTATACATCCGATCTGCTTTCTGATGTGATGGCGCACGCGAAAGACGGCGGCGCTTTAATTACAATACAGGCGCATAAAAACACTGTGGCTGTCGCGACCCTTGTCAACATTTCGGTAATAGTGATTTGCAACTCGCGGCCTCTTCCCGATGATATGCTGGAAGCCGCTAAAGAAGAAGGAATAGCGGTTATCCGTACAAAAGAAAATCAATTTACTGTTTCCGGTAAATTATGGAATATATTTCAATAAGGCGCTAAAAATGCTGGCGGATTTTCATAATCATTCCTGCCTGTCTCCATGCGGCTCTCTTGAACTTTCGCCAAGGCGTCTTTTGGAAGCAGGCGCCGCTAAAGGACTTAAGCTGATGGCGCTGACCGATCATAACTCAAGCCTGAACTGCCCGGCGTTCGCGGAACTCAGCCTGCAATACGGTATTGTCCCAATCTTTGGAATGGAAGCCAGCACAATCGAGGAAATCCACATTCTCTGTTTGTTCGCGAACCTTGAGGCATGCATGGCGTTTAACGATTACGCGTACTCGCTGCTTGTGCCGTTTTTAAACAATCCCGATAAAGGCGGCGATCAGGTTTATGTTGATGTTGATGATAACATCGAAGGCGAAGTAGAATATTACCTGTTAAACCCTCTGAATATTTCAGTTGATAAGATCGGAATCAAAGTAAAAGAGTACGGCGGCATTGTAATTCCGGCGCATGTTGATCGGCCCGCGTTTTCCATGACAAGCCAGCTCGGCGTTTTGGTAGAGGGTCCCTGGGCGGCTGTTGAATGTGTGCGCATTCCTCCATTTTTTAACAAAGCGCCGCTTGAGACTTATCAATACCCGTTAATAACATCTTCTGACGCGCACTACAGCGAGCATGTCGCGCGCCGCCCATTCAATCTTGATATCAGTTACAGCGATCTGCTTTCCGGCGGAGAAATGACCGAAAGAAAATATCCTGAAATAAATATCGACATGCTGCAGAAAGCTTTGGTTAAAAGATTAAATATATAAGCCTTTTCCAGGGTAAAAACCGACTATTGCGTGATATAACCTAATTTGTTAAAGTATATTTATGGGATCGGTCTGTGTCTTTGTAAACCAAAAAGGCGGCGTCGGAAAAACTACTTCAGCCATTAACATTGGCGCGTTTCTGGCAGATGCGGGAAAATCTGTTTTACTGGTAGACTTTGACGCGCAGGCAAATCTTTCAAGCGGCATCGGCGCGGATACTCCAAAACCAGGCATCTACGATCTGCTCTCAGGCGAAGCCGCGGTTGAGCAGGTAACAAGAAAAACAGCGGTTAAAAACCTCGATGTAATTCCCGCGGACAAAGATCTTTCAGGCGCGACAGTTGAGCTGATAGATCAAAAAGAGCGCAACTTTTTTTTAAAAAAAGCTCTCGCTCCGATTAAAACAAAATACGATTTTATTTTAATTGACTGCCCTCCAAGTCTTGGACAGCTTACCATGAACGGTTTAGCCGCCGCCGATTCAATTTTTATCCCCATGCAGTGCGAATATTTCGCGATGGAAGGACTTATCCAGCTTTTAGAAACCACAAAAGAAGTGCAAAAAAGCCTGAACCCTTCGATAATAATCGGTGGAATTTTTTTTACAATGTATGATCCAAGAACGCGGCTCGCAAATGATGTCATAAAACAGGTAAGCGCCCACTATAAAAAAATGGTGTTTAATACAATCATCCCGCGAAATATCCGCCTTTCGGAAGCACCGTCATTCAGAATGCCAATTTCGCTTTACGACCCGCAATGCCCGGGAGCAAGAGCGTATCAGGCGCTCGCGCAGGAAATTCTCCGCCGGACAATTATAAACGCTTCTCATTCCGCGGAATCAGGAGAAAAAAATGGCGCGTAAGGCGGGACTTGGACGCGGTCTTAACGCATTATTGGATAATAATGATTATAACGATCCTGACGATCAAAAAAATATTGAGATCGAGACATTAAAAGGAAAAAGTCAAAACCCGGAAAAAAATCTAGCAATAAAAAACAAAGCTCAGGACATAATTCAACTGCCTGTTGATAAACTAATTCCAAACCCGGGACAGCCCCGAAAAAATTTTAACGAGACCGAGCTTAAGGAAATGGCGGACTCAATAAAAATTTACGGAATCATTCAGCCGGTTATAGCAGCTAACGCGGGCGACGGCACGTATATAATTATCGCGGGCGAACGCAGAACCCGCGCGGCAAGGCTCGCGGGTCTTACCGCGGTTCCGGTAATAGTCCGCGAATATACAGATCAAAAACGCCTAGAAATCTCACTAATCGAAAATATTCAGCGAAGCGCGCTTAACCCCATAGAAGAAGCAGCCGCGTACAAAAATCTTATGGACTATTCGCGCTTGACCCAGGACGAGCTTGCGATCAGAATGGGGAAAAACCGGTCGACTGTCGCAAACGCTCTTAGGCTTTTAAAACTGCCTGTAGAAATGCAAAAAAGCATTGAAGAAGGCAGTGTAAGCTCAGGACACGCGAGAACGATTTTATCTGTTAATGATTCTGGATCTAAGGAAAAGCTCTACAGGGAAATACTGTCAAACGGTTTATCGGTAAGGGAAGCGGAAAAACGCGCGGCGGCTTTAAATGAAAAAAAAGGCAAAGATAAAAATTCCGATACAAAAGACAAAGCAAAAAGCGGCGTAAAAAAGAGACTGCCGGAAATCGAAGACATGGAAGAAAAATTCAGGAATAAATTTGGAACAAAAGTATATATTGACGGCGATCTAACCAAAGGGAAAATCTATATAGAATATTACACGAAAGATGATTTGGATCGGTTTTACGAAATTATCACATAACAAAAAACTCCGGCAGCTATCCGCCGGAGCAAAACGCATTAAATCAAATAAACTGAGCTTTATTCAAAATTCGGTTAGAACCAGAAACGAACGCCTAAATTACCGCCAATGAAATTATGCCAGAGATTAATCTCAGGTAAAATTTGTAAACTTACCTGCGGTACTAATTGTAAAAAGATTTCCACCAACTGTATCGGTTTCCAGCTTATACCAACAGGAAATCTTGCACCTGCGGCTAACCCAAAACTACCGTCAAATCCCCAAATAGATACAGGAATACCAAGCCGCCAATACCAGCTAAAATTAGATCCAAGATCGCTTCCCAAGAATTGCAAAAAATCAACAGCGCCAGATAATGATATTCCTTTGCCAGCGTAAAGAGCGTCAACGTAAATATAAACATTAGAAAAAGCCAGATTTAAACCGCCACCACCGCCCATCATACCGCCACCAGCATGTACTCCAATGCCAAAGTCCGCAAACGCGGTTCCCGCTCCAATAACAGCTATAAGAACCGCAACACATAATACTTTCTTCATTATAAAAACTCCTCAAGCAGTAATGATAAATAATATTTAACTGCTGGATGTAAGTATAAAACCAGCCGGAAAATTCTGTCAAGAAAAAACAAAATAAAATTAACTTATGTATAAATTATATAAAAAATGTTGTTTTATACGTCAAATACATCAATGCCTTCTTTAGTTTTCAGGAATTTAGAAAACATCCAAGTGAAAGGCGTCATTAAAGCCTCGATTCCGCATTTTAAAATATAGTTTGTCAGAACAAGGCTCCAAAAAATTTCCCGCGGAAAAACGCCCGCGGCAGTCGCGATTAAAACAAAAATTGCAGTATCAAGCAGCTGACCGACTAACGATGAACCGATTGTTCTTACCGCGAGAAGACGTCCTTTCATTTTAACTTTTATTTTTGATAATACAGCGGCGTTAGAAAATTCACCCGTAAAATACGCGGCAAGGCTTGCAAGTACTATTCCTCCGGAACTCATTCCGCCGATAATATTGTTATACGCTCCGCTTCCAACTTCTGTTTCCCATAACAATTCAGCAGGCAGCGCGCCAAGAACAAAAAAAACTAGCGCGGCTAATACCATCACCGCAAACCCTGTCCAGATAACGCGCCTCGCAGTTTTAAATCCGTAAACCTCGGTTAGAACATCCCCCAATATATACACAAACGGAAACAACAGCGTGCCTCCGTCAAAAACCAAGGGAATATTAAAAAGCGAAAAACCCATATCGACAATTTTCGCTGAAGACGCGATATTGCTGATAACCAGAATCGCGACAAAAAACGACGCGATAATGTCTATGTACTTAAATGAGGCGGAGGGAGATTGATTAGACACTTGGAACTCCTTGTTTTGTTTAGCGGCAGGTTATCAAGGTTACTGCCTAATTTTTATAGATACTTTCTACGCCCACTTAATAAGCCCGCAGCGGTACGGGTGAATCAACGAATCATGTTTCGGTATAATGCGGACTGTGTGCCCCTGCATGCCGGTGTCGACACATTCGACGCGTACTTGATACAGGTTGAAATTGCCTTCGTTCCGCAGCCATTTCATTTCGGATTTTCTGGATTCGCAGTCATCAATGTATCTGGTCTGGCTTGATACCCTGCCGTGATAGAGTTCCACCTGCAGTTCATTAGGTGAAATCTCGCCGAGTTCAAGATAAGCCGTAACAGTCAGCATATCGCCGCGCTGCATTACGGGTTTTGAATTAGATTCAATTTTAATGATTTTTAAACCGTCCCACGCGTGCTGCAGTTTCGCGAAATACGCCGCCAGAGATTTCGCCTCGGCGTAATCATCCTTGCTGAAACGGCGGTAATTTTTAAGCGCCGGAAAGTAAAATTGATTTGAATAATCCATCAGCATTCTGTGGCAGGACATTGACTGCCCGATGTTCATCATGCAGTTCTTCATCATTTTTATCCATTCGCGCGGAAGACCATCGCGTCCTCTGTTGTAAAACATCGGCACAATTTCGCGTTCAAGCAGATCGTATAACGCTTTGCTCTCTATATCGTCCTGAAGCCTTTCATCATGATACTGCTCGCCGTGACCGATTGCCCAGCCGACATTCGGATCGTAGGCTTCGTCCCACCAGCCGTCAAGAATTGAACAGTTAAGAACTCCGTTCATCGCGGCTTTCATGCCGCTTGTTCCGGACGCTTCCAGCGGACGGCGCGGGGTATTAAGCCAAACATCCCCGCCTGAGGTCAGGTATTTCGCGACATTAATATCGTAATTTTCCACAAACACAATACGGCTCGAAACATCGTATTTTTCCGCGAAGTGGATGATTTCCCGGATCAACTCCTTGCCGGGAATGTCATGGGGATGAGCCTTTCCCGCGAAAATCAGCTGGACAGGCCTGTCATTGTCTCTTACCAACCGGAGCAGCCTTTCAGGGTCTCTTAAAAGAAGGTTGCCGCGTTTATAAGTCGCGAACCGGCGCGCGAAACAAAGCGTAAGCGCGTAAGGGGATAATACATCTTCCGCCTGACGAATGCGGCTTTCCATCGCGCCTGTGCGGGTGTACTGCTCGCGGATGCGATCGCGCGCGAAAACAACCAGCCTTTCGCGGCGGCGTTCATGGGTACGCCAAAGTTCCTCATCGGAGATGCGCTCCATCCTTTCCCAAATGGAAAGCTCAGTAGGTTTATCCTCAAACTGAGGACCAAAATATCTATCCAAAAGATCGAGCATACCTGATGATATCCATGTGCGGGGATGAACGCCGTTTGTTACATGCCCGATCGGAATCTCATTAAGCGGCAATCCCGGCCATAAGCCTTTCCACATATCGCGCGATACAACGCCGTGAAGCTTCGCGACGCCGTTCGCGTATGCGGCCATTTTAAGAGCAAGCACAGTCATGCAGAATGTTTCGCGTTCATCGTTAACATTGACTCTGCCAAACCCGAGGAAGTCCTTCCACGAAATGCCAAGCACCTGAGGCCAGCTGCGGAAATATTTATCCATCATCGCGATATCGAAACGTTCATTGCCCGCCGGAACCGGAGTGTGCGTAGTAAAAATATTTGTCGGCCAGACAGCTTCCCGGGCTTCTTCAAAATTAAAACCTTTTTCGTTCATGATTTCGCGTACGCGTTCAAGTCCGAGGAACGCGGAATGACCTTCGTTCATGTGAGTAGCCGCGGGGTTTATGCCCAGAGCGCGCAAAGCCCTGATCCCGCCGATGCCAAGAAGGATCTCCTGCTGCATGCGGGTTTCTTTATCGCCGCCATATAAAGCGGCTGTAATGTTTCTGATATCTTGAGCGTTTTCTTCGATATTGGTATCCAAAAGATACAATGACGATCGTCCGACTTTTACTTCCCATATCTGGGCGACTGCCTGTCTTCCCGCCAAATCAACCGTGATTTTTAACGCCTGACCATCCTTGCCTGTCTTTTTTTCTACAGGCATGTTGTACCAGTCATTTTCCGGGTAGCCTTCCTGCTGGAAACCATCGGCGTTCAGCATTTGCTTAAAATAACCCTGTCTGTATAAAAGCCCGACGCCGACAAGAGGAAGCCCCATGTCGGAGGATGTCTTCATGTGATCGCCGGAAAGAATTCCAAGACCGCCAGAATAAATCGGAAGCGCGGCGTCCATGCCGTATTCCATGGAGAAATACGCGACCACATCTTTATGGCTTCCCCTGTACCATGTTTCTCTTTTCTTATATTGCTGGAAGCGCCCGTAAACTTCTTTAAGCGCCGCCAAATAGGAGTCATCTTTCGCGACATCGGCAAGCCGTTCCTGACTTACCATGCCAAGCGTCCTTACGGGGCTTTGATGAGATTCGACCCAACAATCAAAATCCAGCCTTATAAAAAGCTGAACCGCGTCATAATTCCATGATAGCCAGAGATTGTGCGCAATCTCTTCCAAAGGTTTTAGAACCGGGGGAAGCTTAGGCTTCACTGTATATGTGGATATATTCATCTTCTTAGTTTAGGGGTGGATTTGGCATCTGTCAACAAAGAATATTTTAACTTTAACAAAAACAATAATGAATCTACATTCCCAGCTTTGAACGAAGCAATGCGATTTCCGCGTCTTTATCGGCAACTATGCTTTGCCATTTAGTATTTGCTCGTTCTTCACCCTTCTCTTCCGCGTTACTGAGAGCTTGGGCTTCATCGTGACGCGCCTTTGACCATAAGCGTTCTTTTTCCCGGAATTCAGATTCTGCTGTAATGATATAATATGCGTTGATGGCTTGTTCCATAACTGGTACCTCCATAGATTTTATTTTTTCTAATTCTTCTACTGTTTCAGCTTTAAAAAGCGATAGCCATAGTAATAATTTATTATCAGCGTTTATTTCTTTTGGTAGTTTTCTTAATTCAAAAAAATGTAAAGTCATTTTATCAGAAAGAGATTCATGTCTTGTAATTTCTAACGGTTGAAATTCTGAGTGATAATCAGAACAATCAAATAAAAGAAAATCAATAATACTAACAATAATTGTGCGCGGTAAATATTTATAATTTTTACCTGATGGCAGAGATGATGAATATTCTCTAGCCCAATAGTATAAAACTCTTTCGGGGTAGTTCTTTTCGTTTTCGATTTGAATTTCCAGATCAATATGCTGTCCGTTTACGGTCATATTTATGTCAAGACGGCAGAATTTATCACCAAGACTATCAGGAGGAATTTCCGGGTTGGTGATAATAAATTGATCTATGCTTCTAAGAGATATTTGAAGGAGTTCTGAAACAAGTTGCTTTAATAAGTCAGGGTATTGGACAAACAGCGTCTTAAAGAGAATATCGGTTTTAAATGTGTAATCAAGTTTGGTCATATTACTTCCCTACAGAAAAAATATACTATACAAAAAAGTAGTTAGCAAGATACAGTTAAGAAAATTATTTTAATGACCATGATGTGAACAGATATTAATCATTTACCTGCGCAGCGGCAGGGTTCCCGCGATCAGCCAGTTGAAGGATTCAACGCCAAATACAGGACATTCAAGGCTGCAGGATAAACTCAGCTGACTGGCTAACTCATTAGCGGATACAGGAAGCCGCATATTCCTGTAAAGGTCTGTATATGTCACCCATAACAGGAAATTTAGCGGCGTAACGGAAGACGCGGCAAGAGGTACATCAGATTCCACAATGCCCCTAATATAAGAAACTTTGTTAAGTGAATAATCATAAGATATCACAGGGGAAGGCAGTTCAAAGATATTAGGATTTTCGATATTTATAGTTACAAGGATTTCTACTCTAGATGAATTAATGTTGATAATATTCATTGTCGGTGCGCTCAGTTTTGGAGATTGAGGATCAGGCAGGATTTCCGAAAATATTTCCACCGGGATCTCCGCGATAAGAGGCTCTTCAATTATAACTTCCGGTTCCGGAATAAAAATCTGAACCTCCAAAGGCGGCGGCATTGTCAATACCGCAGGCTCATCTATAACAGGTTCAGGCTGAGACCGGCATGAAATGAAAATAAATAATAAAAAAACAATTCCCGCGAAAGCGGGAACTGAAAATAATTTTTTTACATATTCTTTCATATATTAAGTAACGGAAAAAATCCGGTTAAAAATAAGCGAATAATTCAGGTTGAACCGGATATCAGGCAACGTAAGACTGTAATTTTCTCGCGCGGATAGGGTTTTTTAACCTTGAAAGCGCTTTTTCCTCTATCTGCCTTATTCGTTCCTTGCTTAAATTATAGCGCGCTCCGATTTCTTTTAATGACATCGCTTCGCGGCCAAGGCCAAAATGACACCGGATAATATCAGCCTCGTCTTTTTCAAGGGTATCAAGGACTTTTTCGATATCGTCCTTCATGACACTATGCTCCGCGCTGACATCCGGCGCCACATACTGAGTGTCTTCTACGATGTCGCGTAACGATACGTCATGATGTTCGGAAATAGGGATGTCAAGCGAGAGAATTTCTCTGGATATATCCAGAAGATCGGTAACATTACTTTCATCCATGTTTAAAAGCACAGCGATTTCCTTAATTTCGTCATCTGCTGACTGCTGTTTATCGATAAATTTTCCGGCTTTTTCAATCTTAACCAGTTCCGCGGCGCGGTTAACCGGCAGCCTGATCATTCTTGCTTTTTCACATAACGAACTCATAATCGCCTGGCGTATCCACCACACAGCGTATGAAATAAAATGATAACCTTTATCAACATCAAAACGATCCGCGGCGTTCAAAAGACCCACGTTTCCTTCGCTAATCAGATCGTCTAACGGTAAACCGAGGCGCTGATACTTTTTGGCTACCGTTACGACAAAACGCAGATTAGCGCTGACAAGTTTTGATCTTGCCTCCGCGTCGCCGGCCGCCGCAGCGCGCGCTGTAATAATTTCTTCTTCTCTGCTTAACATAGGAATATTATTTATCTCCTTAAGATAAACACCAAGATTATCTGACGCCTTTTTCTTCTTCTTTAAATTGTTCATACTAACCACCTTTTTTTAATAGCGGCGGATATTAACCGCGCCGGTTGACTTGAATTATCTGTATCCGTCTGAAAGCTCGGAAGCAATCAGGCGAAGCCTCCCCTCCGGTAACAGATAACTGCCTGTCATACCTAAAATAGCAAAAATCATGCCAAGCGAATTTAAGCTATAAAACAATAAAATTATATAAAAATGTTTTAATTTTAGCGATTTTTACATAAAAAATGACTTGATTAACGGAAATAGTGACACAATACAAAAATTTGCAAAAGAAACTGTGTCATTTTGACCTCAATGCCGGATATTGAGCGTACGCGAAGATAATAATGTTATATATAGCATATTAGCGTATAATACCGCGCGCTATTGATTTATTTTATTTTTTTGATAAAATGAATTAATAACAGAAATATATAATAATTGAGGCTGTTCAAAAACCACTCTGGCTTTAAAGCAAGCCCCATTGTAACGAAAAAAGGCAGGAAATAAAAATGAATTCCACTCCGGAATTGGTAGTAGATGAAGATAAAATAAAAAAGGCAATACAATCCGGACTCCCTCTGACAATAACGACATACACGCTTCCAAAAGAAATAGAAATATACATAGAACAAGTAATCGAAACTTTTCTCAGATTTATGAATCAATTAAAGCTCAAGGATTATATCGTTTATTGTGTACAGGAACTTGTTGTAAACGCGAAAAAAGCAAACACAAAACGCGTATATTTTAAGGAACGCGGCTTGAATATTAATGACGACGCTGAATATAAAACCGGCATGGAAAAATTCAAGGAAGAAACGATCAGCAATATCGCGTATTATCTTCAGCTGCAAAAAGAAAAAGGCCTTTATATAAAAGTTATTTTACAAATTAAAAGAAATACAATTTATCTTGAAGTACGCAATAATGTTACAGCTAACAAAATGGAACAGCTTCGCATTCATGACAAGATGGCAAGATCAAGGCAGTTTAACAGCTTAGAAGACGCGTTGTCGCAGGTGTTAGACGAAACAGAAGGCGCTGGTCTTGGCCTTGTAATCCTACTTTTGATGCTGAAAAAAATGGGGCTGGATGATGACGCGTTTTTAATAAAATCTACGGAAAAATTTACGGTAGCGAGCATTTCTATTCCCCTTGATCAGGCTCTGATAGACAACATGTCCGTACTGTCTGATGAAATTGTGCAGAACATTAACAGCCTTCCGCATTTCCCGGAAAATATACTGCACATTCAGCGTTTAATTAACGATCCTGATTCCGATATGCCGTCAATAGCAAGGCAGATATCGATGGATCCGGCGCTAACCGCGGATCTTTTAAAAATAGTAAACTCGGCGCAGTATATGCTGTCAAAAAAAGTTGATAGTATCTCAGACGCGGTAAAAATGATCGGCATAAAAGGAATCAGAAACCTGCTTTATTCCTACGGAACGCAGAAAGTGTTAGGTGACGAAACAGCGGAAAAGAAACGATTGTGGGAACATTCATACAGAACGGCGTTCTACGCGTATAATCTTGTTAAGAATTTCAAGAATGATTCAAGCCTTCTTGACGATGTTTATGTCGGCGGCATTCTGCACGACATGGGAAAAATTATTTTCTCCAATGTACACCCTGATCTGATAAACAGGATCAAAGGGTTTTGCGCCGAAAAAAACGTTCCGGCGCAGACATTTGAAGATTTATCCGCAGGAATGAATCACGCGGAACTCGGCGCGTTAATAGCCGAAAAATGGAATTTTCCGGAACGCCTTGTGGCGGCAATCCGTTTCCATCATGACCCGGAAGCGGCGCCGCCTGATTGCAAAGATCTTTGCGATACTGTATATCTTGCTAATATGTTCTGCGAATATGAAAACCACAATGTTACGTTTGATCAGATAGATAACGGTCCGCTGAATAACCTTGGACTTAAAACGCAAAAACAGGTTGACAATTTGCTGGAACGATTATCAAGAGGATTTATGAAAGAAGGCCGTTAAGCCTTAAGAAAATTAAAATGAAAAAAATAAATTTACTCACTCTGAATATAAATGGAATGCTGCTACAATTTTTATACTGGTTTGCCGTTTGTACTTACATGGCATTTATGATAACAACATTAATCGATTACGGATGGTCAGCCGGCGGAGCCGCGATGGCGATAACAATAATGTCCGCGGTCGGCATGTTTGTACAGCCTGTTTATGGTTTTATCTGCGATAAATTGCAATCGGAAAAAAAACTGACAATCACCCTGCTGATTATCGCAATTGTTTTTTTCGCGCTGTTTCCATTTTCGCTTCGTTCAGGAAACATGATTTTAATTTTTCTGAATATGACAGGCATCGCGGTAACGGGAGTACAGGTAAACGGATTACTTGACGCGTGGATTGTAGGATTAAAACAAGAAATACCATCTGTCAATTACGGACTTATCCGGGGATGCGGTTCATTCGCCTACGCGCTGTCAGCGCAATTAATGGGAACAATCACAGTGTTGTATGGCCATGATGCAAGGATATGGATCGGAGGCGCGGCGACAGCGCTGACTGCAATCGCGGCGATAACGTTCCGATCCGCTAAACGCACTCACATCAAAGGCGCTTTAGAAACAGAAGAAAAACAAAATAAAAATTTAAAAGGCGCGGAAGCTTTAAAGCTGGTTTTTTCATCAAAACCTTACTGCCTGCTGCTCGCGGTATCATTCTTTTTATTTTTAAGCAGCATGGCAATTACAACAATGATCCAGTTATTAGCCCGTGATTTCGGCGGCAGCACAGCGCATATCGGAACCGCGACCGCAGTCATGGCTGTAAGCGAAGTTCCAATTATGTTTTTAATGGCGGTATTAATCCGGAAATTCGGATATAAAAAATTACTGATTCTCTGCAGCGCGGCTTATGTGGTCAGAATGATCATGACAGCTTCTGTCGTCTCGGTAAACGGTTTAATTTATGTTCAGCTTTTTCAGGCAATTACATACGCGGTGCTGCTGCCGCTTTCCATGAGTTATCTCTCCATAATTGTTGATGAACGCGTCAGATCAACCGCTGTCACAATTTACTGCGCGATAACCGCGGCGTTAACGAATATTTTAAGCAATTTAATCACCTCCGCGTTCTTATCAGCGGGATATTCAGCGGGAAGCGTGATAATTATCTTTGTAATCTTCGCGATTATAGGTTTATTGCTGACATTATATGGTTTATTCCGGAAAATATGGGATATTAGGACATGATTAAGGCATTATACGGCGCTATTCCAAGGTGCCTGATTTTATGGTATATTAAATAACTTATGTTTCTCAAACGTCTTACGATTCACGGCTTTAAATCATTTGCTGATCGGACTGAAATAGAATTTAACGATGGAATTACAGCTCTTTTAGGACCAAATGGCTGCGGAAAGTCCAATGTAGTGGACGCGGTTAAGTGGGTTCTTGGCGAACACGCGATAAAATCCCTTCGCGCGGAAAAAATGGAAGATGTGATATTCGGCGGAACGGAGTCCCGTAAACCGCTTGGCATGGCGGAAGTTACCCTGAGCATAGCCAACGAAACAGGGCTTCTCCCGATGGAAATGCCGGAAATTGAAATAAAAAGGCGGCTTTACCGTTCGGGAGAAAGCGAATATTTTATTAATAACGCTCATGTGCGCCTTAAAGATATCCGCGAACTTTTTTGGGATACTGGCGTCGGTAAAACCGCTTACTCTGTCATGGAGCAGGGTAAGATCGATCAGATACTTTCATCAAAGCCGGAGGAACGGCGCTATCTTTTTGAGGAAGCCGCCGGCATCACAAGGTATAAAGAACGGGGCGCGGAAGCGGAACGTAACCTCGCGAAAACTCAGGAAAATATCCGTCAGGTCGAGCTGATACTGAACGAAGTTAAACGCTCTCATGACAGTTTAAAAATTCAATCCGAAAAAACAATGAAATACCGGTCGTTACGCGATGAGGTTTTCAACTATGAGCTTGACATTCAACTGTTGAGATTAAAACAATTTAAATACGACAGAGATGAAAAAAACGAGACATTAAGGCGCAGAACAGCGGACCGCGACAGAATCCGCGCGGAAATGGAGGCCGAAAACAAAGCGCTGGAAGCGAACATGGACGAAGTAAACTCAATGGAAACGCGGCTTGTTGAACTTCAAAAAAACATTTATGGTCTTGCCCTGGAAAAAAACGCGAAAGAAAACGAAGTTCGCCTTTTTAACGAACAGCGAAGCGAAAATAAAATAAAAATCGGCCAAAACGAAGAAAGAGAAAAACAAGCGGCAAATAAAATTACCGAGCTTAACAATGACGCCGCGGGACAGGACGCTGTCGTACAGGATCTGCGCAAACAATGCGAAAGCATAGAAGAAAATATTAAATCATTCGAAGAAAATATACAGCTTGCTTCCGGGCGCATAAGCGAAAACGATAAAGAGGTTCGAAAATCCGAAAATGAAATTTCAGACATCGGGAAAAAGCAGGCGGAGCTGGAAAAAGAACTCGCGAAAATAACAGACGATATTGTCGAAGAGCTTGACGCCGGCTTAAAAAAAGCAGGCTACTCCGCGGCGGAACGGAAAAACGCCGAAGAAGCGTTACACGACACATTGGGAAAACTTCGCGCGCTTTTATCCGGCAGGGACGCTTTAATCCGCGATCTTGCGGCGGCAGCGGAAGCGGCAGGCAGCGCAGACGCGACAAATTCCGTACTGCGGGAAATCGGACGCGTTACCGGAATCCTGTCCGCGGGGTTGTCGGAAGCCGCCGCCGGGGTGGAAAAAGCGGTCGAGCTTTTTAACAGTTACCGCCTAAACACTCCGACTTTTATCGACGAATTTCTGGCTCCTCAGGGAATTATCACAAAGAAGCGCGCTCTTGACGTGAAAATAAAAAACGCGAAAGACAGCATCGAAGAACGCAGGCATAAGATTAAATCGCTGCGCGAAGAAAACATCAGCCTCATGACAAAGATTGATGAATACCGCGCCACTCTGGAAAACTTAAAAGTCAACCGCGCTCAGATGAACGCGCGCGCGCAGTCCGCGGAAGATCAGGCGCGGCTTATAAGGCGCGAGCTTTCCGGGCAGGAAAGCCTTTTAAAGAATATTCGCGATGAGCTTTCTCTTTACCGCAAAAGGCTCGAAGAAATTGACGGACGCATCGCGGAAATTCAAAAAGCAATTAAAGAGAATGAGGAAAAGACAAAAGCGTTTTCATCCGAACTTGAAAAACTTGAAAAAGATATCCGCAAACGCAATGATAATGTAGCGGGAAAAAAAGTAGTAATCAACAAACGAATGGCTGAACTGTCAAAAGTACAGGAAGCGCTCGATAAAATTCATCTTGAGCTTGTTCAATCCGAGATGGAAATAAAAAACATTCAGGAGAATTTCCGGGATACGCATTCGCGGGATTTAATGGAGTTTGAAGAGCGAATTTTTAACATAACGGCGACGCCTGCTGTGCTGCGCGAAAAGCTCGCGTCCTCGCGGGTGAAAATGAAGGAGCTTGGCTCAGTAAACCTTATGGCGCCGGAAGAATTCGCCGAAACAAAACAGCGTTATGATTTTTTAAGCAGTCAGATGTCGGACTTGGATAAAGCGAGAAAAGACCTTGAAGACCTGACGGCGGAAATCCGGCAGGAGTCATCGCAGCTTTTCCTTGATACATATAACAAAATAAAAAAGAATTTTCATAATATGTTCCGCCGTCTGTTCGGCGGGGGCCGCGCTGAGCTTCGGCTTTCCGATCCTAACCATGTGCTTGAATCCGGCATCGAAATTCTGGCTCAGCCGCCGGGGAAGAAACTTGAACATTTAAGCCTTCTTTCAGGCGGCGAGTGTTCAATGACAGCGGTAGGGCTTTTGTTCGCGACTTATACGGTAAAACCGAGTCCCTTCTGCCTGTTAGACGAAATTGACGCCGCCCTTGACGAACAAAATGTCGGACGATTTGTGAATCTTCTGCGCGAGTTCAGCGATACAAGCCAATTTATTATTATCACTCATAATAAAAAAACAACAACCGGAGCCGGAACATTGCTGGGCGTCACTATGGAAGAATCCGGCGTGACCAAACTGATTACGGCGCGGCTAAAACGCGGAGAGCTGGATATCGCGGACGGTCCGCCGCCGCAAAGCGAACTTTGGGACACTGATAATAAATACGAAGAAGAAGATGTTCCGCCCGAAACAGGAAGAGAACTGCCTGCCGGTATAAACGATCCAAAAAAAGTAACGCCGGAGCAGCTGCGCCCGATCAGATCGAAGCAGAAACGCGCTTGATTATCAAATAGAATTGTATATAACGGCTTGATTACTGGCACTCACCCGCCGATAAAAAATCAAATTGTGAGCAAGCGTCAGCCGTTTTTATTAAACACAATCGTCTCTGTTCCCTTGTCTTTAAAAACATCAGCGAAAATAATATCGCCTTCGCGGATCATGCCGGAAATAACCTGCTTCGCAAGAGAATTTTCAAGATCGCTTTGTATCGTTCTTTTTAAAGGGCGCGCGCCGAACATTGGATCGTATCCGCGCTCCGCGAGTAAAGCCTTGGCGGCGTCAGTCAATTTTAATGTGATCTTTCGCTCAGTAAGACGCCGCGAAAGGCGCGCGAGTTGAATATCAATAATCCTGTTAATATCTTCTTTGCCAAGTCTGTTAAAAATTACAGTCTCATCAATTCGGTTTAAGAATTCAGGCCTGAAGCTGTGTTTTAAAAGTTCGGTCAGTGAGTCTCGCAGCGTCTGCGGATTTTTCGCTTCAAGAATCAAATCAGAACCTAAATTACTTGTCATGATAATAATAACATTTTTAAAATCCACGACGCGGCCCTGCCCGTCAGTTAAACGGCCGTCATCAAGAATCTGCAGGAAAACATTAAAAACCTCAGGGTGCGCTTTTTCGATTTCATCAAAAAGAACGACGCTGTAAGGTCTCCTTCTGACAGCCTCTGTAAGCTGACCGCCCTGTTCATAGCCGACATATCCCGGCGGCGCGCCGATCAAACGGCTTACAGAATGTTTTTCGCCGTACTCGCTCATATCAATTCTTGTCAGGGCCTTTTCGTCGTTAAAAAGAAAATCAGCTAATGTCTTGGCGAGCTCGGTTTTCCCCACGCCTGTAGGTCCAAGAAAGAGGAACGATCCAAGCGGGCGCGCCGCGTCAGAAAGCCCCGCCTTGTTCCGCCTGATCGCGTCCGCGACAGCCGTAAGAGCTTCTCCCTGTCCGACCACGCGTTTTTCAAGCACGTTTTCCAGTTCCATATATTTCTGCACTTCGCCGGAAAGCATCTTGGAAACCGGAATGCCTGTCCAAGTCGATACAACGCCCGCGATGTCTTCCTCGCTGACCTCTTCGCGTAACAACGCGGAAGCCCCGCTGCCGTTTGTGGCGGCTTCTCTTTTTTTCTCCATTTGATCCGTAAGACTGGCGAGCAGTTTCTGCGCTTCTGGAATTTTTCCGTGCTTCACTTCCGCAGCTTTAGAAAGATTGCCGTCGCGTTCGCAGCGCGTTTCCTCAATTTTTAATTCTTCTATTAACTGCTTTACTTCGCGGATTTTCTGAATATCAAGTTTTTCGCTGTCCCACCGCGCTTTCATCGAGTCGCGCTCCGCGCTGAGATCGGCGATCTCTTTTTCAAGTTTCGCGAGACGATCCTTTGAAGCGGGATCTTCCTCGCGGGAGAGCGCCTGTCTTTCAATCGAGAGTTGTAAAAGTTTTCGTTCAAGTTTATCAAGTTCTGTGGGACGGCTGTCAAGTTCCATCTTTAAGCGGCTTGCGGCTTCGTCAACAAGATCGATCGCTTTATCAGGCAGAAAACGGCTTGTGATGTATCTGCTTGATAACGTGACCGCCGCGACAAGAGCCTCGTCTTTAATGCGCACGCCGTGATGAACTTCGTAGCGTTCTTTAAGTCCGCGCAAAATAGCGATAGTATCTTCAACCGATGGTTCCGCGGTATAAACCTGCTGGAAACGCCGTTCCAGCGCGGCGTCCTTTTCGATATGCTTGCGGTATTCGTCTAACGTTGTCGCGCCGATGCATCGAAGCTCGCCCCTCGCAAGCGCGGGCTTAAGAAGATTAGACGCGTCAGTCGCGCCTTCGGCGGCGCCAGCTCCGACAAGCGTATGAAGCTCATCGATAAAAAGAATGATCTTTCCGTCTCCTGACTGCACTTCATGAATCACAGCTTTAAGCCGTTCTTCAAACTCGCCGCGGAATTTCGCACCCGCTACAAGCAAGCCCAAATCCAGCGCGAGCAGCTTTTTTCTTTTTAAACCTTCGGGAACATCGCCCGCGACAATCCGCCGCGCGAGTCCTTCGACAATCGCTGTTTTTCCGACACCGGGTTCTCCGATTAACACAGGGTTATTTTTTGTGCGGCGGGATAATACCTGCATACAGCGGCGGATTTCTTCATCGCGCCCGATCACAGGATCAAGTTTTTCCTGACGCGCAAGAGATGTCAAATCGCGGCAATAACGTTCCAGCGCCTGATATTTTTCTTCGGGGCTTTGATCCGTAACGCGGGAGTTTCCCCTGACCTGCTTAAGCGCGCCAAGGATCGCGTTCTTGTTAACGCCCGCCTTTTTTAAAATGTCGGCGGCTTTGCCCTCTCCCGCGGACATCGCGATCAAAATATGTTCTGTCGATACATACTCATCTTTAAGAGATGACGCTTCCGCTTCGGCTTTCGCGAGAATTTTTCCAAGCGCGGGCGAGAAAAAAACCTGCGCCGCCTCTCCGTAAATTTTTGGCGCGCTTTTTACAAGAGCTTCAATATCGCCGGTAAGTCTTCCGGCATCGCCGCCAATCCGTTCGACAATCGGAAGTACAATTCCGTTTTCCTGGCGCAAAAGAGCGAGAAGAAGATGCTCGTTTTCAATTTGGGAATGATCGTTTTTCTGCGCGATAACTGTCGCTTCGTTAAGCGCTTCCTGCGCTTTTATTGTGAATTTATCAAAATCCATGATTTAACCCTTATACATAAAGATACTAATTAATTTTAATTATTGTCAAATATTAATTACTATTTTATTCCCATTCAATCGTCGCGGGCGGCTTTCCTGTTATGTCATAAGTTACGCGCCCGATATCTTTTACGGAATTGGTGATTCGCGCTGATATTTCCAAAAGGTCTTTCATTTCAAAAGGATAAACGCCCGCGGTCATTCCGTCGCTTGAGTTGATTGCGCGTAACGCCAGAACATAACCGTATTTGCGGACATCGCCCGCTACGCCCACGGATCGTACCGGCAGCAAAATGGCGAACGCCTGCCAAATTTCATCATAAAGACTTTTTCCGGAAGCGGCGCGCTTTGATTTTAATTCATTAATAAATATCGCGTCTCCTTCCCGCAGGATATCGCATTTCTCTTTTGTTACTTCACCTAAGATTCGCACCGCAAGCCCCGGACCCGGGAATGGATGGCGGCTGACGATTGATTCATCAACGCCGAGAAAACGTCCAAGTTCGCGGACTTCGTTTTTATACAAACCCGCGAGAGGTTCGATAATTTTTCCCGCTTCGCGCTTCGCGATTACAAGCGGGCTTGCCACATTATGATGGCTTTTAACAGCGTTTGTTTTATCGCCGTCTTTCTGTCCGCTTTCAAGAAAATCCGCGCGAATGCTTCCCTGCGCGAGAAAATAATCATCCGGCAGCTTTAGCCGCGCGACTTCTCTTTCCTGAATTTTTATATACATATCGCCGATTACTCTGCGTTTTTCCTCGGGATCGGTTACGCCCTTTAACGCGGTTAAAAAATCATTTTCGCACATTATAACATGAACATTTTTAGCGCCTAACTTTTCAAGGCTTGCGCGGACAGATTCAGTTTCATTTTTACGCATGAGCCCTGTGTCCATGTACATAAGATGAACCTGATCGCGTTTAAGAATTTTTAACAGGAGCGCGCAGACTACAGTTGAATCAACGCCGCCAGAAATCAAAAGTAATACAGGCATTTCTCCGGCGCGTTCTTTTATTGATTTAGCTTGATTCTCAATAAAATCATTCATAATAATTCTCCGTTTTTATGACGCGTAATTATCAAAATACCCCTGAATTAAAACAATGGGAGTGCCTTTATCGCCTGAACCGCTGACAAGATCGCTGAGACTTCCGAGAAGGTCTGTCAGCTGACGAGGCGTAGTTCCCTCTGATTCCATCTTGCCCATTTGACTGATTCCGGCTTTTGCCTGTATCGCCTTTTCAATTTCTTTTCGCGCGTCTTCTTTGGAAAGGTTCGCGAAATTGTTATCCGCGAGATATTTTAATTTAAGCTCATTCGGAGTTCCCTTTAATCCTGAGGTAAACGCGGGAGACACAACGGGATCAGCCAGCTCCCAAATGCCGCCGACAGGGTCTTTAAAACCGCCGTCTCCGTAAATCAGAACTTCGACTTTTTTACCGCTTAGATCGTTAAGCGCTTTCTGCATCTTTAAAACAAAAGCTTCGCAGTCGCGCGGAAATAATTTAACGCGTTCCTCTGTCGCTTTATTTGAGCCTAAAAGACCGTATAATTCGTTATAGCCGCTGCCGTTAACAGGTTTTGCCAGAAGATCATCCATGCCAATAACTTTTTTAGCTCCCGCCAGATACAACGCGCGCTTTGTCCTGAATCTTGTGTGAATATCGGCGGCGATTATATGATCCGTATAATCAAGGATACGCTTGGGATCCGCGCATAAAACAATTTCGATATTGTCACCTAACGATTTATAATAGGAAACATAATCAACGCCTGTAAATCTGTGTTTAACTTCATTGCCGAACAAACGGCGGTACTCCGCTTCGTTCAGGCAGTCCGAATACGGATTTAATTTTTTATCATCAACATCGTCCCAGGTAATTAACTGGTTGCCGACTTCATCGCTCGGATAATTTAAAAGAACCGTGACTTTTTCAGCGCCGCGGGCAATGCCTTTAAGCAGCATGGCAAAACGGTTTCTGCTAAGAATGGGAAAAACAACGCCAATGTGTTTCTTGCCCAAAAAATTCGCGATAACGTCTTCGGCAATCTGATCAAGATTCGCGTAGTTCCCCTGCGAACGCGCGACAACAGCTTCTGTAATGCCGAAAATATCGCCGTCATTAATAGTGATCTTATCGTTTTCCATCGCGTCTTTTACCGACTGGCAGACAATGGCGGCAAGATCGTCAGATTCCCGGATAATCGGTGTTCGAAGACCGAAAGCTTTGGTTCCTATGATTCTCATTGGACAAGTTTAAACTGTCTGAATGTATATATCAAGCGTTCAAAAATAAATAGTATTTCCGCTTTTATCAGATTTATAAACAGCTTCAGAAACGCGCGATAACAGTACAGCTTCGTCCAGCCCAAGGAAATCGGGAGATCCTGTTCTGTTAACGCAGGCGTCAACAAATTGTAAAATAGGCGCTGGTTTCGCCGCGGGCAGTTTCTCCGGTCTCGCGCTGATAAAGGAAAGACCTTGAAGTGATTTAGATGAAATTTTTATTTCATCTCCATGCATAAATACCGAACCTCCGGCGCCGTAAACTTCAAGAATGTCAGGCGTTCCGCAGGTAATAAAAGCGGTTTCAATTGCGGCGAGGATGCCGTCTTTAAATTCCGCGACCGCTAAAGCGTTTTCATCAGATGACGTGCCAAATGGCCGGCTTGTCATGCCGGAAATTCTTTTCGGCGCTCCGAAGAGAAAACCGAGAACATAAACAGGATGGGCTCCAAGATCCATCATCGCTCCGCCGCCTGTCATGGATGTGTCGTACCAGTAATCAGGAAGCCAGTTATCGCTTACGCCGTTATGGCTGCGGCGGAACCTCGCGCCGGTTATCCTGCCAAGAGCGCCTGTATCGATCAAATCCTTTATATATAATATTTTAGGATCGCATAACAATGGAAAGCTGATTGTGAAAATAACGCCCGCTTTACGAATTTCATCCGCTAGCGCGGCTGCTTCTGACGCGCTGATAGCGAGCACTTTTTCGGTAAATATATCTTTGCCTGCCGCGGCGGCCTTTGACAGCAGCGCGGGATGCATTGTTGTCGGAGCGTCGCAGATCACCGCGCTAAAATCCTTACGGGAAATAAATTTATCATAATCTTCATCAAAGTCTATATTCCATTGCGCCGCCGCCTTTCTGCCCTTTTCGGGGTTTTCATCCCAAAGAGAAACGATACGCGCCTTTCCGCTTTCATTCAATTGGCGCGCGTAATCGTTTGTATGCACATGCCACGTACTGATTAAACCTACATTCAACATATTTCCTCCATAATGAAGGTAAGCTGGTTCAAAGAGAAATTAACGCCGCGATGCAAACCGCGCCTCTGTCTTGACTTAATTAAAGAGCTACCGCTTAGTCTTCGCGACTTCGCAGATACGGCGTCCCATTTTATCGAGGGAGACTTGCTCCATTACATGTCCTAATTCATAGGCGACGCGGGGCATTCCGTATACAACGGCGCTTGCTTCGTCCTGACCTAATGTCATGCCGCCTTCTTTATAAATCGTTCCAAGCTGCTGAGCGCCGTCGCGTCCCATACCGGTCATGATAACGCCAAGCGCGTGATTCGAATAAGACATAGCGACAGAAGCGAAAAGCACATCCGCGGAAGGCCTGTGCCCGGAAACAAGCGGGGCGTCCGAGAGGCGGGCAACCGCCCCGGTAACTTTCTTTTCAACTTCAAGATGTTTATTGCCTTGAGCGATCAATATTCTGCCGGGGATAATCTCATCGCCGTCTTCGGCTTCTTTTACATTTAACGGGCAGATACGATCAAGGCTCTTCGCGAATTCATTTGTAAATCCCGGCGGCATATGCTGAACCACAACTATCGGCACCTTGAGGTCCGGATCGAGATCGGCAAAAACAACGCGCAGAGCGTCGGGACCGCCGGTGCTGATGCCGATGGCGATAATATCAGTATTTGCCGGATATCGCGCTCTAACCGGAGCTTGAGCCGGCGTAATAGGAGCAGCGGCGGCTAATTTAAAATGAACCGCGATATCCGACGCTTTTTCGGAAGGCGTCTTAGGCGTATATTCCGAGGGCATAAGAACTTTCTTACCCTGGTGCTTGCGGTAGGAACCGCCGTAACCTAGAAGCTTGGTTATAAGAGTTTCTTTAACAACATGAATATCTTCCGAAACAGAACCGGACGGCTTTTGAACAAAGTCACTCGCTCCTAACGAAAGGGCTTCCATTGTAATTTCCGCGCCTTTAGCGGCGACAGAAGAAAGTATAACTACAGGAATTTTGATTCCCCGTTTCTTGCGTTCTTTTAAAAATTCAATGCCGTTCATTTCCGGCATTTCAAGATCAAGACAGATTACATCCGGATCCACGCGGGGAATTTTTTGCAATGCGAAAAGCCCATTCATCGCTTTTTCAGCGACAATCATGCCCGGCGTATCTTCGATCATTCTCCCGATCAAGTTGCGCATTAACGCGGAGTCATCAACAATTAAAACCGATATTTCATCAGCCACGGAAATCTCCTAAATATTTTTACAGTAAAGCGTTGCCCATTCTGTTTTTAAAAACTCAAACTTGGTATCCATTCCAAACAAAGATTCTGAATGACCGATAAATAAAAATGATTTTGCCGCCATCGCGTCCCAAAATCTGCTCATTACACCTGTCTGAGCCACTTCATCAAAATAGATAATAACATTCCTGCAAAAAACAACATCAAAATTTCTCTGCCCGGAATCGTTTTTAAGATTGTGATAGTCAAATTTAATTCTCGACTGAATATCATGATGAATCTTGTATCCGCCGTCTACTTTATCAAAATATTTCGCGAGATAATTATCGGGAATACCGACAATGCGGCTTTCGGCGTAAAAACCTTCTTTAGCGGTCATAAGACATTTAAGCGAAATATCGCTGGCGGTAATATCGTAACTCCATGATTTGGGAAGAATCTCGCTTAATAACATAGCGATGGTATAAGGTTCTTCGCCCGTTGAACAACCGGCGCTCCAGATTTTAATTGATCCCGGAACTCTTTTGATCTTGTTAATCAATTCAGGAATTACATGCTTTTCGAACGCGTCAAATTGCGCCTGATTCCTGAAGAATCTTGTAAGGTTTGTCGTAATAGAATCCAGGAAACCTTTAAGTTCTTCCTTGTCTGACTTAATCTTATCTAGATAAGAAGAAACGGATGTGATACCTTTTTCACGCAATCGTTCCTTTAACCGGCTCTCCAATATCGAACGATTGGTCGGAGTGAATGTTATTCCGCTTTCTG
>JGI24695J34938_10000160_pt1 | contig 62419 bp, 45 predicted proteins | sample TergutCo191P3_FD_34938 | JGI IMG/M metagenome (IMG submission 34938)
CCGGGAAGCAGCTGTTCGCTTAAATTTACCGCTATGAACTGCCCTTGCGTTACTTCGCTTTGTTTATATCTTGCCATTATAGAATTATTTTATCATTTTTTATTCTTTCTGTCGATCTTTTCTTTCTTTGTTAGGTGTCATTTTTTATTTTTTCGACATTTTCGTTATATGCCGTACCTGCGTACGCAACGCTCTCCTATTGTAGCAGATAAGCTTATATCGCTGAAGGCTTAAAATTTCGTAGTTATTATCCGCCCAATATCGTGCAAAAGTCATCGACATCCTAAAAGATCCTCGTTGTAATGCCCTTGTTCATAATATCCTCTCCCGTTTTTTAGTAATTTTTTCTACATATCAACTATACAGGATTTGAGTTGTATCCAATGTTCCATCGAGCTTACATTAATTAACAGCAGTCTATAATTTTACTAACTACGCAAAGCAATAACATAATCATAGATAAATTGCTTATATTCTTCTTTTATTTTCTCATGAGAACACGAAGAATGTTTTTGTACATTTTGCAGGTAAATATAATCTATAATATTATTTACTTGTTCACACTGCATAATTCCTGCCACCGCTTCTTCTTTATTATCTGCTTCAGTTATATATTTTCTGCGAGGTTCTCCGCTTATATCTGTGGGTAGAATGAGTATTAAAACCCAATAAGGAACATCAATATTTATATTGTTTATACTATAACGTAACTCATCTGTGTGAGGTACTAGTATTTTTGCATATGACTCAAAACCGAGGCACAAGCCCCAATCCGTTTTTTTCCACCATTTTTGTATTACATCATTACTTGCAGTTATTGATGTAGCCTCATTGTTATCTACCTTCCTTAAGGTTACATAAAACTCGTCTTCTCTCAATTCTAATTTAGTCCACCGCAAATTCCACAAAAATGGAAATTTATCATAAAGTTGACTTGATAAATTATTAACAGGGCATACAAGTTGATCAGCAGAAAATATATCTAATAGATTCTCGCATTTATCAAAATGATAACCATATTCATAATCGGGCAAAATTCTAAAATAATCACTGGCACTGTGTAGAAATGTATCTACTGGTAAATTAAAACGCAAGGAACTCCAAAGCACCCATGCCCAATTATCATTACTTAATAAATTTATACAAGATGCATGTGGTAAATTAATATAAAATATATTATGAATTATATCTAGATTAGGGTCAGCATTTTGTCTATGGGTAAACGAAATGCTATATGTCGTATCAAAAAAAATATCACCCAAAATATTAGCATAATGTTTTTGGTTTTTATATCTTTCGCCAGTGTTGATACTACTACAAAAAGCCTTGCCATATACACTTCTTGATACTTCAAATCCTCTAGCGAAGCCGATGCTAAATTCCTCACAAAAAGGCTCTCCAAATTCATTAATAAAGCTTCTAGTAAGCCTCTTTGTGTATCTATCTCTGTGTGTTAAACTAAAGAAATTTGTCTGAAGATCAGCGAGTATTAAACTCAATTCATGCTCAATCATACGACAAATTTCATGACCAAGACCATAACCCAAGACTTCTGCAAATGAGAAATTAGTATCATTGCCTAAGACTTGATCGACATCACGCACTAATTTCATTAGAAGACCTGTAATGTTATTTAAGAAATGGTTACTGGTCCAAAGATTGAAAAATGCTTTGAAAAAAACTTCTCTATCACTAGCAAGGGGTGTTATTATATTAAGAATTGCATCTAAATGTTTTCGAAAAGCACCTTGATTATTAGATATATAACATCTAAATATAAAGATAAAATACAGAAGCTGCTCAATAGGAGCTGGTTCATTTCCATTTAGAATATCTTTTAAGTTTTTAAAAATAGAAGATACACTATTAGAGGCAACATCAAGACTGTTAGCAACTTCCATTGCCGAAGCAAAAAACCTTGATGTTATATCTGTATTCATGACAGTAGAGAATAACTTTTGCCCAAATAATGCCAAAAATTTATTAACTTTATTCAATTGCAAGCATATTTCTGAGATCTTGTCTTGTTTTAACCTCTTTCTGTTTGCAGTAACAAATTCTTTTCCGTTACCAGCCATAAAATCAACATGAAGTATATGTAATTGAGATAATGTATAAAAGGCTTTTAATTCTTGATCACATAAAGAAATCCCCATAAATGTAATATTTTTATATGGATACTTATCCCCTATCGGTGAACTATTATATCTTCCAAATATCTCTGGTTGCAATACACACATCATCTGAAATGCGCGATCCCAAACAACGAAACGTAAAGGACGATGGCTGGTTATAGCGACATCATATCTTTCATCATGAAATTCCGAATATAAAGGTAATCCATCAAATAAAAAATTACGAATGTCCGAATCAAATAACTTGCCATATTCATCATGGTCGCATAGTTTACATGCGATTGGTTTTAATGAATCTTTCTCTAGTAATGCTATGTCTTTATCATATAAATAAACATCAAATAATGGACATATTACATTTTTTTTGATAAAATTGCTTAAAATATCTAAAACTGGATTGTCTAATTGTTTTTCGTAAGGCAAAGAGACTGATTTTTCTTTTTGTATTTTTTCTAAATCTATATCCAAAATAACACTGGTTCCTTCCTGTGTAATGTTTTTATCAGGGCGAGAAAAGACAAATCCATTTCCACGCCCTGAATGCAAGACTATAATATGGGACTCATCTTTTGAACAAGTTTCTATGCGAAAGCTGTTAGCAACTGCGAAAACTGAGTGCAATCCAATACCAAAACTACCAGAAGGGCGAAGCCATGCGGGCATAGTTTCAAAACAATCTTGATATTTTCGACTTTGCCAGCTAGATCCAGTTTGTATAATTTTATTTTTAATATCCGCATAAGTAATACCGATACCATTATCGTAGAATGTTACTTCTGCCTTCTTTTTCTTCCTGTCATATTTTACTGAGATTTTTATACTATAATGATTGTATATTTCTTGACAATCAATAAAATCAAATGGCATTAATGTAGCTTTGTTATCACGTTTTTCTTTTGGTATTAACTTTTCAAACCAACCGTTTTTCATATTTAGATCGTGCCACATTTTTAACTTTAACGCATCTAAACTATTTTGTATTAATTCGCGGACGAAGGTTAATGGGTCATCATAGAGGCTATATCCCTCAATTAATTCAAACGCTTTTTCTCTTGAAAAATTAAAACGAAGATCATCTAAAGTAATCTGAAGCTCTTTTCTATTCACATTTATACTAGGGGTAAATTCAGGAACATCTTTTTTTATATCCACAGGAAAAATCATATCTCTGTATTGAGAGAATTTTGTTAGATCGGAATTCAGCATGTTATACCAGTTTACATGCTGGTATACAATTTGCTGACAAAAATCTTCTTTTTCTGTTTCTGTAAAATGATGTTCATTGGGTAAATTTTGTTTTATATCATCAAAATTAATTTTTGCCCGCATAATTATTTTTTCATTGTCAATCGATGGATCATCCATTGTTTTATGCTTGTAGTAATGCTGTGCACTAAGTAAAGGTAACAAGCCAAACTGCGAGATTGACATCTCATTAAAACGACCTCTTTGCACATCGCATAGATCACCCAGTCTAAGCAAGGCTGCCGCAAGACGCGGATGATAATCCCCATATGAAGGTATGGGGAATTTTTTGTGGTTAAGCTCCTTGTCAAATATGCAATCAAAGTCGAGCGCATGCAACTCAACAATCTTTCCAACGCTTGACCATATATTTTGAAAAGAATCAGGAATCGTGACTGCGAATAGTTCAGATATTGATGATTTTCCTTCAGCAATAATTCTCGAACGATTTGCATGACTTCTTCGGAAAAATTCCGCTGTTAATTGTATGACATAATATTTTATTAACAAGGGATCAACATCTCTATAACTGTTTCCCACCATTTTTGAAGCTAAGCGCAAGTCTTCATCGTAGCCAGTTTCACACGACCTCAAAAAACTCTTAAATGCTTCTGATCTCCAGATTTCTTTTTCTTCCTGATGACTTATAAGCATACCTATATCGTGTAAATAAACAGAAACTAGTATCAACCAAATATCTCCGACGGATAATTTTGAAATGCGCTCATCCCCTAGTATTCTTTCTATGTTATCAATTATATTTTGGATATGAGAATTGTCATGACGACTATAATGAGGAAAGGAGTTCGCTACAGCAGGAAGGTACTCACTTACTCGGCTCTTTATTGTGCTGAATATGCCATCTAATGTTGCTAAATTGGGATCTTTCCTTGTTAACTCAAGTAGCTTTTCTTCTAATTTCGACAAAGCCAAAACAACCACCCCCTAAATACAACACCTACCGTAACATTATACAATATTTCTATTTCTTTGATCAACTAACCCTGCCCAGCATCCACGAAAATTAATTTCCGTTTGAAGGTTGACTCCAGTATCCTGCTTCTTGAAAACCAGTTGTTATCAACACGTAAAAATATACCAATGCATGGTTAAATGTACAAAAAATAGGTTGCCTAATGAGCAAACGAACAGGGATATACTTTGAAATGGAAAGATACATTTAGAAGGGCCTCATCCTGCTCTTTTGGTCAATTTTGCGTAGTGTTTTAACACACCCTAATCAGTTGTTTTATAAATTTAGCATAAACAATTTTGTGAAGACCCTCTGCGCAAACTACGGTTTTACGGAAGTCGAGCTTGCCGTAAGGCGGAGAAGCAGTTACCATATGTTGAAGTTGTAGAAAAAGTCATTTATTAACTATCATATTCCCTTAAAAAAATGTTACACGCCATTTAATATTTTGTTTCATCAATTAATTTTTATTGCTCGTAACAGATGATTTTTAAATTATTACCTTCGTTATTTTCTTTCCCTTACCTCTAAACCGCAATCTTTTTCCTTTCCGCCCTGTTTATTTTCCCTATGTTATGCACTATGCAATATAGTTTCTACTGGATTTTCACTTTTATTCGCCCTCTCAGCGTAAAACGTGTTATTCCTTTTTTCAAGAGAAACAGAAGGAATGAAATCAGAAAAATATGAGTTAAGTTTTCCGAGCAAGACATTTGCGCCGAATTGTTTGTAAATGGCGGCTAACGCATATTTTGAATTATGGTTGTTCAATCAATCAATTTAAATAAATTTATCTTTTATACCAAGAAATAAATCTGTTAAAACAGGATCAAAATGAATATTTTTTCCTTCTGAAATTATTTTAACCGCTTCTTCATGCGTAAACGCTTTTTTATACGGACGTTCAGAAACAAGAGCGTCATATACATCTATGATTGCCATTATTCTTCCTTCTAAGGGAATGTTGTTTCCTTTTAAGCCGTTCGGATAACCGCTTCCGTCCCACTTTTCATGATGATTTAATGCGAATATTTTCGCGTAATTTAATAATTCACTTTCTCCCGAATTCTTTTCTATACGTTCAATTATATTAAAGCCTATCAGAGAATGTTTTTTCATTTCATCAAATTCTTCTTTTGTTAACGGACCCGGTTTTTTTAATATTTGATCGCTAATTCCTATTTTTCCAATATCATGTAATTGCGCTGATTGTAACAGTATATTAATATCCCAATTATTCACTGTTTCACTAAAAAGCCCTTGTCTGTTTATTTCGTCTAACAATATTCTAACTCCGTTTTTTGTTCTTTCTATGTGCCCTCCTGTTATATCGTCTCTGAATTCAACTAAATTGGACATGGTTATTAATATTGCATTTTGCAGTTTAACCACTTTTTCGGTTTTTTCATTAACAAGATTTTGTAAATTGTTTTTCATATATTCAAGTTCTTCTGTCATTGAATTAAAGTCATCAAACAGAACTTCTACCATATCTTTTTTTCCGTCTTTCCGCATTGAAGAAACCCGGATAGATAAATTTCCTTTTGATATTTCTTTAGCAGCCGCGCCAAGTATTTTTATCGGTAATGTCCATGTAAAATGACGGAAGATGCCTATACTGGCTGTTACTAAAGCCGCAGAAAAGAAAACAAATGCGATAAGCAAGTTTATGCCAAGCTGGGTATTTTCTTCAAAAATTTTACTATGTTCAAGTGATTGATAAATCCACATATGAAATCCGTTAAACGCAGCCAATACAATAAAAAGAATAAAAAATTCTTTAACGTATCCGAATTTCGTATTAATTCGATTATCTTTCTCTTTTTTATTCATTAAAACACCGTTTATTTCCTTTTTTAATATACACAAATATCTTAATAAAAACACTCTGGTTTCTGATACACTCACATAAGTATACACATTACAGAACTTATTAAAATGCTGATAATCCTTTACTTTCTCAATTGACTTTTAAAGGTTTGTAACTTAGATATTCTCTTTTTACCTTCAATATATTATAATTTAATTATATTATAATTTAATTGAGGAATAAATGAGCGATAATAATGATAATAACGACAATAAAGGTTTCTTTCCGTTCGGTCCAAACGGTCCAAAACTGCCCGATTTTAAGGGGTTTGGGGGTTGGAAAGCCCTTCTTATTTATATTGCTATCCTGTTTGTAGGGATTAGCCTTTTTAATTATGTTTTTCTAAGCAGGTTAAACCCCGCAATAGATTTTTCCGAATTTAAAGCGCGGATTTCTTCCGGCGAAATTAAACGTGTAGAGCTTACAGATGCTTATTTTACCGGTTACACAAATGAGAGCAGGCAAACTTCAAAAAACAATCGGGGGTCGATTGCCGCTCCGGGAAGAACCGTTACTGCTCAGGAAAGGGTTTACCGTACTGTATCAATATATGATCCTGAGTTTATAAAATTGCTTGATGAGAAAAAAGTCGCTTACGGAGCGCCTCCGCGTGAAGGCAATGCCATCCTTAACTTTATTTTTACTTGGGTGCTGCCTATTGGTTTCTTTATTTTAATTTGGCGTTTTGTAATTAAACGTATCGGCAATATGGGTAACAATGTTCTTTCTGTCGGACAGAACAGAGCTGTAATTGTTGCAGAAGGTGATGTTGTTACGCGCTTTAGCGATGTTGCAGGCGTTGATGAAGCAAAAGAAGAACTTGTCGAAGTTGTTGATTTTTTAAAGAACCCTCAAAAATATAAAGAAATCGGCGGCAAGATTCCTAAGGGCGTTCTTTTGGTGGGACCTCCGGGAACAGGAAAGACTCTTCTTGCAAGAGCGGTTGCAGGCGAAGCGGGTGTAGCGTTTTTCCGCATGAGCGGTGCAGACTTCGTCGAGATGTTTGTCGGTGTTGGTGCGGCGCGTGTGCGCGATTTATTTAAACAGGCAAGAGCTAAAGCGCCTTGCATCATTTTTATTGATGAGCTTGATGCTATTGGCAAGAGCAGAATTAATAGCATTTCAGGCGGCAATGATGAGCGTGAACAAACATTAAACCAGCTCCTTGTAGAAATGGACGGTTTTGACGGAACAAGCGGTCTTATTCTTCTTGCAGCCACAAACCGACCCGATGTATTGGATCATGCGCTCCTTCGCCCCGGAAGATTTGATCGTCAGGTGCTTGTAGATAGACCCGACTTAAAAGGCAGAGAAGCGATTTTACAAATTCATTCTAAAAATGTAATACGCGATCCCTCCGTAGACCTTGAAGTTGTTGCGCGTGTAACCTCTGGTTTTTCCGGAGCAGACCTTGCCAACATAGTAAACGAAGCCGCTCTTTTGGCTGTCAGGGCGGGAAGAAAAATGGTAACTCAGATCGATTTTAACGAAGCGATTGAAAAAACCGTTGCGGGTTTGCAGAAAAAAACACGCGTGCTTAAACCGGAAGAGAGAAAACTTACAGCTTACCATGAGACAGGTCATGCCATTGTTGCAGCATTTACACCTAACGCTGATCCTGTACAAAAAATATCAATAATTCCCCGCGGTTTTGCGCTCGGTTATACTTTGCAGCTTCCTCTTGAAGATCGGTATAAAGTAACACAATCAGATCTTCTTGGAAGGATAGACATCTTGCTTGGCGGGCGCATAGCAGAAGAAATGATCTCAGGCGAATATTCAACAGGCGCTTCAAACGATATTACAAGAGCGACTGATATCGCCCGCAAGATGATCACCGATTACGGCATGAGCGACCGTTTCCGCAATGTAGCGCTGACATCGCGCGGAATGAGCATTGGCGGGCAGGAACAATCGTCAGAACCTTCTTTTCACCGCGAGTACGCAGAAAGTACGCAGCAATATGTTGATGAAGAGATCGCCCGTATTATCGAAACAGAATATGCCAAAGTAAAACAGCTTCTCGAAGAAAAACGCGAAATTCTTGATACAGTTGCCGCCGCACTTTTAGAAAAGGAAACTCTGGACGAGAGGGAATTTAAAGCGCTTCTCGGCGAAGGTGTTTACATAGTCGCGTAAAATTAAGTATCTGATTTAAGGTTTCTCTCCGGAAAGATACTGCTGTGTAAGTTCGTTTACAACCTTCTGGAGTGAATCGTTAAAATCCCTGACATAAACCATAACCTCATTATTGGGTATATTCTCCGGAAGAAAAAATTGATAAGGTTCGACATTCAAGGCGACAGCAAGTTTTGCCAGTGTTTTTGCTGATACTCCCTTTTTACAGTTTTCTATATCATTTATAAAGTTGTGTGTAAGTCCTGTAGTGCCGGCAAGCGTTAATTGTGAAATATTATTTAACGATCTAAGACGTTTAATGTTATTACTGATTAGCTTATAGATATACTGATCGTCAATTTCATTTTTCTTTGCCATAATCTTATTTTCATTTATTAAGAATTATTGGCAAATAACCATATGCGGATAAATTATCGCTATGGGTTGGATTATTGGTATTGTATTATAAATTAGACGGCGGTAATTCGTTTATTATCAATATTTCCGGTCGGTATTCAAAATGCATAGTATCGAAGAGATCCCATTTTCCGCCCCAGATAAAACCGTAAGATTCAAACAAGCGTATAACAGCTGCAGGCGGGTGATACCGTTCGCTGTATGTGACGTTCCACCAGTCTTCCCTGTACTGCGAAGTCCAAAGCCAGTAGGTTTGTTTACCGTTTAAATTTGAAGGAAGAAAATCAATTGCGATTCCGTATGAATGATAAGATCGGGATTGGCTTTCGGCGATATTGCGCCAGTTGTATCCTTCAAAAATATCGATACTGTTTATCCATGCTTGAATTTGCCGATCGGCTCTTCCCATTGCTGCAATTTGTTTTTCTATTTGTTCTAACTTATCTATTAGTGACTTATGCATTTTTACATATTTTCCGAAAAAAGAAATGTAATCCATTAATTTTTCAGTTTCAATTTGGTTGCTTGATACTTGCCAAAGAGCGTCAAGAAAAAAATTAGAACGGCGGGTTGTACTTTGGCTTCCCGCATTTGTTAAGTTTTTATATTCCTCTATTTCTTCCGGACTAAACGGTGTCCACTGCGGCAATTCATCGGGATAATCATAAAATTGATATGTTCTGTATTTTGCAGTATTTACAAATTCATTTTCCGGTAACATTTTTCCGTCTGAATAATAATACCAAGTGCCTTTTAATAAAACCGCCCAATCATTATTTCTAAATTCCGCTTTTTCGATTTTGTCAGGATAAGCTTTTAAAATGGCTTTTATTACTATTTCTGCTCTTGTCGGGATATAAGGTTCCGAACCAAGCTGATCTTTATTATCAGCTTCTCCGAACAGATAGTTGTTAAAAGGTTTTGCAGCCGGCTTGCTGCCGCAAGAATATATCATTCCTATTATGATAATTAGTATTATGGCAGCGATTTTTTTGTTCATTAAATAAAACTCAACTCTCCTTGTTCTTTACTTATATATTATATTATAATATTTGGATATGGGGAATATAATTCGGCACGGTGTCGATATGTATAAACAAACAATGAATTCGAATGATGCTGCACAGCAGCTGCCCCAAGAACTAATAAGAACCGTACAAGAAACAAATGAATCTGAACTAAAAGAATCTAAATACCGCCGTGTAGCAAAATTCCTGATTATCATAGGCAGCGAACAAGCTGCGGGCATCCTTTCAGAACTTGATCCCGATCAGGTAAGCGCAATTTCAAAAGAAATAGCTCTTATTAAAACAATCAGCCCGGAAGAGCGAATCGAAGTTCTTGAAGAATTTAAAAATTTATTTGCCAGATTAAGTTCTGCACAAACCGGGTTTGTAAAAACGGGGTTTGCAGAAACAGGGTTTGCAGGTTCTTCGTCCGGAGGAATTGAAACAGCAAGACGGATTCTTTACGCCGCAAAGGGAGCTGAAAAAGGCGAAGCGCTTCTTAATAAAGCTGTTCCCGAATCAAAAGAAAGCGCCTTTAGTTTTCTTGAAGATTTTTCGCCTGAGCAAATTGTCATGCTTTTAAAAGGTGAATCCGATCAAACTGCAGCAATGATACTTACACGCCTTTCATCAAAACTTTCTGCAGGGACATTGAGCAAACTTCCTCCTAAAAGCAAGCCGGAAGTTTTAAGGCGCATGGCACATCAAGGGGAAGTAATGCCGGAAGTGCTTCAGCAAGTGGCAGAGGCGTTTAAAGAAAAAGTAAGGCATGTTTCAGGCGGTGCGAAAGATGTAGAAATAGACGGAATGCAGCGTCTTGCGGCAATTTTAAAACAGGGTGATTATTCTTTCGGCGACAGGCTTATCAACGAACTTGAAGCAGAAGATCCCAAAATAGGAAAGGATTTAAAAGAAAAACTTTATACTCTTGATGACATTATCAATACGGTTGATCGTCCCATTCAAGAAAAATTAGCAATGATGTCTGAAAGCGAAATTGCAATTTTATTAAAAGGCAGAAGCAAAGAATTTTCCGAAAAAATTCTTTCTTGCGTATCAGCAGGAAGAAGACAAGTAATCCGCGAAGAGTTTGAAGTTTTGGGCGCAGTATCAAAGCGCGATTGCGATGCCGCCGCTAAGGAATTTCTTTCATGGTTCAGGCTTGCCCGCGAAAGAGGCGAAATTATACTTTATAGCGATGAGGATGTTGTTTTATGAGCGAAAAATCAAATTTGCCCAAACAGAATTTGCAAAAAGGGCAAAAACTTGACAGCGGTTTTGTCATTTTAGATATAGTTAAATTAGAAGAATTAACAACCGGCTCTTCTTCGGAACCGTACGGAATTTGGGCTAAACATGAAAAATGCGAAGCAGAAGTTTTTCATGTTTTAAATGATGACAGTGAAAATCTTTTTTCGTTTTCTTTTGCAACTTTTCCTGAGGATAATACCGGTGTTGCGCATATTCTTGAACACTCAGTTCTTTGCGGTTCAGAACGCTATCCTTTAAAAGATGCGTTTATTACACTTGCGCAGGGAAGTTTGCAAACTTTTTTAAATGCATTTACCTTTCCGGACAAAACAGTTTACCCTGCAAGTTCAACTAACGAACACGATTATTTTAACTTGATGTCCGTATACGGTGATGCGGTTTTTAATCCTTTAATTCCTGAGTGGACATTCATGCAGGAAGGTCACAGGTTGGAATACAACGAAGACGGCGAATTGTCTGTTACAGGCGTTGTTTACAACGAAATGAAAGGCGCTTATTCTTCTATGGATTCTTATACCGCTCTTTGGGTTGAAAAATCTGTAATGCCGGACACACCTTATTCATTTGAATCAGGAGGCGATCCGCTTGATATTCCGCAGTTGACTTGGGAGGGATTGAAAAAATTTCACAGGACACGCTATTCTCCTGCAAATTGTAAGATATTCCTTGCAGGCAATATCCCCACAGAAAAGCAGCTTGCCTTTTTAAACGATGAATTTTTTTCCCGCATGAGCGCAGGTAAAGCCTGTAATCCTATCGGGAAAGCCGAACGCTGGAAAGAACCGAAAAAAATTCATATAAATTGTCCTGCAGGAAGTGAATTAAAACCTACAATCTATCTTTCATGGTTATGTTCCGACATTCTTGATGTCAACGAAAATATTGCATTATCAGTCCTTACTGAAATTCTTTTTGGGCATGACGGCTCTCCTTTAACAAGAGTTCTAACCGATTCAGGTTTCGGCGAAGATGTTGAATCAGGTTTGGACGTAGAAATAAGGGAAACAATTTTTATTGCCGGATTAAAAAATGTAAACATTCAAGAGAATAATATAGAAAAGACGGGCGAAGCTGTTAAATCTCTTATTATGAATGAATTGCTCAGATTGGAAAAAGAAGGTATCCCGCCGCAAGAAATAGAAGCGGCTCTGTTGACAATAGAATTTTCGCAGCGTGAAATACGCCGTTCAAACGGACCTTTTTCTCTTGTGTGGATGCGCCGCGCATTGCGTACGTGGCTTCACGGCAGTAAGCCATGGGAAGGTCTTTTAATAGAACCTGCTATTTCAAAAGTAAAAGAAAATCTTTTAAAAGATAATCGTTATTTTGAATCGCTGATTAAAAAATATTTATTAGATAACCCCCATTATGCGCTTGTTACAGTCGAACCAAAAGAAGGTTTTCTAACTCAGCAGGAAGAAACACTTTCTAAAAAACTTGCAAACATCGATAAAAATTTAAGCGAAGATGAACGCCGCTTAATAAAAGAAAAATCAGAAGAACTTGAAATAATACAAAGCGAACCTAATACACCGGAAGCGCTTGCATCAATACCTCATCTTTCGCGTAATGATCTTTCTTCCGAGATCGATTTGATTCATAGGAGGCACGAAGATTTAAACGGAGTGCCCGCTCTCTGTCATGATTTGCACACAAACGGAATTACATATTTTGATCTTGCTTTCCCTGTTGATGTTATGAGCCTTGATGATTATCCATGGCTTACATTATTCAGCGGTGCGGTAATTTCTGTCGGTCTTCCGGGTATGGATTACGGCGAAGTGTCAAGTTTGATGGCGCGTACTGTCGGCGGATTTGATACGATTATAAATTCATCAACAGCTGTAAAAGGCACTCCCGCATATTTACAAACCGCATCAGGAAAATTTGATCTGTCGGGACGCGAGTGGCTTTTGTACAGAATAAAATGTCTTGATGAAAAAATCGCGCCGTCATTGGATTTGGCTCTTCGATTAATTCTTGAAGCGGATCTCAATGACAGCCGCCGTATAAACGATCTTATTTTAGAATTAAAAACCGAAACTTATTCCAGTTTTGCACATGCCGGTCATCTTTATGCATCCGGCAGAGCGGGACGGGGATGTTCACGTTCCAAAAGAGCGGAAGAAAAATTGGAAGGAATTTCGCAGGTTGAATTTATAAGCCGTCTTGTAAAAATGGATACCGATCAAGTAATTGCCAAGCTGCTTGCGATACGGGAAAAGATTAATGGTGCGGGGTTAATTGTAAATATTACAGGAAGCTCCAATAAAAACGCTTGTTCGGAAGCGGCAAAAAGGTTTTCCCGATTCGGAGCGCCTGTGCCGCGTCTTTCTGTTACAGATGATGAACCAAAGAATACGGCGGAAGTTTTCGCCTCACAATCTCTTCAAGTGGGGTTTGCAGCTTTAGCGCTTAATGCCGCACCTTTTGATACCGTTGAACAGATGGCAGAAAGCGTGTTAACGCATCAGCTTTCCACAGGAGTGTTATGGGAAGATATACGCATGAAAGGCGGCGCTTACGGGGCTTCCATAAATAACGACAGTATTGAAAACTGTGTTTCTTTTGCAACTTACCGCGATCCCAATCCTCTGCGTTCGTTAGATGTAATTTCGGAAATTTTAAAAAACAACTGCGATAAATCGGAATATTGCGAATGTACAGAAGATAACCTTGTTAAAAATATTATTGGCTGTTATTCGAAAGAGACAAAGCCGAAAACAAGCGCGAAAAAAGGCGTTTTAGATTTTATCCGGTTTTTATACGGTTATGAAGACTGCTTCCGCAAAAGAAAATTGGAACGCCTTATCAATCTTTCTGCTGATGATATTTCAAATGCGTTTACTTCGCTTTCTTCAAGAACACAGAAAGGACCTGTTATTATCGGCGGAACGAAAATCGCAGAGCAGGCGGCGGCGGCATTGGGAACAGAAGTTAAAATACTGCCTGTTTAAGTTGCTGCAGGCGGAGAGTTATTGGATTTCTTTAAGGCATCTTTAAAAATTTGATCTGCATCTAATTTTTGATCCACACCGAACATCGGAACAATTCCTTCTTCTTTAATGCTTCTGAAAAGAGGTCCGGGGCGGTTTTGATATGCCCAGCTGTTTTCATTGTTTACAAGGTAGTCCAATAGCGTAACTGCCGACAGCGAGAAGAAAATTAATGTAGCGTTAATTCTTTTTTCTGCAGAAAGCATTAAATCAAGCCGTTTTGATACGGGATTAGGTACTTGGAAATTGTATGTTTCCCATGGGTTATTAATTCCTATACACTGCGCTCTTGTTGCAGCTCCTCCGGCACGTATCCCTTGATTTATTCCGTTAGCTACACTTGTTAATGTTTTCCGCAATTTTCTGATTTCACTGTAAACAGGGACAATATCTTTTTTAGAAAACGGCGGCGGCCCCAATGATTCAAATTTATAATATGGAAGAAAATAAAGTCTTTTGATCCAATGGAGTTCGTTTAATGTTCTTTTTGCATAAGGTGTCGATCTTGCGTCTCCTGAATTTTCCAGCATACGGCAGTACTCTGTCAATCGCGGGAGGTAATCTCTTGAGAAGCTGTCCTCGATAAAACTGCGCCAGCTGTTTAGTGTTTCGGTAATTTCATCTCCCACTCGTAAAGGATTTCCGTCAGCTCCTGTGATAATACTAAAGTTTACAGAGCGCAACCCTATAAAAAGATCATCCAATATGTTAAGCAGCACAGCAACCTGCTGAACAGGATCGGTTCTGGCGATTAATTCATATCCATGTCTCATGTTGTAAACATTGGCAAAATACGGATAAAGATCGGGGTATTCTTCCAGCTTTGTCCAACCTGCTTTTGGAAAGAGGCTTTCCAATGCACCGCTGCTTTGTTCCAGAGCTTTTTTCTGCGCTTTATCAAAATCTTCTTTTGCTTTTTTTTCATTTATTTCTTGTTCATTTTGATCATCTTCTTCTGTAAGAAGTTCTTCGTCTAATTCTTTATTATCTGTCGCTTCTTCTTCATTCAGCTCTTCTTCGCTGACTTCTTTCTGAATAGCTTCTGTGTCGATGGTTTCTAATTGCTGCGGGTTTAAATCTTCTGAGTTTAATTGATCTGTTTCATTAACATTTAAAAGAGCCATAAAGCGTCTGCGTCTTTCAATAAAGAAACGTTCATAAACTATAAAACGATCAGAAAGCAGTTTCATCAATAAAGGATATAAACCAAACTGAACATTTCTTCTTATATCGCCGAGATAAGAAATAATGTTGCGGATAATGTCCTGATATTTATCTTTTGCTTCCATAGGGCTTTCTATGTAAAGGATTTTATAAATTAATTTAAAAGCTGTTTTAATATTTTCTGTATTTAAATCGTCAAGAATAAAGAGCGGTTTAAAAATACCTTTTAAAACATCAGTAAAATCTGAAAGTTTTACCGTACGCGGATGAGACTGTAATTCAGCGATGTTTTTTGCAAGCGTTTCTATGTCCCAGCTTCGCATGGTATCTAAAACTTTATAAACAAAGGGAGATGCTCTTTTTAATTGAACATTACGTTTTCTGTTACTTTTTGGAAAGAGATTTCTTGCCGCTGTTACAAGTCTTTCTATCTTACGGTAATATTCATTCATGCGGACAGTTACAAAACGAGGGTTTATATAGTCTACGGGTTCTTTAAAAAAAGAAAAAATAGAAGCCAGAACCTGCATAGAATTTTTTATCTCGAACATAAGTTGTCCCGCGTATTGATCAATTTTTATCCTTTCTGAATAACTGAGTTTTACAGGAGAGGTAGGATCGTCTCCGGGAAACGGTCCCATTTGTTTGGATTTTGTTCCTTTTTCTTCGTCCGGCGCTAAATCGATTCTGCGCCGTTTTTTTCCGCCTACAACGACATCGACAGTTTCTTTTCTGACAGGTGCGCTTCTTTCTGTACCTACTTCGCCGCCCAGAATTTGAGCCATCCGTTTTGCTTCTGCGTCATCTGTTACGCCTAATTTATCCCGAACTTTTCCAAGTTCGCCGGGTGCGTAAATTGCATTTTTTGAAGATGCGTTGTTTTTCTTTGCCATATTCACATCCTTAAAAAAAGTTTTTCTCCCATTCCAAAGAGATCCTTTATTTTTATTTTTTCACCTTCCGAATTAACCAACATTCCGTTGTAAGTTCCCACAGAGGCGATAAAATCAGCTTTTGTAAAAAGCAAATTTGACACGCCTTTGTTTTGTTCAATAGGAGAAAATGTTAAATCAACCATACCCTCTATATCTTGGATATTCCAATTTGACTCAGGACCGTTAGGCATTGTAATGAGTACAGGCGGTAATAGAGTTAATTTTCCATTTACCCATAAAGCGTTTTCGTTGTTTTTATTTGTCTCCTTAGTTTGATTTTCGGCAAGATGGAAACCAAAATGTTCTTTTTCTTCGTTTAAACTTGTTGCATTGCACATGGTTGTTTGCATATTATACGGGAAAAAACCTTTATAGTCACAGAAAAATCCGGAGCAAGTGTCTTGTTTAAATTCAATTTGATTTTCCTCAAAAACCATGCTGCCATGAACAGGAGTCAGCGTTTTAAATGCATACATAGAACGGCGCTCGGAAAATCCGAGAGAAACTGTCATTGGGGTAGTCTCTTGCGTAACATTATATTCAAGATGCACAGTTAGCGAAGGATTTTTCCGTGTTGATTCTATATTTAAATAAAGTTTGACGGTATTTGTGTCCAGCCAATTATGAATTTGGAAAAAAAAGTTTGATGAACGGCTTTCTACAATAGAGTTTGACAAGCTTTGCGGAAGCTGCCAGCCGGAAAAAGATTTCTTTTTTATAAAAAGGTATTTCTTCTTGTTTTTCTTGTCATAAAGCAGAACTTGAACCATTTGGTAAAGTTTTATATTACAAAAAAGCGCTTCCAGCAGATAGGAATCATTCTGAACGGTAAAACATTGCCATTCTTTAATTCTGCAATCTCTTAGCCAGCGCGGAAAGGGGTAATTGTAAGGCTTGCGTATTTCCAGTAAATCCGCTTTTTCAAAAGCTTTGTTCCATGTCCCAAAGACAGGTCTACCGTCTTTTACAGGCGAGGCAATTGGGGATAGTATTTCCCTACTATACATCAGCTAGAACTCTAGCATATTTAACAAACTTATGCGAATACCCCTATAATGTAAAAAATTCAGAGTTTAAGCGCTTTTTTTGGCAAATTCCTCTTCCCAGTTAATTTTTCCGGTTACCTGCATAAGAATGAACAAGGTAAGAACAGAGCAAATTGTTACTATCATTCCCGTAATTCCGTCAAAAAAGAATGAGAAAGAGAAAATGATAAGATAAATAAATTGGATTGCAGGAGCATAAATAAACGCGATTTTTTTAGGTGTAAAAAACCGCATATAAGTGATAGTTAAAAACAACGATACAACCGCCGATATTGCAAAACTTAAATAAATATCCAGTTGATCAGAAAAATACGAAAACATTAAATGGAAAGAGAAGAAGGTTGCGGCAAGAAAGAAATAATGCATAGGATGAATTTTAACTTTTAAAATAACCGTAAACATTAACAGCACAACAAAGAAAAATAAAAGCGAGACAGGAGCAAAAAATGAAACTCTTGTAATAATTTCGCCGGGGTTTAATTTATTGGGAATTACCAAACCTATATTTTTTCCTGTAATTGTTTTATTAAGCTCCCAAATTAATTCATTTTGATTTTCTTTTTTATTGATAACAGTAGGAGACATCATATTAGAGGGAAAATCATATAAATCAAAATCTGTTGATATAATAAGCTTAAAATTATTAATCTGCGCTATCGCATTTCTTTCCGGTGAAATAAGGTAATAAATGTCTTCCATACCTGTTGCATCATAAGAAACTGTTAGCAGAATAGTTTTATCGGCAAGAGGGATAACAGGAATTTCCTGCTTATTAATCAATGGTAAAACATTATCAATATCTTCGTTATTTATTTTTAAACTAAGATTGTTATAAATAGCGTCCGCAGAATTTAATGTTGAATAAATAAAAACATCCTCGTTAAATGATTCATCAATCTGAAAAATATATTTTCCTTCAAAAGCCGCTTTAAAAGTAGGAAACCACAAATTTCCTTTTTTCCGCTGATCAAGATAAACATTTAATTTTACATCGGATTTTATTAATTCATGATATTGATTCTCAAAATACTCAACAATTCTGGTTAAACCATTAACAGTTTCTTCTTTATGCTTTATTATCCTTGTAAAACATTTTGGAGATTCTATATTGAGTTTTCCGCCGTATAAATTCGCAACTTGTGTTTTAAGGGAATTAGATAATGTATTTGTTCTGACAGAATTCGTTCCGCCTAATATCATCCAGGCGATTGTTGTCATTATAAAAATAAAAATAATCGCTGTGATTCTTTTAATTGTCATATATACCTCTATAACTACAACATATAATCAATTTTTAAATTTATCAATGGAATTCATGACATCTTGATAAATTTTGTCATATTTAATAATATTAAAAAAAGAGGTGAAATATGAATTGCACAAACGGAATTTGTGATGCGGCAAACCCAAAAGCAATAGATAAAGTTAATGTGTGGCAGGAAGATTTTCTTATACGCTTCGGCGCGATAGACAGATCGGACAGAATGACTTTAGACGCAGTGTTTGAGTTTTTTCAGGAAGCGGCAATCTGTCATGCGGAAAATCTCGGAGTTGGGCGCGAAGATATGGCGCAAACCGGTCAGGCATGGGTACTTTCGCGGATGTCGGTTGTAGTAGACAGGCGTCCTAAGTATACGGAGACAGTAACTGTCCGCAGCTGGCCCTGCAGTTATGAAAAATTATTTGCAATTCGCAATTATCAAATTGTTGATAAAGACGGCAAAGCTGTTGTCTCTGCACGCAGCGGCTGGCTAATCGTTGACATAGAAAAACGCCGCCCCTTAAGACCGCAGATTGTAATGGATAATATGCCTAAAAATGAAGGGCTTGATGCCCTCCCGCCTGAGGCAAACGGCGCGGCAGGTCTTGCAGAGCGTGATAACTTAAAAGAAGTTGCATGCAGAAAACCATGTTACACCGATCTTGACTATAACAAGCATGTAAACAATGTACGTTATATTCAATGGATAGAAGACACGCTTGAACTTCAGCTTTTAGAAAAAGCTGACAAAATGCGGCTGGATATAAATTACATGAATGAAATCGTAGAAGGTGAAACCATCGAAATCCTTTGCGCCCCTATTGAAGATGTTTCTGTTACTCATGCTTTCGCTTTTGAAGGCAGAGACAAAGAAAGTAAAAAAACCGCATTCCGTGCGGAGCTGAGATTGTGGTAGAGGGGTTAACAGTTAAGGAACGATAATCTCACTCGCTGCCATGCCGTCAAAGCTGTATATCCTGCGGGGATTGAAGACGTCTGCATGACGTTTGCCGCGATGGAAAAAAACATATTGATATGTGCCCGAAGGTAATGGAATTGTAATACTGTAAACGCCTTCCGGTCCTTCTTTTAATTCATACATAAAAGGATCCCATGCATTGAATGAACCGCCTATTGTAACAATTTCGCCGGGAGGTCCTCTGAATGTAAAGAGTAATCCATCGGGCAATCCATTAAGGGGATGTATTCGTGCTTCTCTGTCGGGGATGCGTAAAATAGACATGGATAACCCCGAAGCAGGGTTGCGGCGAATTTGAGGATTGATTGGATCAACTGTCCATAAACCGTTAATTATCAATCTGTATTCAAGTTCATTTAAATTTTCCGGGACTTGGTATACATGGAATTGAACCCCCGAATCAATATACCGGCGCGGAACCTTCTCTCCGGGCAAAATGATAGAATTCGCACGGTCTTGGGAGACTAAAAGAGGTCTATACCAGTGAATAGTAGAGAAATTTTCATGAGCAAAGGCGATTCCTATCCTCCGCAAGCTGGAATCGGCGGAAAAAATTACAAAATTGTCATAAATTATAGGTGTGCTCGGTTCTCTGATGGTTAAAAGACGGTCAATCATTTCAAAAGTTTCCCAATCGTACCTTTCTTGCTGGGCAAGCAGGGTTAAAGAAGCGGAAAAAATTAAAATAATAAAAATGCTAATCCTTTTCATACATTCTTTACAATTATCGGTCGATATATAATTATCTTAATATGCCATCATTAAACGAGCTAAAAGAATTTAAAGCCTCGTTCCACAACATTGCAAATGAAAGGAAAGATGTCATTTCCAGAAATTTGCCCTTTGATGACATGGCTCTCCCCGAAAAAGACGCGCCGTCCTTTGAATATTCGCGTAAAGATAATATGCCCGGCACTCCGATACCGTCTCTTACCAAAGACGAACCTTCGGCAGACGATTTAAGCAACGCTGATGCAAATACAGAGGACGTTTCCAACGAACAGTTCGATTCTGACGAGCCTTTTGATTTTAGCGCATTACTTAACGATCCGGGAGAAGCAGCTCCCGTTGATGATATGTTCGATTCACAGACCGATACAGATTTAAATCAAACTGAGTTTGACCCAGACCCTGAATTAAACAGCTTTTTAAACGGTTTAGATCCAAGCGAAAACGATAAACAAGCAGTAGAAGATGACGGCTCTTCATTTCTTGCCGATCTTTTAAATGATACTCCGCAGACAGAAAGCCAACCTCCGTCAAGTAAAGACGAGGATTTACCCGAAGATGACAGTTCTTTCCCAGAAGATTTGTTGTCAGGATTTTCCGAAGAAATGGAATCATCATCAGATGCAGATATCCCTGAGGAAGATCATCTTGATGATTTTCCTGATGCGATAGATATGGGCGGTGAAAACCAGAGCGGCGATATGGATACATCTTTTAATATGCCGGATGATTTTCCTCTGCCGATGGACGAATTTTCTGAAGATTCGTCTGTTGATGATCTTGACGGTGACAGTATCGACATGGGAGGCGAAACCCGTACAGGTGAATTTACGCAGTCAGATATAAGCGATGATGACAGTTCCTCTCTGGACGGATTGGATTTTCCAAGTGATGACAGCAGTTTTCCAAGCAACGACAGTTTTGCAGATGACGGCGGAATTCCAAGTGACGGCGGCTTTCCCGCCGATAGCGGCAGTTTTTCAGATGATGATCCCTTATCGGGATTGGATTTTCCCGGCGGTGACTCTGACGAAGATCCGCTTTCCGGTTTGGACTTTCCCACAGGAGATGATGATGCAAGCGGCGGTATGGACTTTCCCGCTCAAACAGCATCTGAAGATGATATTTTAGGCGATCTTGGTGATTTAGGCGGTGACTTTACATCAGATTCAATCGATTTAGATTTAGGGGATACATCAGTATTAGATGACACTCATGACAGCGGGAATGATGATTTTGTTATGCCCGAGCTTGATATGTTTCTTGATAAACCAAAAGACATAGCAATCGATGTTCCTGTTAAAAAAAGATTCTCTTTCGGGCGAAAGAAAAAACCTGCCGAAGAAGCTCCAAGTATCAGCGATGTAGAAGAAATTTCTTTAAGTCAAGATGATGTTAATAAATTACTGCAAACATTATCAGTGTATCCTTTAAATTTAAGAATTGCCTGCGAAGAAGCAATTGCAGAGCAGGTAATTTTACCTCAGCAATTATCTAAATTAATCAGATTTCTTGTTACAGGCGCTCCTGTAAAAGAAACTGCAGCGCTTGTAGAAGAGATAACCGGTAAGCCGATTGTTATTCCGAAAAGTTTTGAAAAAAGTACAGGCGCGGCATTTGAAGCGGAACAAGCAAGTTTTGCGTATATTTTTGTTCATAATTTTCTTCCTGTTTTTAGATTGGTCGCCGTTATTGTTGCTTTGGCAGCTTCGGTTGCTTATCTTTCGTATCGATTTATTTATATACCTCTTAAAGCGGAATCCTTGTATAAACGCGGTTATGAAAGAATTTTTGCAGGGGAATATCAAAGGGCAAACGATCTGTTTCATCAAGGTTTTACCTTGCATCGGAATAAAAAATGGTTTTATGCCTACGCAGAAAATTTCAGAGATCATCGGCGTTATCTGCTTGCCGAAGGCAAATACGATGAACTTTTAAGATACTACCCCAGAGATAAAAAAGGCGTTTTAGATTACGCCGATATGCAAACAAATTATTTATTAAATTACGATAAGGCAAATAATCTTCTTCAAAAAGAACTGCTTGATTATGCGCCTAATGATATGCAGGGTCTTCTTGCAGCAGGCGACAATTTTCTTGCATGGGCGGATTCTGATCCTGAAAGATTCGGTGACAGATACGAAGATGCCCGTTTCTCTTACGCAAGGGTGCTGGAAAATTACGGCTGGCAAGCTCCTGTTCTGGAACGTATGCTTAAATATTTTATCCGCACAGACAATTTAAAAGAAGTTCTTGAGCTAAGAGTGTGGTTTGAAAACGATGAAAAAAGACGCAAAATGACAACGGAATCTCTTGCAGAGCTTGGCGGTTATCTTTTAGACAAGCAAATGGAAAAACCGGTAGGAGTGCCGAACCCTTATATTGAAAGTATAGAAAGCGTTCGTGTCATGCTTTTAAAAGCCATTGCAGAAGACCGGTATCTGCCCGAATCTCATTATCATCTTGCGCGTTATCATAAAAATCTCGGCAACACTTACGAAGAAAGGCTTACTCTGGAAAACGCTATCCGCGCATTTGATTTAGCAAAAAAAGAAAATGTTAAACGCCGTCTTTACCGCGTCGATGCACATTATCGTTATTCGCAGCTGCTTGTTAACAACAAAGAATTCTTCCCTGCAGAAACTCAAATTGTACGGGGCATAGAATTATACGAAGAATATCTTACTCGAAATTTGATACGCGGTTCTCCTCAACTCGGCCAGCTTTACGCCGCTAAAGGCGATTTAGAGTTTTACACCAAAACAGGTGACAAAACCGCTGCAACAACAGCGTTGAACGATTACCGTAATGCAGAAAGATACGGATATACGCCTCCTGATATGCAGTACCGAATGGGAGCGGCATATTATCAGCTTGAAGATTGGGGGAACGCTCTTACATATCTTTTCAGGGCTTCTGCAGAAACGCCTTACAACAGACGGATGCTTTATGCACTCGGCAATGCGGCTTATAAAAGAGGCGATTTTTATGTCGCGCAAGGTTATTTCAGCCGTCTTTTGGATATCCTTGAAAACCAGCGTATCAGGCTGCCTGTTCTTATGCCTAATGACAGCATTGAATTCCTCGAAGTTGGTGAACGCCTTATGATGGCGCGTAACAATGCAGGGGTTGTTTATGAAGCTCTTGCCGAGCAGACAGGAAACCGCGAATACCGCTCCAGAGCGATGGCGCTTTATGCGGAGTCTGCCCGTGCATGGGATGCAATTACCCGTAACCCTGTCACAATGACCCGTATGCGTCTTTCAGAAATACCCGGCGCGCCCGGTATCAATCTTGGCTATTTAAATGCTAACAACGCTCTGCGCCCAACCAGCAACTACAATCCCAGCATCTTTACCCGTATCGACAGAGACGGTTTAGAACCTTCGCATTGGGAACAAATCGCATCTTTTGGGAATTAATGTAAGCCTTGAAGCTCAAACAAAAATACATTAAATTAAATCTATGTCAGCTTCGTTAGAAACAATATTTATATCTCTCAAACAAGCGCAAACCAAACTTGCGGTGCAGAACCGTTCTGAAAAAGATCAAGCTCTTGCCGCCGCTGCCGCAGAAATTGATAAAAGCCGTGCCGCTATTCTTGAAGCCAATGTCCGTGACATGGAGCAAGCTCGCAAGAGCGGCATGAAAGAAAGCCTTGTTGACCGCCTGCTTCTTAACGATAAACGGATAGACGGCATTATAGAAGGAATAGAAATTGTAATAAGACAGGAAGACCCTATCGGTAAAGTGCAGGCAGGATGGACCTTGCCTAACGGTTTGCAAATTGAAAAAGTGACGGTGCCTCTTGGTACGGCGGCTATTATTTACGAATCGCGCCCCAATGTTACAGTTGACTGCGCCGCTCTTGCGTATAAAGCAGGCTGCTCGATTCTTTTAAGAGGCTCTTCCTCCGCTCTTGAATCAAACAAAGTGCTTGTGCGTGCCATCAAAGCAGGGCTTACCAATGGCGGCGGTATAGCGGACGCTGTCGAGCTTGCTCAATCCGGTAACAGAGACGAAATTGACGAAATACTTGTTGCGCGTGATTATATTGATGCAGTCCTTCCCCGCGGCGGGCATGAGCTGATACGGCGTGTTGTGGAAAATGCGCGTGTCCCTGTTATCGAAACAGGAGAAGGCAACTGCCACATTTATGTTGAACTTCCGTTTCCGTATTTAGGAACGCCGGATATCAATAATGTAATAGATATAATTCTTAATGCAAAACTTCAAAAACCGGGCGTGTGCAATGCGGTAGAAACCCTTCTTGTTCATAACGATTCTCTTAACTATCTCATGCCGGAACTGATAAAAAAAATCGCAGGCAAAACAGAATTGCGATGCGACAAGAAATCCAAAGAAGCTATGGGTATAGGGTTTGAAGGTCCGCCTGCAGGTTTAGTTGTAAAAGACGCAACCGAAGAAGATTGGGAAACAGAGTTTTTAGATTATATACTCGCGGTAAAAACTGTCGGCTCCTGCGAAGAAGCGATTGCACACATCAACCGTTACGGGACAAAACATTCCGAAGCGATTATTACAGAAAATTTAAAATCTGCGGAAATGTTTAAGAAGCAGGTTGATGCAGCTTGCGTATACGTCAATGCATCGACACGTTTTACAGACGGCGGTCAGTTCGGGTTCGGCGCGGAGTTGGGAATCAGCACGCAAAAATTTCATGCAAGAGGACCGATGGGGCTTGATGCGCTCACTACAATAAAATATCTTATAACAGGCAGCGGACAGATACGAGAATAATCATGATACCAAAATTAATTAAAGATGCACGGAAAATAATTATCAAAATAGGTTCTAACACTCTTGCAGGCAAAGACGGAAAAATCAATTTTTCTTTTCTTGATGATCTTGCAGAACAAGCGGCAGAGCTGATGAAACAAGGCAAGCAAATTGTAATTGTTTCTTCCGGAGCGCAGGTTGCAGGTCTTTCTACTATGGATAAATGGGCGCGTAAAAAAGATATTCACTACAGACAGGCATTGTGCGCTGTGGGACAGGTTCAGCTAATGAAAGCCTGGCGGCGCGCTTTTGAAAAGCACGATTTTTTTATCGCGCAAATTCTTTTAACACGCGAAGATTTTAACGACACCAACAGAACGCTTAATATGCGTAACACGCTCTTTACTCTGGTAGATGAGGGTATCATTCCGATCATCAACGAGAACGATACTGTCTCTGTCGAAGAAATAAAAATCGGCGATAACGATACACTGGCTGCGCGTTCTGCAATTTTATGGAGCGCCGATCTTTTAATTCTTTTCAGTGACATAGACGGTATTTATAATAAAAACCCGAAAGAATTTCCGGATGCAGTGTTAGTTGAAGAGGTACACAATTTTGAAGAGACACGGAAAAATATCATCATAGGAGAAACCAATAATTTTGGGACAGGCGGTATCGCTACCAAACTTGATGCTGCAGAACTTGCTCTCTCTTATGGTATTCCTACAATTCTTGCAGACGGCAGTAAGCCGCGTTGTTTACAAGCGCTTGCGGCAGGCAATCAAAAAGGGACAGTGTTTTTAGCCTGACATGCTGTATCAGCGGCGACCTGTTAAGAATTATTGTTTTCTTTTTCTTCTTTCTTTGATTCTGTTCTGTCTTTGATATCAGCTATTCCAATAAAGACTGCAACAATTCCTAAAATAATTGCGATGACAGGAGCTCCGCCGCGAAGGAAGGTTAGCACGTCTCCTCCCCAGCCAAGTCCGAAACCGATAATGTCCGCTGGCAAAATAGCGAAAACAGCGGCGGCAAGAATTATAATTCCAATAATTACTGCTTTCATTTTAATTCTCCTTAACTTTAACCGGCATATTATTGCCGGGTTTGTCTGTAAATCATAATAATAAATGCGCTTATAAAAAAGAGCATCCTTATAGTTGGCAGTATAAACGATATCAACGGAATTGTATCAAAAATTAAAAAAGCGTCAGCGTTAATTCCAAATATCTTTAAAATAGAGTAAACAGTCTCGACATATGCAACAATGATTCCGAAAATAATTAACATCCATGCCGCATCTCTTATCTTAGGCCAGAGGAAAATTGCTAAAAAGGCAGCTACTGCACCAAGTAGCAGCTGGCTGGTTATGTAAATCGCCTGTCCTGCGTCCATATTCACAGTATCATCTGAAAAAGAAAAAATTTCAAGATAAAAACAAAAAGTGAACAGAAACTTTGAGTAAATTTATCTCTTTTTGTGTAAAAACTTGATGTTTTTTAAAAGGTATCTATTCTTAAGTTTTGATTAACATGATATAATTTCATTATATTTATTAGTGTACTGTTTTACTCTTCAGGATATGGAAATGATAAAAGATGACATTAACAATTTAAATATATCAGAACGCCGTGCCGCAATTGTTGACGCTTTAAATATAGCTGTAAATATTTTTACATCACATATCGAAAAAGAGTTTGATGATGTAATTACAAAAGGTTTAAAATCAATCGCAGACGCAGTAAAGTTAGATCGTGTTTCCATTTACCGTAAAACGATTATTGATGATGAAACAAAATTTTGTGAGATTTACCGTTGGGATAAAGCTAAAGAAGGGCTTGTCTTTCTTGAACAAAAGCTTAGAATACTGCCTATTATTCCGGTAATTGAAAAATGGCTTGTAACTTTATTAAAAGATGAATGTGTAAAAATAAAAAAAACCGATATGTCTGAAGATGAGTCGGCGTTTCTGACTGAGTTTAGAATTAAATCAATCCTGATAGTACCGATTTTTTCTTACGGCGATTTTTGGGGTGCGGTTGCACTGCAGGATCATACTAACGACAATTATTTTGATGAAGGCTGTTTTGATTTGCTTTTATCGGCAGCACGCTTATTCGCCAATGCGATTATAAGAGCGGAAATGTCAGATAACGTAAATAGAGCTGTCGAAGCGCTTGAGCGCCGCGAAAAAATGGCGAATATGCTGAATAAAATGGCTGTTACCTTTTTATCAGAATGTAAAGAATCTTTTGAAGCGATGATGACAGATGGTGTAAGGCTTATCGCAGACATGATAAAGCTTGACAGACTTTCTGTTTGGCGCAATTTAGAAAAACCTGACGGCTTGCATGCATCGCAAATTTACCGATGGGACAGAGAATCGGGAGGCACGACAGTTCCTACTGCGATTCTAAGTGATGTAGCTTATTCCCAGCTTGCCCCGTCATGGGAATTTATTTTAAAAAGCGGAGAATCGATAAACAGTCCCGCGCGCTTGCTGCCGAAACAGGAAGCGGAAATGTTAAAAATGTTCGGCGTTGTTTCTGTCTTTGTCTCTCCTGTTTTTTTAAACAATGCTTTTTGGGGTTTTGTTCTTTTTGAAGACCGCGAAGGAGAACATTTTTTTGAAGAGGATCAAACGGAAATAATGCGTTCTGCCGCTTTTCTTTGTACGAACACCGTTATGCGAACAGATATGGAACGAAAGATTGCAAGTGTAAACGAATTTAACCGCGCCATTATTAACGCATCACGTATCGGGTTTATAGCCTTTGATGAAGATTTGTGTGTAGTGGATGTTAATGACGCAAACCTTGAATTATTCGGATGCGACAAACAATATTACATAGAACATTTTTATGAGTTCTCCCCTGAATATCAGCCAAACGGAGATAAATCTTATGAAAAGATGCTTGAAACAAGTAAACGTGCATTAAACGGCGAACAAATAACGGTTGAATGGACACACCGCACATGCCGCGGTGAACTGGTGCCGTTTGAAATTACTCTTACACGAACAAAATACAAAGGCAAGTATTTGCTTTTAAGTTATCAATATGATCTTCGCAACTTAAAAAAAATAACAGAAGAATTAAAAAATCAAAGCAAGCAATTAAAAGATCGTCTTGATCAGCAAGAATTGCTTTCTGATATTTCGCGCAGTTTTATTACATCGGGGGACACGCATACACTTGTAAATGAAGCGATTGCAAAATTAGGAAATTATTATAAAGTATCCAGAGTTGTAATTTTTAAACAGGATTTTCAAAGTGACAATGCGGCAGTTTCATATATATGGACATCAGATTATAACACGCCGCGCAGAGATAATTTTAATCCGGGAAAAATTGTAAAAGCAAGTTTTCCGGAAAGATTATACAACAGCGCTACAGTACCGATACTTTCATGTCCTGACACAACTATAAGCAAGATTGATGATTTCCGCGCATTATTATTAGACAGCGTTAATGCATTTATCTGTGCACCGCTTTATGTTGAAGGACTTTTGTGGGGATTGCTTGCTGTGGAGCAGTGTAAAGTTTCGCGCTATTGGACAGATATAGAAAAAAGTTTTATCGCAATGACTGCAAGTACAATTGCAGGTGCAATTATGCTGGATATTTACAATACAAAATTAAAAGACGCTGTAACAAAAGTTACGGCGGCAAGCAAGGCAAAGAGTGAGTTTTTATCAAACATGAGTCACGAAATGCGCACTCCTATGAATGCGATTATTAATATGACATTAATTGCAAAGAACACGGAAAGTCTTGAACGAAAAAATTACGCGCTTGATAAAATAGGAGATGCATCAACTCATTTGTTAGGTGTAATTAATGATATTTTGGATATGTCTAAAATAGAAGCGAATAAATTTGAACTTTTCCCGGTAAGGTTTAATTTTGAGAAAATGCTTCATCGTGTTGTAAATGTTATCACTTTCCGGGTGGAAGAAAAACATCAAAGTTTGAATGTTCAAATTGATAAAGATATTCCCAAATTTTTAATTTGCGATGATCAGCGTTTGTCGCAAATTATTGCAAACCTTTTAAGCAATGCAGTAAAATTTACACCGGAAAACGGTTTAATCAATCTTGATACATTATTAGTAAAAGAAAAAAAAGGCGTATGTACACTGCAAATTTCTGTAAAGGATACGGGAATCGGTATAAGCAAAGAACATCAGGCGCATTTATTTCAGGCGTTCCAGCAAGCGGAAACCAGCACAGCGCGCACTTACGGCGGTACAGGTTTAGGACTTTCCATATCCAAAAAATTTGTCGAAATGATGGGCGGAGTAATATGGGTAGAATCGGAAACCGGCAACGGGTCTACTTTTACTTTTACAGTTAAAGTAAAACGCGGAGAAGACGATGAAGAAAAAGACCATGAAAAAGATATTATAAAAACAAGTGATTTTTCCGGTCACAGGGTTTTGCTTGTAGAAGATATGGAAATAAACCGCGAAATTGTATTGATGCTTCTTGAAGAAACAAATTTGGAAATTGATTGTGCGGCAGACGGATTACAAGCTGTTGAAATGTTTGTAGAAGAACCTGAAAGATACGAAATGATCTTAATGGATGTTCATATGCCGGGAATGGACGGTTATGAAGCGACAAATCAAATTCGTTTGATAGAAGAAAAATTAAAAGAAAGATCAAGTTATAAAAAACGAGTTCCTATAATTGCTATGACTGCAAATGTTTTTAAAGAAGATATTGATCATTGCATTGCATCAGGAATGGACGATCATGTCGGGAAACCGCTGGATTTTGAAATTCTTATGGAAAAACTGCGGTATTATATACATTCAAAAGAAAGTTAATTTGTTATTGATCTTTTTCTAAATGTTTTATGGCAAACTTAATTGTATTATTTAACTCGCTAAGATTTTCTCGTTTTAAAACAACTAATTGAAAAATAGCCGACTCTACAAAACTGTAAAGATAATCAGTAGAAATTTTAACATCAGTTTTTTTCAGTTCCTCTGATTTTATTCCTTCAATTAACATTGTAGATAAAAAATGCCGCAGTTTCACGGTTCTGCGCCTTACAAGTTCTTCCGGGTTTGTGCCGCTCTTTGCAATATGCAAAAGATAATCAAGTACAACAGAAAGAAGCGGACGGTTTTTTTCAAGCAGGCTGAATATCACTAAAAAAACATTTGTAATTTTTTCTATGCTGCATAATGATTTATTAGAAATTATTAATTTAATATTTTCTTCAACACTTAATAACAGCTGTTTTATACTGTAAGTGAAAATTTCTTTTTTATTTTTAAAATACAGATATAAAATCGTTCTGGTAATACCGCATCTGTCTGCTATTTTCTGAAATGTGGCGTTCTCAAAACCGTCATCCATAAAAACAGCAAGGGCTTTTTCCAGAATCTTTTTTCGCCTTTGATCATGTTCAACCGCGATTGCCATTTTCACCCCTTTTTTATAAATGTCTTATATTATTATCATACTTCATATTGAAAAAAATAGGAAGGAATTGCGCCGTTACTTATTTCCCGGCAGGTATCAGCTTTTCTGCCGAAGAAACTCTCAAACCCGCTATGGTCGGTTATTACGGCGATTTTCCAGCCGGGAAATCTTTGCTCCAAGCCTGCCATCTCTTTGTAAATTTGCTCCGCCTGTGACAGATCGCCAAGACGTTTCCCGTAAGGCGGGTTAGTGACTAAAAACCCTTCATTAAAAGGTGAGCTTGCATTCGACATAGGAACGGTTTTTAAATCAATTCCGGGATTCTTTTCGCCAACGCGAATTCCGCGCTGGGGTGAGCGGCCTTCGGCAATGTCAAGAAGACGGGTAGCATTGGAAGACGCGATAGAAACAGAGCGCAGGTCTTCATCGCTGCCTGCGATTCTGACAAGGCGGGAAAAATCTATTTTAGCGCGGAATTCGTCACGCACATTTTGCTCGGTTTTTTTGTCGGCGATTAGCAGGTTTTCTATGGCGAAATTTCTTCCTAATCCGGGAGCGATGTCCCATGCATACATTGCAGCTTCAATCAGGATAGTGCCTGAACCGCAGAACGGGTCGTAAAGAGGGAATTTCCGTTTCCAACCTGACAGTAACAAGATGGAAGCAGCTGTTGTTTCCCGCAAAGGCGCTGTGCCGCCTTCGCTGCGGTAACCGCGTTTAAAGAGCGGCTCTCCGCTTAAATCTAAAAGCAGGGATACTGTATCTTTTTCGATGTATACCCGCACTTCTGCAACTTTAACCGCACAAACAGGGTTTGCCGTCCCGTTTTCTGATCTGGGAATTAACTTTGGTTCGGGAAGGCGGCTTACTTTGTATTTTCCGCACAGACGCTGCGCCGCCGCTTTATGAACGATTGCTTGAATACTTGTTTCCGCATTTAATTGAGAGCGGTTAGTGCGTACTTTGGCGACTTTTAACCCCATCCCGTTCGGTACATATTTTTCCCATTCCGCTGCGGCAGTCCCTTCAAATAAAGCGTCAAAATCAACCGCTTTAAATTGGGCTATTTCCAAAAGAACTCTGTCTGCTGCGCGAAGCCCTATCAATGCCTGATAAAGACCTGTTGTATCGGTTTTAAAACGTACTCTGCCGTAAAGAGATTCATCAACCTTAAAATTAAGTTTACGCAATTCATTTGATACAACTTTCTCCGCACCGACTGCACATAATGCGGCAACTGAAAAAACCGGGTTTGCGTTCTTGGGATTTTTCATAAAAATTATTCTTCAACAGAAATTGCTTGCATTAATGCGTTAAAACGCTGATTTAGATTATCTTCGTTCTGAGGATTTTCCATTGCAAAATAAAGAGAAAAAAGTGTATCCAGCCTCATGGGCTCTATCAATCTTGTTCCTGATACTCTCGGTTTTATGATACCGCCTACTGAACCTGTGTTTTCACGTACAGAGATAGCAGCAGTTCCGTCAAAAGGAAATTTTTCCTGTACAAGATCGTTCCAGCTTTCCATTGCTTTTGAACCAAGTCTTTGATCCGGCAAAAGGTTACGGTATACAACAAAAAAATCATTGCCGCGCAGATCCCTGCTAATTGTTACTTTTCTTATTCCGTATTCAAGTTTTTCTTTATTTTTATACCATGTAGGAGCTATAAATAATTCTGAGTCTCCCGTCCAATCAAAAACATTATTATCTGCATTAATTCTTATACCATGGCAATCAAAAGAAAAAGATTTACTTGCATCATTCCAATTAAAATTCAAACCTTGTTTATGAGGCTCTTTGAAAAAACTTGGTATATATTTTTCCATAGAAAGATATTCAGTCCAGTTTTTAAAAGTAGCTAAAAATGCAACAAAGACATGATCGCATAATTTTTTTAAATCCCATTCAAAATCCTGAAGATAATTACTGTCTTGAATTGTGGTTAGTACGATAGGTCCGTCGGGTAGCGGTAAAATATACATGATCTGTACTTTGTCATCAAAAGTTATAACCCAATGCGCTTTTATCCATGTTCTTCCTAAATTATCTTGATGCTGTCCTATAGCGGCAGGTTCCCCGAAAGAAAGTATGCGGTATCTGTCGCTTCCCCAAAGAGTTCTGTCTATACGAATATTGTGAAGAATTAAATCCATTATGTATTTTGGATTTGTACAAGCATTTTCAAGCGAAACATTGTTTGGTTTTTTTATCTTATAAAAATTGTAGCCTGAAATTCCTATGTGCGCTAACCTGCCGTCGTTTTCCAGTTGATACGATCTTGAATTAAAATTAGAAAGTTTCCAGTTATCATCGTTAGGATCAATAAAACTTACTTCCGGGAAAGATGAAGAGAGAGTACTGTTTAAAAGATAAACATTATTCGGACCTGTTAAATATTCAGGCGCTTCTTTAAAAAGAGAAGACATGGCAAAATCATAATTTTTTATATAATCTGCGCGAATTTTTTTTCTTACTTCTGTGTATGTATTGGGAATCGGCACACTTGTTTCAAAAATATTATCAAATTTATTTGCCAATATCAGATGACCGAAACGGCCTCTTGCACGATACGTTAGAATTGTTCGGTCATCTTCAAAAAGAACATCTGTTGGAACGGAATAAAGTATATTATCACGCAGAGATGTAACCAGAGCTACCACTTTGCCGTTTGGAGTAACAAGAGGCCCTCCTGAGTTTCCGGGATTGCCGTCTGCAGAACTTTTTAAAAGAACCCATCGCCCGGAATCTTCTTCAGGAACTGTTCCCAAAACAAGACCGTTACGCACAACGATGCCTTCGCCTAGAGCGTTTCCAATACTTAAAACAGCGTCGCCTATTTTATAATTGCGTTCAAATTGAAAAAACTTAGTAAAAGTTCTGTCTTTAACGGTGAAAACAAGAAAGTCTTTTTCTCTGGAACCGCCTGTTATACGATCAATTTCAAAAACATCGCCTTTTGAATCACGTACAAAATATTTATCGTAAACAATGCTTTCAAGACCAAGATTAATTACATGAAAAGCGGTTATTAATTCGTTTTTAGAAATGGCAAATGCAGTGCCTATGGAGTAATATTTATCATTTTTTATAACAAAAGGTACGTTGTCCCAATTTAATTCCCTGTCATAAACTGTTTTATCTGTAGTAGGTTTTTCTACAACAACTTCAAAAACTGCATTTTGCACTAAATCGAGAGTTTTTGGAGACATAGAACCGGAATTTGAGGCGAAAGATGAACAAGATACAAAAAAACTCACTAAAATAGGGATAAAAATTAATAATTTACTTTTCATATTGTAATTATATCTTCTTTTTTAATTTGAGACAAGGAAGTCTTAATTTGATATAATCCAAAAATCAGGAGCAAGTTATGATAATAGCGTTAAAACCCGGTGTTAGCAAAGAAGAAATAGCAAAGTTAATAGCCGATCTGGAAGTTTTAGGTGTAAAAGTTGATTCTTCGCAAGGCGCTTCGCAAGTTGTACTGGGGCTTGTAGGCGACACCACAGTAATTAATGATGATGCGTTACGGGCAAATCGTTTTGTAGATAGGGTTATACGGGTACAAGAGCCTTACAAACGCGCAAACCGTTTATTTCATCCTTTGGATACGGTATTGGAATTTCAATCTAATGGAAAATCCGCTAAAATAGGCGGCGGTAATTTTGCCGTAATTGCAGGTCCTTGCTCTGTGGAAAGCAGAGAACAGCTTGTATCAATTGCCGCAGATGTTAAAAAATCAGGGGCGGCATTTTTGCGCGGAGGCGCTTTTAAACCGCGTACCAGCCCTTACAGTTTTCAAGGAATGGGCTGCGAAGGAATTGATTTGCTTGTTGAGGCGAAAAAAGCAACAGGTCTTCCGATTGTTACAGAAGTAATGGAAATCAGTCAGATTAAATTATTTGACGAGGTTGACATTATTCAAGTTGGTGCGAGAAACATGCAGAACTTTAATCTTTTAAAAGAGTTAGGACGCATTAAAAAACCGATACTTCTTAAACGCGGAATGGCATCTACAATGACAGAGCTTTTAATGGCAGCCGAATATGTCATGGCAGGAGGAAACAGTCAGATTGTGTTATGCGAAAGAGGTATACGCGGTTTTGATAACTTTACACGTAACATTTTAGATATTGCAATTATTCCCGCATTAAAGAAAAAAACACATTTGCCTGTCATAGTTGATCCAAGCCATGCAACAGGTCTTTCATGGATGGTTCCAACCATGTCAAAAGCCGCAATCGCTGCAGGAGCAGACGGCATTATAGTAGAAGTTCACAATGATCCTGAGCATGCTCTTTGCGACGGCGAACAATCGCTGACACCTGAATTATTTGATAACCTTATGAACACACTGCGCAAATACGCCGCTTTGGAAGAAAAGGTGATTTAATTGCGGAGTACTTTCGGCATAGTCGGACTTGGATTGATGGGCGGCGCAATCGCCAAAGCTCTCCGCGAAAAAGTCTGCGTTAAACAAGAATGTCTTTTTGCCTGCGATAAAGACAGCGAAACTTTAAACGCTGCATCGCAAGCAGGATTAATCGGCAAGAGGTTTGATGCTGACAATGCGGGAGAAATGCTTACGTTATGCGACATTGTTTTTCTTTGCTTGAACCCTTCATCAATACTGCGTTTTCTTGAAAAATGGAAAGATTCTTTTAAAAGCGGCTGCCTTATTACGGATATAGCCGGAACGAAAGAAAGTATAGCCTCTGCGGCAGAAAAAATTTGCGAATACAGAAAAAAAGATAATATTGATTTTATTCCGGGTCATCCGATGGCAGGTGCGGAAAAAAGCGGGTTTAATAATTCAAGTCTTTGCAATTTTAATTTAAAAAATTATATACTTACTCCTATTGCGCATAACAAAAAAGAAAACCTTGATTTTTTACAAGAATTAATTTATAAAATGGGTTTTTCCCGCATTACCGAAGTTACCCCAAAAGAACATGACCGCAAAATCGCCTTTACAAGCCAGTTGTGCCATGTAATTGCAGCCGCTCTAATCGACTGCGAAAGCGATACGGAAATAACGCGCTTCGGCGGCGGCAGTTTTGAAGACCTTACGCGTATCGCCATGCTTAATGCCCCCATGTGGACGGAGCTTTTTCTTGAAAACAGCGGCGCACTCTTAAACCGTATCGATCAGTTTGAAAAGAGCCTTGATGATTTAAAAGCGCTTATTAAAAGCGATAAGGCACAGGAGTTAGAAAAGAGGCTTACCCTTGTCAGAGAGCGCAGAATCGCAATGAGTGATGGGGGAGGTAAACTTTAGCTTTCCATGAATATAACCGAAAATAAAATAATAATGAGAAAAACTACCGTTTTGTGCAGGAAAGCTGTATTTTTAATTGCATTAATTTGCTGTTTTGTCATGCGCCTTTCAGCATCTTCAATGCCGGATATAAATATTATCAATAGTTACGCGCCTCTTTTTCCGCACATGCTTTTTACTGAAACATTCAATAACTTGCTAAAAAACGATACTTCCAAGCCGTATTGGGTCTATTCTGCGGAAGAAATCGAGGAAATGAAAAAAAAGGCAGAGTATCAGGTTTCTATGCTTTTAAATAACGATATTCTTGCCTATTACGGGCATCCCAATTCACGGAATATGGGCATTTTGGGGCGGCATTCAATCGAAGAGCTGGATCAACTGCTTACAGAGCTTGCAATAGAATACGAGGCTGTCAGCGGCGGTAAAAAAATACGCAAGGCGTTTTATCTGATTTACGGAACTGTTTGGCCCGAAGGTGAAATCGGTATTCTTAGGCATGATACTCTTATGAGATATATTAATTACGGTTTACAAAATGATATATTAATTTTTATCGATCATCAAATCGGGCGGTTCGATCCGATTGATTCGCTTCGCAAAATGTTACCGTATCTGCAATATCCAAATGTACATCTTGCACTCGATCCTGAATGGCGGACTCCAACGCCGATGGTTAATTTGGGTCATGTGACAGGCGAAGAGATCAACATCGCACAGCAAGTGATGGAAAATTATCTAATCGAAAACAATCTGCCCGGCGAACGAATGTTAGTGTTTCATCAGTTTAATAATGTAATGATAAGAGACAGAGCCGACGTAAGAAGCAATTTTAACAGGGTTAGGTTGATTCATTGCGCCGACGGCATCGGGTCTCCTTCTATGAAACGTGATTCATACGCCGCCAATGCAAGAGCGGCTAACATGCCTCTTAAAAGTTTTAAGCTGTTTTATGATTTTAAAATTCCCGGCGCAGGAGTNGATATACCTTTAATGACACCGGAACAAGTGTACGAACTCAATCCCCGTCCGTATATAATNATGTATCAGTAAATTATTTTACAAAAAGTTTATAAAACAATAATANAAAATTATATCCGATGTAGGGAAATAATCTGAAAAATTTAAAAGGGTTTTGAAAACAATAACCGATCCATTCAAGACCTTTTTCAAACGATGAGTTTGACGGATGTTTTTTCTTCTCGGCAAAAACATCGAAGATATCGCTGCACCATAACCTCATACCGTTTCCAAGTGTGTTGTTGTTACGTGCAATCCATCGTTCTTCGCCGCGAACGCCGCTTCCGACAAGCAGCAAAGAAGGCGATGATTTTTTTATCGCTTTTATAATGGTGGATTCGTCGTTCTTTTTAAAATATCCGGGATAACGCCCGACAATTCTTAGTCTGGGAAAGGTTTGTTTTAAGTTTTTTTCTGTTTTAAAAAGAACTCTGTTTTTCCCGCCTAAAAGATAGCACGACATTTCACGGTTTTCTAAAAGGGTAAGAATTGAAATGATAAAATCGAACGGCATATAACGATACGCTTTTTTCCCCGTTAAAAATTTAATCCCGCTGATCAAACTTTTCGAAATGGGAATAACAAGAGACGCCCTCATTACATATGCGCGGTATTCGTTGTTGCGTCTTGCGCGCAGTAAATCCCAAAGAGAGAGTAATATAATATTGTTTTCTTTTTCTTCTTTTACAAAATTATAAACAACATCACTCAAATGTTCGGGTGCAATTATATTAATTGGTACTTTCAGCAATTCAACGCGCTGTATTAATTCGCTGTTTGTTTGTTCAGCTCCCACTTATCCCTCTCCAATAAAATAGTTCTGACTGCCGCCGTACAATAAAGGGCAGCTGTTTCTGTCCGTAAAATGGTATCTCCGATTGTTATCGGTTTAAAGTCATTCTCCAGAAAGAGAGAAACCTCTGAATCAGAGAACCCTCCCTCAGGTCCGATAGTTACCGATATAATACTCGGATTGCTATCAAGATAATTATGAAGACTGCATGCTTCATTTAAATTATATTCTATATAACTTGCTTTATGGTAAAACCCAAGCGGATTTTTATCAAGTACCTTTTTGAAAAATTTTGAATAAACGGAGTTTGCATTTTCAAAATCAATTTTTATATGATGAAATAATAATCCAAGAGGATTTTCAGCATGTTTCTCTCCTGCCGTCTCATTTTTTATTAAATTTTCCCAATAATTAATTAGTAAATTTATTGTTAACGGCATATGAATCGATGTCGCTATCTTTGATCCGCTCTGCTGTCTTGCCTCTTTTATTATCCTTTCCCATCTTGAAAATTTTTGTCCGTCCCCTTTCGTCTTTGCAACAGAAAACTCCGATACAAAGGGGACAATCTCTGTAATACCGCTTTCTGCGGCTTGCCGTACAATCATATCCATTTTATCGCCTTTGGGCAGAGCCTGAAATAAAATGATAGGCGGTAAAACAGGACTAAAAGAGGGAACGCAAACTCTGTTTGCGCTTTCGCTTTCGTTACAAGATTTACAAGTGAGTGTATTGCCGCTTACCGAGATAATTTGCATTTGCGCTTCCTCTCCGTTGGGAAGAAGCGCAGGGAAAAACTCGCCTGCGGCAAGGCGTTTAACGCGGACAAGATAGCGGTAATCGTTTCCTTCAAGAAGAACCAATCCGTTTTTATCGGGATTGGTTTTTAATAAAAACTGTTTCAAGTTCTTTTTTTTACCTGCCGATTTAAGAAGCTTCTTCCCGTAATACTTTAAGCGTTTTTGCACTCTGCATCAAAATTTGATAGTTTCCGCTGCGCAGAATATTTAACGCTTCTTGCAATTGGATATCATATTCCAAATCATAAACAGGTGAGATTGTTGTTCGGTTTAATTCATTTCTGATAAGCCGCTTTAACAAAGACAGATCAAGGTGATACTCGGTTTCTAAAGATTTTGCAAAGGTTTCTACCTGAGCGGAAGTCGCCGAAGGGTTCTGCTCGGCAAATTGAGGGATGCGGTTTGCATTTATAAGCAAATTCAATTTGTCAGCATCTTCTTCCGTAAATTCCGGGAATTTAACTTCGCGGTCGGGAGGGATGCCAATTTTATCGATGTTGACATCGCTTGGAGTAAAATACCGCGCTGTTGTAATTTTAAAACCGACACCGCTAAGAGGAAAAACCTGCTGAACAGAGCCTTTGCCAAAAGTATTTTCACCTACTAAATATGCGCGTTCCCTGTCTTTAAGAGCGCCTGCTACAATTTCTGAAGCAGAGGCAGACCCCTTATTAATTAAAACGATAACAGGAATATCTGCCGGAACAAATAAAGATCGATCCGCATTAAAGTCCCTGTTTTCTGTTCTTATTCGTGATCTTGTCCGTACAACCAAACCGCCTTCTAAAAACAGATTGGCAATATGAATGGCGGAGTCAAGACGGCCTCCGTAATTGTTGCGTAAATCAAGAATAAGGCTTTTATAGTTATTTGCTTTAAATTCATTAATGGCGTCTTTTGCCCTGTCTATTGTGTAGGGGGTAAAAGTTATCAATTTTAAATAACCAACATCGCCAATCATTGCATGTTTGGCAGTGGGCACTTCGATAACCGCTCTTATTATTGTCAAAGGAAACTCCAGCCTGTCACCGCGCTTGATCACAACACGCACGCTTTCTCCGGGCGTGCCTCTTAATACGGAAAGAACCTCTTCCATTGTCATGGTGTCCGTCATAACGCCGTTAATCTCGCTTATAAAATCGCCCGGACTGATTCCTGCGCGCCAGCCGGGTGTGTCCTCTATGGGGGATACAACTTCGACATATCTCGGCTTTCCGTCAGGTCTTGGTCCCACAGACTGAGTGATATTAAGCCCTACCCCGCCGAAACTGCCCTGAGTAGTGTCGGTTAAATCTTTCATATCGGATTCTGTTAAAAATGTTGAATAAGGGTCTTCAAGCGCGCCGAACATTCCGTTCATGGCACCTTCAAAAAGCAGGTTAGGATCAAGTTCTTCTACATAATGATCTAAAATGAATTGGAATACATTCTGTATTATATTAAAATGATTACGGTTATTGCCTTGCGAGTTTCCCTGTGCTGACGCTCCGGGAATCAAGGCAAAGGTAAACAATACACAAAAAATGATAGTTGCAGTTATCCAAACCCATGTAAATGAATGTTTTTTTTGCTTTATATCCATGATAAACTCCTGTTATAATTATGATATATTTCTAGTAAAAAGGGTAGTAATATGGCAAACAAGAAAACAGTAGCTAAAGTTACTGGGGCAACTAAAGTTGCGAAAAAAAAGAAAACGATCGGTAAAAAACTCTCAGCTTTGATTATAACATTGTTAGTGTTTTTTGTGATCACGGGCTTGCATCTGTTAGGGGTTTTCCATTTTTTGGAAAACAAATCCTATGATATGCGGATAAGGTTTTGGGCAAACACATCCTTTAGCCGTCCGTCAGATGAAATCGTAGTAGTATTGCTGGATCAAGATAGTCTTGACTGGGCGCAGGAAGCAAGAGGCTGGGGCTGGCCCTGGCCGAGACAAGCGTATGCCGAATTTGTTGATTATATGAATTTGAGCGGCGCCAAATCGGTTGCATTCGACGTTCTCTTTTCAGAGCCGTCTGTGTATCGTAATGCAAAACAAGACGAGATTATCGATAATGCGGTAAGAGCTTTGGAAGAAGCCGAAACGGCAGAAGATAATAATCAATCAAGAGTACAGCAGACAGTTGCTGCAGGCAGGTCTTCTGACAGACGAATCGCAGATACGGGACAGCAGAGAGCCGGCAGATCTGTTAACAGAATAGTTATTGAAGCTTTGCGTAATTTAAGTGCAAGAGAAGACGATGCTTCATTTATTGATGCAACCGAAGAATACGGTCATGTAGTGCATACAGTCATGTTCAGCACTCAAACGGGAAGCGTATCTTCATGGTCATCGAATTTAAATGTACCTCTTTTTCAGCCGGAGAATTTCGGACCTTTCCTTCAGCGGTTTAGTGTAGGTGAAAATGAAAAAGCGCAGTTCCCCATACAGGGGCTTCGCGAAGCGGCAGGCGCTTTAGGAAGTGTTACAGGTATAGCGGACTCCGATGGAATTATACGGAGACTGAAACCCTTTACATTGTTTGACGGCAGGGCGATACCCGGTCTTTCTTCAGCTTCGCTTTTGGTTTCCGGCAAAGAAAAACAATTAAATTTTAACAGTAAAACAAGCACAATTGATTGGGGCGGAATTTCTATCCCTGTTGATAAAAGCGGAAGCGCATTGCTGCGTTACCGCGGATTACTCGACAAATACATTCCGTACAGAGCGATGGATATTTTGCTGAGTTACGAAGCATTTATTAACGGCGATGAAAGATATAAGTCATCCGACTATTTTTTAAGCCCGGAAAATTTTAACAACACATATGTATTCTTTGGTTTTTACGCGCAGGGGTTGTATGATATTTTCAGTACGCCGATCTCATCGGTATATGCCGGAATGGGATGTCATATAACAATGCTGGATAATATGCTTCAGAATGATTTTCTCAGCGAAAGCAATGAAAGCATGAACCTGATTATTCTTTTGACAGTTGTTGTGTTAATTGTTTTTCTGACAATGTTTTCTAACCGCATTACGTTTTCTGTCGGAGGAATGGTCATTGTTATTCTGGCGATAGTTATCGGCGCATTTGCCGCCTATCAATTTGGAAATCTTTGGATACCTATGATTACCTATCTTGCAGGCACGCTCGCTTCTTTTATTACTGTTATGCTTTATAATTACGCAACAGAGGGCAGTCAGAAACGCTTTATTAAATCCGCTTTCTCGCAGTACCTGTCACCAAAGGTTGTAGATCAGCTCATCCTCGATCCTTCGCAATTAAAACTGGGCGGTGAAAAAAGAGAGATGTCCGCTATCTTTACAGACATACGCGGATTTTCAACATTCTCGGAAGCATTGGGCGATCCGGCAAAACTTGTAGAGCTGCTTAACTTCTATCTGACACGGATGAGCAATATCGTCCTTGACAATCAGGGAACTATCGATAAATACGAAGGAGACGCGATTATTGCCTTTTTCGGCGCACCCTTGCATATGAAAAATCATGCGGCTCTTGCATGCCGCGCTACGGTAAGAATGAAAAAAGCAGAAACTGAAATAAACCGTGACGCTTTGGCGCTTGGGCTGATAACTCCAGCTGTTATGGAAGCCATGTTAAAAAAAGGCGCAATTACCGGTCTGGATGATCCAAACCCTATTTTTACAAGGCTTGGCATCAACTCAGGGGATATGGTCGTAGGAAACATGGGAACACCCAATAAAATGGACTATACAATCATGGGGAACGCCGTTAATCTTGCAGCCCGGCTTGAGGGTGTAAACAAGCAGTATGACACAGGCGGTATATTGATTAGCGAGTACACAAGAGCGCAAATCGGTGATGAATTTGTTGTCCGCCCGCTGAGCAGGGTGCGCGTTGTCGGCGTCAATACACCTATTCGGCTTTTTGAATTGATAGATATAGCAAACGAAGCGTCTCCGGAACTGGTCGAGATGGTAAAAAGCTGGGAACAAGCTTTCAATTTATATGAAAAGAAAGATTTCCTTGCCGCTAAAGACATTTTCCAGACTATTTTTAATGGTAATAATAAGGATAATGTTGCAAAAAAATACCTAAAAAGGTGTATTGACTTCCTTGCCTCCCCGCCGGCTGACGACATTTGGGATGACGGAGTGGACAATTTGACAGAAAAGTAATATATATTAAATATAACTAATTATTTCCAAATTTGTTATATAATAAGAGAGAGGTGAAAAATGAAGAAATTATTATTAGGTTTTTGTTTAGTATTATTCGCTGCAGGCATAGTGGCGGCACAGGCTAATCCCGGCGGAACAATGTATGTTTCGGTAAAAACAGTCACTCTTAAATCAGGGACAGGCTTTTTTGCCGGTAACCGCGGCGAATTACAATACGGGGATCGTGTCACAGTAGTTCGGGTAGACGGCAGGTTTGTAGAAGTAAAAAATGCAAATAATGTGACAGGGTGGACACCGACAGCAAATCTTTCCGCAAGACAGGTTATAACCGGAACATCAAGCACAGCGACAGCAAGAGAAGTGGCTCTCGCAGGAAAAGGTTTTAATCAAGAAGTTGAAACATCTTACAGAGCGCAGGGAAATTTAAATTATGCTGATGTCGACCGCGTTGAAGCGATAACAGTAAACGAAAACGATCTTAGAAGATTTTTGGAAGAAGGACGTTTATCAATGGGAGAAAACTAATAAAAGTTAGTTTTTCTTTACAGACGCTATCGTTGTGACATCTTTCCAAAACAATATTTTGAATAAAAAAACCATGTGTTTTTCACACATGGTTTTTTTATTTATCTTATTTTTATTTTTTATTTCTTACGGAATCGGATCAGGAAGTACAATTTCTGCTATACCGATTCCCTTTTTAAATATTACAGCTTTAGTTTCCAATGTTTCACTAGGTTCAGGGTCATTTTCTGCGTCGTAAATAAATACATTAAAAATTATTTCTTCATCATTTCCTGTACTTCCTGCATAACCTGCCAACCCTCCGGTTGTTATTTCATAAACAGACAGCATAACTCTTCTGTTTTTAATTTGCCCTTTTTCTTGCTCATCTGTCTCTGCGTCATAACTTTTTACTGCAAAAAGAAGACCTTTATCAGTCACTGCTTCTGCTTCTATAAATTTATCGTTATAACTGTTTTCAAAACCAGTAATAAATAATGTACCTGCTTCTGCCGTACTTGTTCCTTCCTCTCCGCAAGCTGACATTGAAAATCCGATTACTGTTGAAAGGGCTATAATCCCCAAAATTTTTAAAAAGTTCTTCATCACAAAACTCCTTTATTTTGTATACCCCGCCTCTACAGGCAGGCGGCAAGCAAGCTTGCTATTATTCTTATATTATAGACTTATATTAATATTTTGTCTATACAAGGTAAAACAGCAATAATTTACCGTTCGGTAATATTAGACTGATATTTATAAAAATCTTATAAATCTTCCCGAACGGAAAAAAAGGTTGAATTCGTGTAAAAAGCGATGTTTATTACCGATAGGTAATAAATGACTTGATTTCCCGTAAAAACAAATTATTATTCTATAAATTAACTGTTAATTTGCTTAATTTTATCTTCGATGCTTATACCGTCAATCCCATAACCGATAGCGTCCCATCCTTCAGCTTTTTGACGTGCAAATAATTCGATACGGCTGATGTCACCGAAAAGTTGAACTATTCTGTCCCGGACAATCGGCGGCTTCACAGAGTGACCTATACGCTCATGCATAACAATCTGCGGAACAGTTTTATCGACAGCTTTTATGTGTCCTTTCATACCGAGCAAACACACCTCAATATTTGATTTAGTATAGCTGCCCATTCCGGCAAGAGGCGTACCGTCTTTTTTGGTTTTTACCCACGCAAAAGCGCAGGTTTTATATTTAAACCCCCAAGCTTCCATTACTTTAATTCCATCAGGCAGGGTCGGCATCGTAACCCAAAGAAAAAGAGCGCAATTTTTATCGCGCAAAGATTTTACATTGATAGCGCAAATTTCATCAGTAGACATTGTTTTATAATGTTTTTCGGGAGCAAAATTACCGCCGTCTTTACCTGTCCCCCAAAGATAAGCCCAAGGGGGATCGGCGTATATAATTTGGTATTTCATGGTTTTAAGTTTATATAAATTGGTTGATTGTATAAAGAGATTAAACTATCGTATCTTTATTTTTTCTTTCTTACTTTGCTTTTAACATCAATTTTTTTCTTAGGTCTGCCTTGAGGTTTTACACATTTTAATAGTTCTAAAACCTTCTCATCATAAACAGCTTCTTTTGTTTTAGGTTTAATATCAAGATTATATATTTGCTGCCTTACAGTTTTAATTTTTCTTTTTAAAATTTTTGCCATTTCACTGGCAGTTAATCCTATCATACATTTAATTATCGGCAAATTTTTAAAAATAATAGTTTTTATTCTTTGTTTAAATTAAAAAAAATTTAAATAGTAAAATATAGATTATAAACTATATTTTAAGTAATATCAGTTGACATATACATATTAAATATGTAGAATATTAATATGAAAATTAAGTTGAATAATATATATAAATCTGATTGTGTGGAATTCATGCAGAAATTAGATGATGAATATATTGATTTAACTATAACTTCACCTCCATACGATGAATTAAGAAATTATAATGGGTTTTCATTTAATATAGACAATATAATTAAAGAGTTATATAGAATCACAAAAACCGGAGGTGTGGTAGTATGGGTTGTTGGAGATAAAATAAAAAAAGGTAACAGAACCTTAACCAGTTTTAAACATGCATTAGCATTTCAACAAGCCGGTTTTAATGTTCATGATGTTATGATTTATAAAAAGAAAAACACTCCGTTTATGAGATCCAATGCTTATACAAATTGCTATGAGTTTATGTTTATTTTTACAAAGGGAAGTCCAAAAACTTTTAATCCCTTAATGGAAAAGACTGTCAGAAATGGTTTAGAAATGGCAGTATTTAATAAGGGTCCTGATGGTAAAAATAAAAAAACTCTTGTTGAATTAAAAAAAGAGAAAACAAAAAATAATATCTGGGAATATGCAGTAGGTTTAGGCGGAACAACAAATGATAAAATCGCATTTAAACATCCTGCTATTTTTCCCGAACAATTAGCAGAAGATCATATATTATCATGGACAAATCCTGATGATATTGTTTTTGATCCTATGTGCGGAAGCGGAACTACTTGTAAAATGGCATTACTTAATAATAGAAATTATCTAGGATGCGATATTTCAATTGAATATGTTACTAATGCAAAATTAAGAATAAAACAAACAGAAATGACTTTTAGTTTGTTTCAAGAAAGTTTATAGCACTTTTTAATAAATCTATATTATCTTTAAATCTGCCTAAACCTGTGTTACAACTATCGCATATCCATGCTCTTCCTTTACCGGTATTATGATTATGATCCAGCACTACTTTACTGGTTAATCCGGGAATAGTTCTCTTTTTACATATAGGACATTCAAATGGGATCATATACGGTTTTTTAGAATTCCATAATTGTCTTTCATTATTTGACAGTTGAACACCATTTATTACTTCTCTGCAAAATATACAAGATGGCCGTCTCACAATCCTGTTATTTAAACCATGTTGATTTATTTCAAATCTTTCAGTCGGTAATAATCGATGACATACATTACAAACCTTGTTTGGAAAATTATCTCCTGTTTGTGACGGATTAAAATATGAATAAAAATTTTTGTCAATTATTTTGTTATCTATATTTTCAAACAATACGTCAAATTCTATACCATGAGTTATTGAAATAACACTGCATTTATACTTATCATCTTTGTAAATGTATAATATTTCGTTTCTATGAACTACTAATTCATCAGTATTAATATCAATTAATGCATAAATAAATCTATTCATAATATAATAACGACAAAATTTTTAAAAATATAAACATTGGTTTTAAGTTTTTTTCGCTCTAATAGGACGTAACTGCTCAGGGGAAACCTTTTTAGGATCGTTAACACCAATGGGCAGTTCTCTTCCCTCTTCGGGCTGAATGTCTTCTTCTTCAAACTTGCCGTCTGTGTCCCACAGTTCACTTTGCGGCGGCTCTCCTTCAATTGCCAGTTCTTCGTTTTCAAGACGGACTGCGATAAGTTTGGTTACGCCCGATTCTTCCATAGTGACGCCTAACAGTGTTCCCGCGCCTGTAACGGTTTTTTTATTATGTGTAATGATGATGAATTGGCTTGTGTCGCTGAACTCCTGCAAAAGATGCACGAACCGCCCGACATTTTGCTCGTCAAGAGCGGCGTCAATTTCGTCTAACAGACAGAAGGGGCTTGGTTTTACCATGTAGGTGGCAAAAAGAAGAGCGACTGCCGTCATTGAACATTCGCCGCCTGAAAGCAGGCTTAGGTGTTCAAGTTTTTTTCCCGGCGGCTGCGCCAATATCTCGATGCCCGATTCCAATACATGGTTAGGGTCTGAAAGACGCAATTCCGCCCTGCCGCCGCCGAAAAGCCGCCTGAACATATTGTGAAAATTTTTCTTGATGCGGTTGTAAGTATCTAAAAATAATTTTGATGATTCTTGGCGTATCTCTGAAGTTAAATCTAATAAATCTTTGCGCGCTTTTTCCAAATCCGCCATCTGATTACTTAAAAATTCATAGCGTTGTTTTGTTTCTGCAAATTCTTCGGGTGCCATTAGATTAACAGAACCGAGTTCTTTCATTTTTGTGCGTGCGCCTGCCAGTTTTTCGCGTAAATCAGACGGCACTGCTGTAATTGTAAAAATACGCTCTTCAAATTCAAGTAAATCTCTTGAGTGGGTCTCGCGGAAATTTTCCTGAATGTTTTTAATTTCCATTTCCGATTGAACCAATTCCAGATGTATTTTTTCAAGCGCTTCCTGCACTTTGGAAAGTTCCGCCATCCTTTTATTTATTACTATTTTTTTACCTGCAACATTATCGTTTCTTTTTCGTATATCTTTTTCAAGGTTTTCAAGTTCTTTTGTAAACGCCGTTGTCTTTTCGCTGATGTTTGCAATTTCTTTATGAGCTGTAACAATCCTTCCGTCAACTTCATCTAACCTTTTGCGGTAAACAGAAAGTTCATCGCGGATATTTTTTAACAAGCCTTCCTGCCCCGACAATTCGCGCCTGATTAATTTCGCCTGCTCCTCTGCAGATTGCGCCTGCGCTTTCATGTGCGCACGGTTTACTTTTAAGTTTTCCAAAGTTGCGCGGTATTCGTCTATCTTTGCCATCAGGTTTACATTTTCATCACGCAGTGATTTAATTTTTTGGCGGCGTTCTTCGATACCGTCTTTCGCTCTTCTGATCTGCACATCCAGCGCGCGTTTTTTTGTAATTATTCCTTCAGGTGCAAGGAATTCGTCAATAAAAGTGGCGGAATGTTCTCGGTAACTGTTAAAAAGTTCTACCGCTTTATCTGTCCCGGAAGCGGCTTCTGCAAAACCTTCCGCCAGATTTTCTGCGATACGTCCTATTTCTGTCCAAACAGAGTTTGCAACATCGGCACTGCGGCTGACAGCAGCGGAAAGATCGCGAACCAAAGCTTCCCTTCCGGAGAGCGTCGTGCGGAGTTTACCTAAAGTTTCGCGTAACGCTTCTTCGGTGCTTTTTCGTTCAGCGGCAGAGTAGCCGGCTTTTTTTAATCCCGCATCAAGTTCTGTTACAATGTCATCGGTAATTTTAGCAAGGTCTTTTTCCAAAACTGATAATTCTTTTTCAATGCCATGAATTTCTTCTTCCGCTCTGCGCATATCTTTTTCATTTTCACTGATGCGTGTAGCGGCAAGCTGGATATTTTCTTCAAAGGATCGGATATTTTCTTCTATGCTCTCGCTCTGTTTGCGAAGATCGGCAACAACAGCATCCTGCCCTTCCGCGTCATTATTTAATTCTGTTATTTTTTGCGCTATTTGTTTTTCCCGCTCTTCATTTTGTCCTATCTTCAATTTATTTTCACCGCGCTGCTCATTGAAAAGCCGCACTTCGTTTTCTTTCGCATTTTTTTCAAGAGCCAGACCGTAAATACTTTTTTGCAGTTCTACAAGACGGTTCTCCATAGAGTTCACTTCGTCCATATTTGCTTCAAGCGCTTTATTTTCAGCTTCCATCTCCGCACGTATCCTGTCGCGGTCGGCAGTTCTGCGCCTTAGGGTTTCATTCTTCTCGTCCTTGTCGTATCTGAATTGTTTTAATTTTAATAATTGGATATCCAGCTCAAAGTTAAAAATCTCATCACGAAGCGTGCGGTATTTCATCGTTTTTTCAGATTGAGTTTTTAAGCTGTCGTAGGAACGCTTCACTTCGTTTAAGATCAATTCCATCTGGTGGACATTTTCTTCGGTCTTTGCAAGATTGCGTTCCGCTTCAATACCGCGCTCACGAAACCTTGTGATGCCTGCCGCCTCTTCAAAAAGATAGCGGCGTTCTTCAGGTTTATTGGATAGTATTTGATCGATTTTTCCCTGCTCCATCACAGAGTAAGCGATTTTGCCAACCCCGGTATCCCAGAACAATTCACGGATGTCTTTGAGCCTAACCTGATGCTGATTTATAAAGTATTCGCTCTCCCCTGAGCGGTAAAGCCGCCTTTTTATCTCAACTTCCGGCATATCCATCGGCAAAAGCCCAGAATCATTAGCAATACTAAGTGTGACTTCAGCAACACTAAGTGCTTTGCGGGTTTCCGTACCGCCGAAAATAACGTCTTCCATTTTCTCCGCACGCAGGGACTTAATGGCATGTTCGCCCAAAACCCACTTAACCGCATCAACCACATTGGATTTTCCGCAGCCGTTAGGACCCAAGAGAGCAGTAATACCGTCATTAAATTCAATTTCTGTACGATCCGCAAAGGATTTAAACCCAAGAATTGAAAGGCGCTTAAGAAACATAGGTTATTCACTATATCATGAAAAGGGCTGATGTGGAAGTATCCGCAGCAAAAGCGGCGTGCGGTTATTCAGACCTGCAATTCATTATATCAAAAACGATGCGATTAATATCTTCGCTGAATTCTTCCCATGAAGGTTTTTTAGTCCAGGTGATTGTGTCATATTCACTTTGAGGCATACTAGTCATAATTTCAGAAATGTAAATTAATTCAAGACCAGCTTCTTTTTGACGTGCTTCATTAATAATTACTGACCATTCAATTTTTTCATGTAAAGCAATTTCTCTTATATCTACAATATCTTTTGCAGCAAAACGAAAAATTGCGGATAATTTATTTGAAAGCATATTTCTGATGGAATCTGTTCGATAAAAAAAATCAGTTTTAGTTATTTCACCGTAAAGAGGTACTAAATCATTAACAAAATCGAGCTTTAATAAAACATCTGTATCTTTTCTAACTTTAATTGTAGTAAAATTTTCTGCTCTAGTATAATCATTTTCAGTACTCCATGAATATCCTGCATCTTTTAACCTTGCAAGAACTGTATCTAACTGTTGATCAAATGTTTTAGATTTATTAAGAAAGAAATCCAGATCATCAGAATACCGGTGATTATAATACGCCCGGCTTAGAGCTGTACCCCCTGTCAGAAAAAAATCTGTTTCGCTCTGAGATAAAATACGTAGTACCCCATCTTGAAGGGGGTAAAGGTTCTCTTCGTAATACTGCGAGGGCAAAATCAAAATGATACCTCCTGTCTTTAGGCCAAATTCGGCGGGCTATTTCTGGGGTATAAAGTTCTTTTATCGTTTCAATCCCCCAAAGAGCGGTTACATAGTGCCATGGAAGGCGTTCCAATGAGCGGACAAAAAGTTTATCCCTTGTAAATGCGCCCGATGTCTCACGTTTGCCTTCAATTACTTCAAGCATATCTTCGTGTTTGTCCAGATAATCCCAGTTAAGAGAACGCATCAGATTTAATCTTTCTTCATGGCTTAATTTTAACATGATATGTTAATTATATTTTACCGGTTTGTTGCCGTCAAGAAACCATGCTGTGAATAAAATGTGGAAAAGATTTATAAATTAACAATGAAAAGATAGATACCCCATATATAGTGCAAACTACTAATAAACGACACTATATATAGCGTATGGATCGTCAGAAAACTAGGTGACTGCCACCTTTTCCACAACTTATCCACATCTTGTCGTATCACGTTCTTTGCCGTAAAACATATCTTTTTTCTTTTTTTTCGATTTTTCTTGACCCGATTGAAGATTTTTTGTATTTTTTATATTAGGTGGGGATTTTCCCATACTAGTAAAGTGAAAATTGGGAAGTTGTAATGTCAAATCAAGAAACTCAAGCGGAACAATCGGAAGCAGAGAAAGCCCAGATTGATGAAAAGGACTCAAAAATTTCTTCGGAAAGCGATAATAAGGAAAACGAAAACCAAAAAAAGGCTGAACTTTCTCCTGAAGATAAAATAGCCGAATTGGAAACCCAGCTGGCAGAAACCCGCGATCAACTGCTTCGAAAAGCAGCAGAGTTCGAAAATTTCCGAAAAAGAATGAATCAGGAAAAGCAAAGCGCAATTGAATATGCTAATCAAAGTTTACTATTAGATATTATTTTAATAATTGATGATTTTGAACGCGCAATTCAGGCAGGTGAAACATCAACCGATTATGCGGGTTTGCTGGAAGGTATCAAAATGATAGAAAAACGTCTTGCAAGCCAGCTTGAAAATAAATGGGGTTTAAAACGCTTCAATTGTGCAGGTGAAGTTTTCGATCCAAACTTGCACGAAGCTGTTATGATGGAAAAATCCTCAGAAATAAGCGAAGCTGTTGTTCAGGAAGATTTTCAGAAAGGTTATATGTTAAAAGAAAGAGTTATAAGAGCTGCAAAAGTAAAAGTTCTCATGCCTGAAGGCGGAGAGTAAAATAATTAAATTTTTTTAAGGAGAAAATAAAATGGGAAAAATTATCGGTATTGATTTAGGAACAACAAATTCATGCGTTTCCGTTCTTGAAGGCGGCGAACCTATAGTCATTCAAAACGCTGAAGGCAAGCGTACTACCCCGTCCATCATCGGGTTTACATCAAAGGGCGAGAGGGTTGTCGGCGAAATAGCAAAAAACCAGATGATCACAAATCCGTTAAATACCGTTTATTCAATCAAGCGTTTCATCGGAAGACGTTATTCAGAGGTAACTTCTGAAATGAAAATGGTTCCGTATCATGTAGCAGAACAAGGCGATGATGTCCGCATCGAAATTGACGGAAAAAAATATTCGCCGCAGGAAATATCAGCTTTAGTTTTGCAAAAAATGAAAAAAACAGCGGAAGATTATCTTGGTGAAACTGTCACAGAAGCTGTAATTACTGTCCCCGCTTATTTTAACGATGCGCAGCGTCAGGCTACCAAAGACGCGGGAAGAATCGCAGGGCTTGAAGTAAAACGCATTATAAATGAACCGACAGCCGCTTCTTTGGCTTTCGGTTTTAATAAAGATTCAAAAAAAGATAAGGTTATCGCTGTTTACGATCTTGGCGGCGGAACTTTTGACGTTTCAATTTTGGAATTAGGCGACGGCGTTTTTGAAGTAAAATCAACTAACGGCGATACTCACTTAGGCGGAGATGATTTTGATCATCGCATAATGGAATGGATCATCGCTGAATTTAAAAAAGATACGGGCATTGATTTAGGGCAGGATCGTATGGCTCTCCAGCGGCTTCGCGAAGCGGCGGAAAATGCAAAAATCCAGTTATCATCAATGCAAACCACAGATATTAATATTCCTTTTATTACAGCAGATCAAAGCGGTGCAAAACATCTTCAAAAAACATTGACACGCGCAAAGTTTGAGCAATTGGTGGAAGATCTTCTTGAACGCTCAAAAGAACCTTGCAAAAAAGCTCTTTCTGACGCAGGTTTTACAGCCGATCAAATTGATGAGGTTATTCTTGTCGGCGGTTCAACACGTATTCCCGCTGTTCAGCAGATAGTAAAAGACTTATTCAAAAAAGAGCCGAATAAAGGCGTAAACCCGGATGAAGCTGTCGCGGTTGGTGCTGCAATTCAGGGCGGTATACTCGGCGGAGATGTTAAAGATGTATTGCTGTTAGACGTCACTCCGCTTTCACTCGGTATTGAAACACTCGGCGGTGTTATGACAAAATTAATTACACGTAACACAACTATCCCCACACGCAAGAGCCAAATTTTCTCCACTGCGGCAGACGGTCAAAACGCCGTCTCCATTCAGGTTTTACAAGGCGAGCGTGAAATGGCTAACCAGAACCGCGTTCTGGGACGTTTCGATCTTGTCGGTATTCCTCCCGCTCCGCGCGGAGTTCCGCAGATCGAAGTTACCTTTGACATCGACGCAAACGGAATTGTTCATGTCAGCGCGAAAGATCTCGGTACCGGAAAGGAACAAAAAATCCGCATAGAAAGTTCCGGCGGCTTAAGTGATTCCGACATTGACCGCATGGTAAAAGAAGCGGAACTCCACGCGGAAGAAGACAAAAGAGAACGCGAAAAAGCCGAAGTGCGCAATGAAGCGGACTCGATGATCTACAGCACGGAAAAAAATATTAAAGATTTAGGAGAAAAAGTAAGCCCTGCAGATAAATCAAAAACAGAAGAAGCAATCGCCGAGCTGAAAAAAGCTTTAGAAGGCAGTGATCTTCAATCTATCAAAGATAAAACAGAAGCGTTAAAACAAGTGTCCTATAAAATCGCAGAAGAAATTTACAAACAACAAGGAGCATCAGGGCAACCGGGTCAAGACGGAGCGGGGTTTGATCCTAACAACATGGGCGGCGGCTTTAATCCAAACGCAGGAAAACAAGAAGGCGGCGGTGACACCAAAGGTGCGGAAGACGCTGATTACGAAGTTGTAGATGACGATAAAAAATAAGGTGTTTAAATTGAATGGCTAAACGTGATTACTACGAAGTTTTAGGTGTACAAAAAAATGCCTCTAAAGAAGAGATAAAAAAAGTATATAGAAAACTCGCTCTTCAATATCATCCCGATCAAAATCCCGGTGATAAACAAGCCGAAGAAAAATTTAAAGAAGCGGCAGAAGCATTCAGCGTTCTTTCTGATGATCAAAAAAGAGCCGCCTATGATCAATTCGGTTTTTCAGGCGTTGAAGGAATGGGCGGTGCAGGCGGCGCGCAAGACTGGAGCGAAATGTTCGGCGAAGGCGGTCTTGGAAGTATTTTTGAATCTTTATTCGGCGGCGGCGGAGGTTTTCGCAGAAGCAGCGGATCGGGCAATGTCAGACAAGGAGCCAATCTTCGTTACGATATCGAAATACCTTTTAAAGATGCGGTATTCGGTACAAAAGTAGAGATTCAATTTTCACACAGCGAGTCTTGCACAACTTGTAAGGGTGCAGGCACAACAGACGGAAGCGGTAAAAAAACCTGCCCTCTTTGCAGAGGTTCGGGGCAAGTAAGACATAGCCAGGGATTTTTCTCGGTAGCGACAACTTGTCATCAATGTCATGGAGACGGATATGTCATCGATAAGCCTTGTAATGACTGCGGCGGATCGGGGACACAAAAAAAACGGCAAAAAATCATGGTCACTATACCTGCCGGCGTAGAAAACGGAAAACGTGTTGTAATTCCAAAACAAGGTGATGCAGGTCCTAACGGCGGACCGGCAGGTGATTTGTATGTTTTTATCAGGGTTAAACAGCACGAGTTCTTTGAGCGGCAATCCCATGATCTTTACTGCGCTGTCCCTATTTCAATAAGCCAGGCTGCACTCGGTGCGGATATTCAAGTAACAACACTCGATAATAAAAAAATAAAGGTAAAAGTACCTGCCGGTATACAAAGCGGGAAATTATTACGTATCCGCGATGAAGGAGTCCCCTCAGGAAGTCAGCGAGGGAGCATGTACATCAAACTTATCGTGAAAATACCTGAAAAATTATCCAAAAGAGGTAAAGAAATACTAGAAGAATTATCAAAAACTGAAGGACAGGAAGATAATCCTAAACCCATTCCCCTTTCCCAACTTTCGGATATTTAACTTGCTTGACAGATCAACGATCTATTCATTACAATAAAAAAGGAACATAAAGTTCATTTAACTAATGGTTTTTAAAGGAGAAAATGATGAAAAAACTTTTTATTTTATTAGCAGTTTTGCTTCTGGCAACAGGTTTTGCCTTTGCACAAGAAGCTGAAAACGATCAACCTCAAACCGCCCAAACTCAAACTACTCAAGCACAGCCTGCACAGACACAAGCGCAGCCTGCGCAAACCCAAGCTCAACCGGCACAAACACAAGCTCAAAATGAAGTTGAAGCAGAAGATGAAAAAAAACGTCCTATTGAGTTATTCAATTTAGAAGTCAGTATGGGTTTCCCTGTTCATTGGACAAATGGTTTACATCTTGATTGGTTTCCGCAAAATGATATCCAGTGGGAAGATAAAACAGTAACTGCAAATACAGCAATCGGGCTTGCTCTTGTTTTTAACTTTACAAGAACCTTTGGTCTTTCTTTAGATTTAGACTTATTTTTTGGCGGCAGACTCGCAGGTTTTTCATCTCCTACATCGGACTATAATTCACTCTTTGGAGCAAATGTGTTTTTAGGTCCTTTATTCTATCTTTATAACAACGATATTCTTAGAATACCTTTACAAGTCGGCGTTCATATGTACTATTTCAGCGACGATATTTGGCTTCCGGATTTAAGCGCCGGTAATGCAGGAGCATGGATGTACCGCAGCGATATGCAAGTTGGTCTTTCTCTTTCACTCGGCATTCAATTCCACTTTGATAAAAATATTTATATGTTCAGCAAAACAAATGTATCTGTAGATGCTCTTCGCATACACACAATTAGGTGGGTAACTTCATCAAGTGGCTCTCCTGAATTTGAAGAAAAATCTCACACAGATATATTGCTTGATATTAACTGGGGAGTTAAACCTTCATTCGGTCTTGGAATTAAATTTTAATAATATTTCTTAAGAGATGATATAAGCCTGACGCACAATGCAGTCAGGCTTTTTTTATTTCTTTTTCTTTGGTGCAGATTTTTTCTTTGTTTTTGGAGCAACAGGTTTTGCAAACTCTGTTTGTGCAGTTAAATAATCCAAAAGATTATCAAACCGATACTTCGATTTCGCTTCCGCTTTGGCAAGCACTTCATAAACCTTAGCTATTCGATCAAACCTTTCTTCAGTCGGAATATCTGCAGTGCCGTCAACCATAAAAAATAAAGATGAATAGAAAAGAGCGGCTTCAAAACCTTCTTTGTTAAACCAAGTAACATCATCATAAAGATTGATTTTTAAAATGCGTTTAAAATCTTCGTCTGTATAATATTCTTTAATTACAAGCGTTGCAAATTCTGCCGCACTATTTGTCCATTTTATTTTTGCAATACTGCTTGCACGTATTAAAACAGCTCTTGCAATGTCCGTTATGCGCCATGCTTCCTGCTCGGAAGCACCGTAGTTCCGGAAAATTTCTCTCATCTTGCGCCCTAAATCCCAATGATCAAATGCGAGGTTTGCCGCATGGCTTCCGTTCGCTTCTTTGCCGATAATCGAAGGCAGTAACGAAAGAACTCCGTAACCAAGAAGTATAGAGAATAATAAGTTCCCCGATGAATTATTATCAGAAATATACGAAAGACATTTACTGTTGAAATTTGATTTTAATTCTTCAGATGAACTTATAACTCCGATAGCGGAAGCAAACCCTGTTTGTGCATTTTTTTGTTTAGGCATTGAATCCATCAATGTTTCTTTAAACATTTTAAGATTATTTATAAATGTTTTAAATTTTTTCCAAATAATATCTTCTTTAATTGCAGTAAATTTGATGACACCGTTTTTATCGCTTGCAGTCCATGGATCATAAGAACCATTTGCTCCGGAAATAAAACGTGAAGCGGTATCAATAAACATTTCAACAGGTTCTTTAAATAACAGATAAATTGCTTCACTGTCTAAATTTTTATTATCCAGCAAATTATTCAAACTGAAAATGATATCTTGCGTTAAAAGTTCTGAAAAGCGGTAATAAAGATCGCCTAAGAAAATATCTTTAATTGCGGCTAAAGGATCTTTTACACCCCTTCCGTTTAAATCGTTATTCAATCTTGCCCATCTGCCTTTTGCACAAACAGAGTTTGCATTATCTTCAACTTCATAAATATCAATGAAAACCTGTGTCTCATAACCTCTTAAGCCTACAAAGAAGCCGTCCTCGCAAATCGCTTTAGAAGAGCGGACATACCACAGATTGGAAATTTGTTCGCGTAACACCGTAAAATAATTGCTTTCGCCGTGTATAGAGAGCGCTTCGCTCAAAGTGTCTCTGCGCGTTCCTCCGCCTTCCTGCGGAATTGCAGGATCGCTCATTTTGATCCAGCCGGATGTTTCATAATAGGAATTGTTATAAAAGACAAGAGATTTTTCATCGCGTCCTTTTATCCATGCGCGGTTTGAATAAGCAAAAACATTTTCATTGACAGAACCGCCGCTGCAATAAAGATCATAAAGCCTGAAATTAACACTGCCTGAAAAGATGGAACGGCGTTTCATCAACGGGAAAATTTCGCGTTCATGACGATCTACAAGGTAGCCGTCAGGTTTTTCATCGCGATAGGAGCGGCGGTATTCCATTCCGTATTTTTCTTCAAAGCCTTCGATTTGACCGTGACCGAACATCGGCAAGCCGGGCATCGTTACAAGCAATGTACAGATACCGAAATATTTATCACCTTTTCCGAATTGAGCGACTGCAGTTTCTTCATCGGGATTATTCATAAAATTGACAAAGCGTTTTAAAATTTCAGGATCAAATTCAAGAGTGTTTTTGATAGTGGCGCGGTATTTATCGTTCTCTTCGTTTTTAAGCATATTCATAAAAGCTGAATTATAAACGCGGTGCATTCCAAGCGTGCGGACAAAGTAGCCTTCCATCATCCAGAAAGCCTCTGCAAGTAATAGGGTGTTAGGCGCTTCAGCCGCGCAGCGGTCAACCACTTCGCGCCAAAACTCGTTAGGTATACGGCGGTTAAACTCATCGGTAGTGATTGCGTGTTCCGCGCGGCTGGCGATTGCGCCGCCCGATCCCGGTGCGGGAAACCAAAGCCGCTGAATGTGCCGTTTTGCAAGCGTCATCGCGGCATCAAAGCGTACAATAGAAAACTGCTGACACACGCCGATAATTGTGCGTATAACAGCTTCCCTCGCTTCAGGATTTAAAAAGTCAATTTGAGCTGTATCGTTCCAGGGCATCGATGTGCCGTCATTGCCGTGATAAATATAGCGTGTTTCCCCTGTGCGGTTATCGATGCGTTTAAAAACAACAGCCGCATCGCTGCGAGAAAAATAATGTTCTTCAATTTGAACAGTAATATCGTCACGCCCGGAAAGATTGCCGCAATTATAGTTGTAGGTAGGGAAAGGCGGATACGGTAGCTGAAGAAACCGATCCGGATGTTCGATTATCCATTTGCTGTCGATGCCTGTGTGGTTTGGAACCATATCAGACCCAAGACGGATTCCGCGTTGCATACATCTTTCACGCAAATTGGTAAGGGCGCCCCAGCCGCCCAACTCACCGGCTATATCATAATCGCGCAAACTGTAAGCGGACGCTGCAGCCTCAGGATTGCCTGTCCATTGTTTTATAGTTTTACTTGCTTCACTTCGTTCCCACAAACCAATCAGCCATAAACCTGTAAAACCTTTTCTTGCCAAATCATCAAGTTCCTCATCAGGGATTTGATCAAGGCGGGTTATCTCCTTGCCGTATTTTTGCGAAATTTGAAAAAGCCAGACAAGCGTGCTTTTTGCAATCAGCACTGTACGGGGCATCCAGTCCTGATCGGGACTGAAACGCTCGTATTCATCAAGACCTGCAAAGGTCATAACCTGAGTGGGACCCGGTCCGTAAAAAACAGGTTTACTTTCTTCACTGATAACGTCAAGGCTCATCAATAAACGCGCCATGTATTTTGAAATTAAGAGCCCCCAATTTTTTCGCATATATTCAAGCTGATCAAGAAGGGAATCAGGGTGAGCAAGCGCAGGAGCGCGGAGAAAATCCCATAGATTCATACCGTCAGGACCGAAGGGCGGCATATCTTTAAAATGCGCTTTTAACTCTTCGATTGCATCGGGATAAACAGTGCTTTTGGAAAGTTTTTTATCATCAAATAAAAATTTAAAAGGTTTAAAAGCAGGATTAAGATTTGCAAGTGAAAGCAACATTGTTTCTTCGATAGAAAGAGCGCGGCAGCTTTCGCCGTCATCCTCGCTTTCTAAATACTGCTTAACATTTTGCTCGCCTGTATACACTGCTTTGGGCGGAAACTGAGTTGAAAAAGCGTTTAAAAGACTGTCGGTTTTATCTTCGCCGAGTTTGCTTTCCAACCTGTCAAGCGCAGTTTCAAAAACATCAGATTGAACCTGCTCACGGTAAATAGCGACAACGAAGTGGAGAATTTCATCAATGAGCCCCATCGCATAAAGATCGCCGGCTTTAATAAATCTTTCAGGGTGTGCAGGATCCTGGCTGGAATTAAACTTAGCCGTTAATTCCCTGCATTTTTTTAAATCGATAAGAACGACATTCCCTGTCAAAGAAAAGAGGCTGTCCTTTAATTTATGCTCACGCCGGACATCGCGGTTTATATGAAACTCCATGAGCGCTTTACGGGTGCGGCAATGGAAGTTGCGGGTTGTTAATGAACCATCGCTTTGATTTTCTAATTTAGTAAGGTTGATATAAATTTTCATCATCGCCGCTCCTTTCTTAATTTTCATTATATAGTAAATACTTAAAAGGTGACAGCCATAGTATAGCTCTTATTATGACCATAAAACGGCTAAATATACCTGCGCTTAAGCCTTGTGAAAGGAAAAATTAAGATAAAATATGTTAGTTATTTTACTCACTATGTTAGCGGCTTGATGTGAGTTTTTTTTGTGGTTTATATTTATTAAAGTGATTCAAGCAATTTATAAATAACTTCTTCCCAAAGAATTTAGATGGATATTTTTTCTTTTTTATTTTATATTTATCTTATGACCATTACACAAACTGTAGAAATTCCAGATAGCCGCAAATTGATAATTGATGTTCCTCGTGAAGTACCTACAGGATCTGTTGTTCTATCTTTTACGCCTGCTGAAGAAGTTGAAAATCCCAATCGTAAACCAATATCAAAATTTTTTAATATTATTTCCCCGAATACATACGGCGACGGTGTAACTTACCAGAGAAAACTTCGGGATGAATGGGATGATTGAAAATCGTTTTTTATTAGATACCAATGCTGTAATATATTTAACAACAAAAGGTAACTCAATTTCCAATGATATAGAAAAACAATTGGATGAAGCCGATCTGTTTATCAGTATTATTTCTGAAATTGAATTATTTTCTAAGCCTGAGATACCGCAAGATGAAGAAGAAAATCTTCGTTCATTTATATCAGAAAGATTACCGGTAATTAATTTATCAAGTGCTATTAAAAATGAAACTATCAATCTTCGTAGAAAAATAAAACATAAATTACCAGATTGTATTGTTGCTGCAACAGCAATAGTGCTTGATGCCGTATTATTAACGGCTGATAAAAAGTTGCTTAATATTTCTTTTCCAGGTCTTCGGACACAGAATATATTACCCGATCACCAATTTTAACTGTTAATGATAACCTCTCTCCCCAACTCAAGCGCTCTATAATTCATCTCAAGTAAACGCTGAGGCAAAATTTCAGGTAACACCTCTTTTAAAGTTTGTGCATCGAAGGGAAAAATACCGCTTTGCGCTGCCGCTCCAAGAAGCGTAACATTCAGCGTCTTTGGATTTTGATTCGCTAATCGTTGGCTGTCTATCATAATAAGTTTAGGCGCATTTTTTTTAAGGTAATCAATCATTTCTTTTAATTCATAAGAGCTGTTAACAGGTGACATTACTTTATCGCATACAAGCACGGTTGAATTTTTTTGTATATACGCTAACTGCCTTACAGCTTCGGAAGGTTCAAACGCAATTAGCGCATCGGCTTTTCCCAGAGGAATTAAAGGTGAGAAAATATTCTCTCCGATGCGGCAATGACCGAATACGCTTCCTCCGCGCTGCGCCATGCCGATTGTTTCTGTTGTGCGAACATCAAAACCTTTTTTCATCGCCGCCGCAGAAATCAACTTTGAGGCAAGTACTGTGCCCTGCCCTCCGACACCCGCTATCATTAAATTAAAAGTCATATTAATTTCCTTTTCTACTTATTGCTTTGTATCGCGCCTGTCGGGCATAAATCAATACATAAACCGCAGTTTGTACAAAGAGCGGAATCGACAATCGCTTTTCCTTCTTTAAAACTTATTGCAGGGCAGCCGAGTTTTAATAAACAAACTTTACAACCTGTGCATTTTAATTTATCAATAGATGCACAAACGAAGTTTGCATTTCCCCCATGTTTTGAAATCGCAATGCACGGCGCTTCAAATATCAGCACGCGCACACCTTTTTTTTCCATCAAATCTTTTACTGCTGATTTTGCCGCTTTTTGATCAAAGGGATTAACTTTTATTAATGCAGACACACCTATAGCCTTCACAATTTTTTCGATGCTGATTTTTTCTACTTGATTGCCCATCATTGTTATGCCCATGCCGGGGTGCGGCTGGTTGCCTGTCATCGCTGTTGTTGAGTTATCTAAAATTACAACGATAATATCCGTCTGATTATAAACTGCGTTTACAATTCCCGTTATGCCGGAGTGAAAAAAAGTTGAGTCGCCGATAAATGCAAAGTGATAGGTGTCCGGTTCTGCACGCTGCAAACCTTGCGCTATTGTAATCCCCGCACCCATGCACAAACAGGTGTCCACCATTTTAAGAGGCGCGGCATTGCCTAGCGTATAACATCCTATGTCCCCAGAAAAAACTGAACGCTTTCCTTGTGAACAAATGGAGTTTGCAGTTTCCTTAACTGCGAAAAAAGACGCACGGTGAGGACAGCCTGCGCATAACACAGGCGGACGTACAGGCAATGACGGCGGCGCTACGGGAAGCGGATTGTTTTTTTCAAATTCTTTTACTTTATTTTCACCTAACAAAAAAGAAAAAACCGCATCTTTCACGCTGTCCGCTGTATTTTCTCCTGCAATTTGGATGTTACCGCTTCGCTTGCCGTAAATTTTTATTTTAAAATGATTAAGACCGCAAATGCGGGTAAGTTCGTCTTCGATAACAGGATCAAGCTCTTCTATTACAAGAACTTCATCTAAACTTTGTAAAAATTTTACTGCAAGCTGATAAGGAAAAGGATATGTTGATATTTTTAAAAGCGAATAACTTTTATTTTTTATTTCTTCATTATTAAGAGATTCAAGTGTGTAAGCGTAACTAACTCCGCCGGAAACAATTCCTTTTTTACTGCCGGCTGTTCCGGATAAAATATTTTTTTCGTATTTAGAAAATTCTTCGCCCATCGTTATTAAATTTTCTTCAATTTTAAATTTATTTGTGTAAGTAAGACGGGGAAAAATAACCCATCCGGGGTCTTTAATAAATCCGCCCGGTTTTTTTACAGATAAATTTTCCAAAATTTCTACAGACGCGCAACTGTGGCAAACCCGCGTTGTCGGGCGGAACAATACAGGCTCGCCGTATTTTTCCGAGTGAGTGAATGCGTCTGCTATCATCAAATACGCTTCTTCCGGCGTTGAGGGATCGAATAATGCAAGTTTTGCAAATTTTGAAAAATGGCGCGTATCTTGTTCTGTCTGCGAGGAGATAGGACCCGGATCATCTGCAACAACGATGACCATCCCTCCTTTTACACCGATATAATTTAAACTCATCAAAGGATCGGAAGCGACATTCAGCCCTACCTGCTTCATTGTCACCATAACACGCGCGCCTGCAAAAGCGGCGCCTGCCGCAACTTCAAGAGCGGTCTTTTCATTGACAGACCACTCAACGTAAATACTGCCGTCATTATGTTTTGCTACGGTTTCCAGCACTTCTGTCGAAGGAGTGCCGGGATAACCTGTAACAACCTGGACACCTGCACGAATTGCACCTAACGCAATCGCTTCGTTGCCCATCAATAATTTCTTAGGCATTTACAACCTCTTGAGATTTTTTCTTTGCTCTTAACAGTAAAATTATTAATATAACTCCGACTGCCGCCATTGCAGAAAGAGTGATAAATTTCATCATGTCGTTTTGTATCAATCCGATGAACATCGGGAAAGTTAATGCAGATAACGCAAA
>JGI24695J34938_10000164_pt1 | contig 61824 bp, 53 predicted proteins | sample TergutCo191P3_FD_34938 | JGI IMG/M metagenome (IMG submission 34938)
ATATCCGCAGCGCAATGGAGGAACAGGGAGAAGGAAGCAAACTGGTGCTCCAGGCCATAAGCGAAGTAAACGATATAACCCAAAAGGTAAAAGGCGGTTCCACAGAAATGCTAAAGGCAAGTATTCAGGTTATTAAAGAAGGCGAAAGTCTTGAACTCGATACCAAAGAAATATCTGCAGGAGTAAACGAAATGGCTTCGGGAACAGAGAAAATAAATGTAACGGTGAATCAGGTAAACGATATCAGCAGAAATAACCGGGAAAATATCGATATTCTTGTCGGGGAAGTTTCGCGCTTCAAGGTTGACTAAATTGTTTTAGAATCGCATGCCGGATCCGGCAAACTATAACAAAGATTTGAAGCATCTGGCTTTTTTATGTTAGGGGTTTTGGAACAGGCTAAATTACAAAAAATAAACAAAAGCGGGAAACGGGAGTCGGACCCGCGACATCGACCTTGGCAAGGTCGCGCTCTACCACTGAGCTATTCCCGCAGCTTGCTTGCTTTATTAACTTATCAAAAAACTGAAAAAATGTCAAGATAATCATGCCGATTTGCTGGTACTTTTACAGGATACTGAAAAGCGGTTTACCCAAGAAATGAATATGATACCCGCCAATCCTTAAACGTTCTGCAGCGCTTAGTTCATCATTTTATGGCGTCATTTAAGGGATTCAACTGTTGGAGAAGATTTCTTCCCCATGGGTTTTGCCTAGGAAAATCACTTGAGTTTATCCTGTAGGGGCCGTTATAAGGTGATGTCATAAAACGCGCTTGCGAGGCAATAGGAACATTGGGCGCAATCGGGCTGCCTGTTGTTAAACCGGCTTCAGGATTTCTGTTATTTGAAACATTAATATTATAGGTAATCAGAATATTTTCAGCAATCTTGGCGTATCTGATGTTTCCTGCTTGAACAGGCGGTATATTAAAGTTTCCCGTAATTCTGCTGTAGACGCCTTCTCCCGGAGCGAGCATAATATTTTCATCAATGGCTTGAGGCGCGGGCGCTCTTATTTGATTTAAATACGGTTCATTTTTATAGCCAAAAAGATCATTGGCTGTATTGATATAATTCGCTGTAAGCCATGTTTGAAGCAATGTTTCCCAGTTTAAAAGGTTTTCGCTATTTTCAATCCTGCCGGAAAACGCGTTTGTAACAGCGATATAATTATGATGAGGCGAAGATATTATATCATAGTAAATCCCGATGTCAGTCTGCACCCTGAGCCACTGGAAAAAAAGGTATACTGTGGAGTAGTCATCCAGATTGGCGTAAATGCTTTCGTTGGTACGATTGCCCCAAATAAAAAAATTATTACCCTGATCAATCAGACCTGTTAAATCATCGCCGTTGCCGTTTAACTGAAACCAGTCCAGTTTGTCTATTGGATGTTCGTCTGCATATACCCACTCAGCGGCTGCGGAAAGTCCCTCATTAATCCATAAATCCATGCCTTCATCCCTGTTTATCAGACCTGTAACATGATTCATTAAATGCTGCATTTCATGGGCAAGAGTCATATTAGAAGTATTACCCCCGGGCGATCCCGGATAAGTATCAATATAAATCATGTCGCATCTGTTTGATCCGCTAATTTTGTACAAATCTCCCGCCCAGAAATAACCGTCAATATATGATCTTTGAGTTTCCAAATCAAATCCGTCCTTAATATCCAAAAGGAGGATTGTGAGCTTTCCGTCCCCATTGCCCAGAATGTCGGCAAGATCCATTGTGTTAATATCACGGGCGATTATACTTGTGTTGTATGGAAGCGGGACATCGGCGTTGGAAAATCCGAATACTGATATCATCTTGTCATAAATATTATTGTCATAAACATTCGCGACTTCCCGAGCGGTAGAGGCATTTACGCCGCTGTCTTTTTCCGCCCAGACATTGCAATAAATGCCTTCGGCCAAAAGCTCGGCGGTTATCCTGTAATCAGATTCGGTAACAAAATTATACGCCCAAAAAGTTTTGTCTGCGCCGGGAACGTGGTTTATAATGAAAAGATCGCAGGAGCATAACAGTAACAGAGAACAGGATATTAAAAGAATTTCTTTTAATGAAAATATTTTTATTACTGATGCTCTAGGCATTTCATTCGCCAATCCGAATAATCCTTATATTTTGCAATTCACGGCGCGTGCCTGCGAAAAGTCCGCTGGCGAATCTCATTTCTGTTACGGTTTCCCGGCCTTCCACTGTTACTGTCTTGTGCTGCAGATCATACAGTTTATCCCAGTCTTCCCCTTTAACATACCATTGGTCTTCGGAACCGCTGATTACAAGCTGAGGAAAGTTATCGCTGCCGATAAGCCTGACCGTTCCCTTGACAAGAATCATACCGGTTTTCTTCTGATTTCCATTTTCTTTGCTGCCTGCCGGAAAAAGCATGACAGTCAACAGTAAAAAAATAATAATCAAAAAACATTGTTTGCCATTTATCACTTTATTACAATATATCACCCCATACAGGCATTGTCTATAAATTAACTGTCCGCAGTTGGATTTTTAAACAGACTCTAAATAGAATCCAGATGTTTTTCACGGGATCTTTTTGCGGGAAGCCAAAATAGTTTTCCGATCTTCCATTTAAAACCTTTTTTATCGCCTTTTTCAAAAGGCCGCCAGAACATATTAGCAACCGCCGCGGCGCGGAATTCCAGCCTGTCACAGTTGGGCATGACGGAGCTTAACCGCTGGCCTGAATTTTCAGCCAAAACTTTTGAATAATCAGGATGAGAAGCCGGCAATAAATACGCGCCAATTACCAAAGGTGAAAGAATTTTTTTTATTTTCACCGCGTCATTGGTTAACATGCTGGTTGACAGGCCGTGATCAAGGCTTGGGCCGAAGAGCGTCATCTCTTCCGTACCGGCGGAAAATTTTACATCCGACGTTTTTGTAACTGAAAATTTTCCCATTCCCATGTCTTCTCTGAGAGAGAACGCTATTTTTTTTAATTCATCATCACATAAAGGCCGCGGCAGAACAGCGGCAGGAGCCACACAGGGAAATTTATAAACGCCTGTAAGCCCTGCTTTAATCAGCGCATCACTGTATTTTCCCGCAAGAACTCTGGCATCGCGATGGGGAACAAGCGCAAGAAAAAAAGCGTTCCGTTTTTTTTTATTTTTATTCATTCTATTTCTCAAATATTTTTATAACTTGAATTTTTTTCAAACATCATGATACAATGTTTATATTCATTATACGGAGAACTGCAATGAAATATAAGACCAAAGTTCTGGTGGAACGCTTTACGGAAATTCTCTCATCATGGGAAGGGGTGGATTGCATTACATTAAACGAAGCCGCCATGCCCGATACGCTGGATCCGTACTTCGCCCTTATTCTGGATGTATTTTATTCTTCTCCCATTCCCAATGCGGAAAAGCGGTGCAGCATGTACGGTGATGATGTTGCGGCTTTTGAAAATTCAGACCAGAGTGAAAAAGATCGTTTTCTTATAGGGGATGTTCCAGTGCGGCTGGAATTCAAGAAGACAGAAAAAATAAACGAGCTTGTAAAAATTGCGACAACAAACCACGATTCTCTTTGGCTTATCAAGGATTCAGGCACTTACGGTTTTTACAGGCTTGCGAATTGTGAAATAATTTTTTCCCGCACCAACTGGATACATGACATAAGGGAACGCCTGACAAAAATAGGAGACAAGTTCTGGAAAGAAATGCGCAATTCAGTTCAGTCGAAGATGGAACATTTCCTGTCAGACCTGGGCGCCGCCTGTTTTCAGGGCGACAAGTTTCATTATCTAATCGCGTCCGCTGGTTTTATCAAAACGGCATGCCTTACCTTATTTTGCGCCAATAAGCGTTTTGAACCGTCGCACCGCGCTTATTTTAAGCAGGTATGCGAGCTGCCGGCGCTGCCTGAATCATTTGTCGCAGAATTTCAGACTTTCCTGGAATATGATTCAGGCGGAAATTTGGATTCAAAATTCTATCTGGCAAAACTAATAGCGCAGAAAATCGTATTATTATAAAATATTTTAATTTCGCCTGACAGCTTTATACAACGCGTCCCTGCCTATCTCTGTCCAGATGGGTCTGCCGTGCGGGCAGCGCGGATCCGGAAGATCAAGGGCTTCTCTGCCGATGGCAAAAGCTGTTTCATCATCAGGATAATCTCCGTCCTTTATGGCCTCGCGGCAGCACAGAGAGGCTGCCCAGCGTTCCGCCATATTTTCACCGGCTGTACGCAGTTCAAGAATTTCCTTTACAGTCGCAGCATCCCCCAGACGCCAGTTTGCAGGTAACGCTTCAATGCGCCAGTTTTTTACTGAATGGTTTTCGTCTTTTTCAATATCTATTCCAAGACGGGACAGCTCATCCCGCTTTTTTTCAAGAAAGGCGTCTTCCTCATCGCTTTCCGTACAGAATGGAATCGGCGCGAGCAGTTCCTGTTTGGGAACAGGCAAAGACAGAAACCGGTTGTAAAGAATACGCTCATGCGCGGCGTGCTGATCTATAATGTAAAGCTTATCTCCCCATTCAATTAAAATAAAAATCCCGAAAATTCTGCCCGCAAAGCGCATGTTTCCGTAAACAGGAGCGGATTCATTTGTAAAAGAAATATTGTTAAACTGTTTTTCACGGAGATTTGATAAATTTATATCATAGGTTTTTTCATGGTCCCGGAGCCAATGGTTTTGCGCAGGCGCGAAGCTGTTATTCGAAAATTTTTCCTGCGCGTTTGTATCCCGCGTAACCCTGTAGGAGTTATGTGAAAAATTAAATTCTCCTTCTTCCCTCTGCGCACCCTGCGCCTGCGCGTCCTGCGAGTTTGCGTTTGAATCTTTTATTTGGGAATTCTTCAAAAAATAATTATGAAAAAAACTTTTAATTCCTCCGGTAACGGCATGATGAATTGCGCCAGAATCGCGGAAACGGACTTCGCGTTTTGCCGGGTGAATGTTAAAGTCTGCAAGCGACGGATCGATATCAATATAGAGAGCCCCAACAGGATGAGCGCCGTTCGGAAACCAGCCCTGGGAACCGTATTCCAGAGCCTGAATCAGCGAATAATCCTGAACTTTTCTTCCGTTTGCGAATACAAAAAGCTGACGCCTGTCGCTCCTGTAAAGTTCCGGGCCGCCGATTACAATTACGGCGGAAAAGCCTGCGCCTTTAACATTTATCTCGTGAAGAAAATTTACATCGCCCGTTTTTAATAATGCGGATGCGAAACGTTCTTTTTTGGATGATACTGCGGGAAAAAAATCCTTTAACTTTCCGTCCTGAATAAAACGAAAATTAATGGCGGGAAACGCAAGCGCTTTATCCAGGAAAGCCTGTCTGCAAAGAGCGGCTTCGCTTCCTTCCCTTTTTAAAAAACGTTTACGCGCGGGAATGCTGCCAAACAGGTTTAAAGCCCTGACAGTCGCGCCCTTTGTCCGCCGCGCCTGTTCAATTCTTGGAGGATAGTTTTCACCGGGTCCTGTTTCAAGACGCCATGCTTCCCTGCCGTCGGCGCTGCTCACTATTTCAAGGCGCGATATGGCCGCAGCTGCGGCCAGCGCTTCTCCGCGGAAACCAAGAGTAAGAGAAGTATTCAGATCGTCAAGACCGCGTATCTTGCTTGTGGCATGGGTCAGCCAGCAGAGTTCCAGATCCCCGCGGTTCATTCCTTCGCCGTCATCCGCTACTTCAGCTTTTTTACTGCCGCCTTCCTCGACAGACACCTCAATGTTAGCTGAAGATGCGTCTATTGCGTTATCAAGGAATTCACGAATCAGGGCAGCCGGACGGTCGATTACTTCGCCCGCCGCGATGCGTCTTGCCTCTTCTGGCGGCAGTATCTTTATGCGGGACGCGGCATCCATACGCGCGTTATTCTCCCTCGCCGAAAAGTTCCATATCAGGCGATTCATCGCCAAGCGCATCGCTTGAGTTCATCAGTATCTCGATCCGGCTGTCAATTTTTTCAAGATCGCGTTCCAGGGTCCGCGCGAGGCGGATTCCCTCTTCAAAAGCCTTAAGCGCCTCATCCAGCGGAATATCAGTTTTGCGAATCTGCTCTCCAAGCGTTTCAAGGCGCTGAAGCCTCTCTTCAAAATTTTTCATACCGCCGCTTTTGGATGCCGCAGCGGCCGGCGCTGTTTTTTTAGCCATATTTTCTCCCCTGTTGTCGTTATTTATATATAAAATAAATCATGTCGCAGCGCTCTGTGCTATTGCGGTTATTTCGCCCTTCAGCGGCCTTATGCGCAGCATTTCGCCTTTTTTAACGCCGGCGGAATTGCGAATAACGCTGCCGCCTGAATCTGTCACAACCGAAAACCCCCTCTCCATTGCAGCTAACGGGCTTCCCGCTTCAAGAACAGCGGACGCCAGTTCCATTCTGCCGCGAAGATCCGCGCATTTATCCGATACTGCATTAATCAGCGCTTCCTTGGCGTCGTCAAAACGCACAAGATGCGGCTGCAGGATGGCGCGGAAACGGTATTCCATATCTTCCGGAGAAAACGGTTTTAAAAGAAGGCGCGCCCTTTCCAGCCGCGCTTTAATGATGTTTTTTAAATTTTGCGATGTCGTTCTGATTGAATCTGCAACAGCGAAAAAGTTTTCGCTGACAAGTTCCGCGGCCGCCGAAGGAGTAGGAGCGCGCAAATCGGCCGCAAAATCGCATAACGCCCAGTCAATCTCATGGCCCACAGCGCTTACTACGGGAATATCAGATTCAGAAACAGCGCGCACAACTTCTTCGTCTGAAAAGGGCAGAAGATCTTCAAGAGAACCGCCGCCCCTTCCCACAATGAGTACATCAGCTAACCGCCATAGGTTAGCCTGTTTAATCCTTGCCGCAATAACGGAAGCGGCATCGCCGCCCTGAACAAGCGCCGGTAAAATTATCACTTTGATTCCCGAAGCGCGCCTTCCCAGAATGTTTAAGATGTCGCGTACCGCAGCTCCTGTCGGAGAACTGACAACGCCTACAGCAGCGGGAAAGCGGGGAAGAGGACGTTTGCGTTCAGAATCAAAAAGCCCTTCTGCCGATAGTTTTTGTTTCCTTCTTTCAAGCATGGCAAGAATTTCTCCCGCTCCCGCCATTTCCATCTCTTCACATACAATTGAGTAAGTTCCCCTGGGAGCGTAAACAGAAAGGCTTCCGCGCACACGCAGCAGCATCCCGTCCTTCGGCTCGAAATTCAGCGTTCTCAGCCTGTTTTTGAACATCACGGCATCGATCTTAGCGTTAGTATCTTTTAAGTTAAAGTAAAGGTGTCCGGAACTTGCCGGTCTGCAATTGGACATCTCTCCTTCGACCATAACAACAGAGAATGAGCCTTCTAGACATCTGCGGATATTTTCTGTAAGTTCGGTTACGGTAAGATGTTTTCCGGTCATATAATATTGTAACGCGCAGGAAGGGATGTTTCAACACGGAATACGGAAGAAACAATATTGAATATAAACTACTGATATTTCATGTTCCTGCCCGCCGATGTGGCTCTTAATTAAAAAACATGATAAAATTTATCCATGAACCTTAACATAACGCTTGGCGTAGCTTCCGCGGCTACGCAAATTGAAGGAGGCGGTTTTACACATACATGGAGTGACTGGTATCAGAAGGGGCGCATTCACGACGGATCCAACCCCGCACGCGCAAATGATCACCTGAACCGCTGGAAAGAAGATATTGATCTCATGTCTGAAATGGGTATAAGCATTTACAGATTGAGTATTGAATGGGCGCGCATTGAGCCGCAAAAAGGCCGCTATAATGAGGATGCCGTAAGATGGTATCGCCGTCTCCTTGAATACATGAAAAACAAAGGCATCGCGCCGCTTCTTACGCTTCATCACTTTACCAATCCGCTGTGGTTTGAAGAGTCGGGCGGTTTTGCGGAACCTGCGAACATTCCTGTTTTCCTGGGTTTTGTAGAATACGCTGTCAGGCAGTTAGGCGATCTTGCTGACGAGTATGTTACGTTAAACGAACCGAATGTTTTCGCCGTTATGGGATATAATACAGGCGAATTTCCGCCCGGCAAACATTCCATGCTGACAGCCATGAAAGTGCAGTCTGTAATGGCAGCATGCCACATTAAAGCATACGCTTTGATTCATTCGCTGCGCAGCGAAATGGGTTATGCAAACACAAAGGTCGGATTTGCACATCACGCCCGCGTATTCGCGCCTAAAAACAAATGGAATCTTTGGCATTGTCTGTGCGCGCATCTTACATCACTAATGTTTCAGGATGTGTTAACGCGCGCATGTTTACTGGGACGTTTTTTATTTCCGCTTAAAAAATACTTTAATGCGCGCCCCGGAGAATACGCGGATTTTTTGGGACTGAACTACTACACCCGTTCAACAGTGTCATCATTCGCGGATGGTACGCGAAAAGACGGACCTCACAATGATTTGGGCTGGGAAATATATCCTCAAGGGATAACATCATGCGCCGGCGAATTATACAAACTGTTAAAGAGACCTGTCTACATTACAGAAAACGGAACCTGCGACAACAGCGACTCCTTTCGCTGCCGGTACATCTACGATCACCTGAAAGCTCTTGCTGACAGCGGTCTTCCCGTGGAGCGTTATTATCATTGGTGCTTTACCGATAATTTTGAATGGTGTGAAGGCGAAAGCGCGCGTTTTGGACTGGTTCATGTTGATTATTCGACACAGAAACGCACGGTAAAAAAAAGCGGAAACTTTTTTACCGCCATTATAAAAAGTAAATGCGTAACCAAAGAAATTTACGATGAGTATGTCGCGCCGCAGGATTACAGTTAAAAATGAACGGAGGCAGTATCAGTGATAACATTTGCAGATAACATATTTCGTCTTCACACGCGCGATACCGAGTATATTTTCCGCATAACGAAATTCGGTCATCCTGAGCATATCTACTACGGCGCAAAACTGGACTCATCGGATTCCGCGTCTGACATTGAAGCCATCGCTCCCAAACGCACAGCGCAGTCAGGATCAACTGTAATGTACAATAAGGAAGATTCACTTTACTGTTTGGATACGATGTGCCTTGAATGGTCAGGCGCAGGCAAGGGTGATTACCGTCTCCCGCCTGCGGAAATTAAAATGCCGGATAACAGTTTTATTACTGATTTTGTATATGATAGCCATAATATTAAAGATGGTTTTATACCAATGAAGGAACTGCCGTCTTCGCGCGGCGCTAATGATGAATGCGCGTCTTTGGCGCTCAGGATGCGGGATAAAACATGCGCTGTTACTCTTACCCTGATTTATACTGTTTATGAAGAAACAAATTGCATAACACGCCGCGCTGTGCTTGAGAATAATGACAGCCGTCCCCTGGTTATCCGCCGCCTTCTGAGCATGATGTTCGATATGCCCGATATGGGCTTTACACTCGTTACATTTGACGGCGACTGGGCGCGGGAAGCGCACAGGCACGACAGGCCTTTGCAATACGGCGTCTTTGTAAACGAGAGCAGGACAGGCTCAAGCAGCAATAAACACAACCCCGGCTTTCTGTTATGTGAAAACGGAGCGGCGGAGAACCACGGCAGGGTTTACGGTTTCAATTTGATTTACTCGGGAAATCATTACGGTTTTGCTGAACTGAACAGTCATGATTTGGTCCGCGCCGGAATAGGGATTAGCCCTCATTGTTTTGAATGGACGCTTGAAAGCGCAGAAAGTTTTGAGACTCCCGAAGCCGTTATAACTTTTAGTAATAATGGTTTTAACGGACTTGGCAATAACTTTCATTCATTTGTGAATAAGCACATAACTCCCGAATACTGGCAGGGTAAGGAGCGGCCGGTGCTTTATAACAGCTGGGAACCGTGTTTTTTCAAATATAATCAGCGGAAGCTTCTTTCCCTTGCCCGCATATCGAAAAAACTTGGCATGGAACTTTTTGTACTGGATGATGGATGGTTTGAAGGGCGCGATAATGACAAGGCCGGTCTTGGCGATTATTCGCCCAATAAACAAAAATTTCCGCATGGATTGAAAAATTTCGCCCGTAAAGTGCACCGCATCGGGCTTGATTTCGGTATCTGGTTCGAGCCGGAAATGGTAAATGAAAATTCCTCTCTATTCCGCGCTCATCCTGAATACGCAGTCCGCCAGCCGGGAAGCGAGCCTGCACTTGGACGCAATCAGATGGTTCTGGATCTCTGCAATCCTTCTGTACGCGATTACATAGTGGAATCTGTCAGCAGGACGCTTGATGAAACAGGCGCGTGTTATGTGAAATGGGACATGAACCGGCACATAAGCGAATGTTATTCAGGACATATAGCAAATCAGGGCGAATTCTTCCACCGTTACATACTCGGCCTTTATGACATACTAAAGCGGATATTTTTTCCAAGGCCGCACATACTGCTTGAATCATGTTCATCAGGAGGAAACCGTTTTGATTTGGGAATGTTATGTTTCTCTCCGCAGGTTTGGACATCGGATAACACAGATCCCGCCGCGAGGCTCAGCATTCAGGGCGGCCTTTTTTTCCTGTACCCGCAGTCAGCAATGGGAGCTCATGTGTCTGACTCGCCGCATCAGCAAACGTTACGCGAAACGCCATTATCCGCCCGATTTAACGCGGCATGCTTCGGCTGCCTTGGTTATGAACTGGACTTGCGTTTTTTAACGCCTGTGGAAAAACGCGAAATAAAAGATCAAATTGCCTTTTATAAAAAACACAGAAAAACTTTACAGTACGGCGCTTTTGAGCGTTTGCCAGCGCCGTCAAACAGACATGCCAACAAAACAATCTGGCTCTGCCGCGGCAATGATGAAGCCATAGCGGGTTTTTTCCAGATGCAGGCGGAAGCGGGCGAAGAGCAGGATACGCTGAGAATATCAGGCTTAAAAAGCGAATCCTTGTATAAAGTAACAACCCGTCCACAGCGGCTTTACATTAAACGCTTCGGCGGCCTTGTCAAACACCTTCTGCCAATTACGCTGAATCCCGCGGGCTTTATACTCAGAACTGTTAACCGCCATTACGCTCTTACCGACTGCATTGAAAATTACGAATGCACAGGCAGCGCTCTTGCCGCCGGAGTTTTACTCAATAATCAGTTTATAGGAAGTTATTATAACAATAAAATAAGATTACTCGGTGATTTCGGCTCAAATCTCTATACGATAAGCGTATGATTATTTACATCAAATATATTTTTGTGGTAATGTATAACAATGAAAAATTGTCCATGCGGTTCCGGCCGCGATTATCAGGATTGCTGCGAACCGTATATCAGCGGAAAAATGAAAGCGCCAACAGCGGAAGCGCTTATGCGCAGCCGTTACTCAGCTTATGCTGAACACGAAATTGACTACATAATCAATACCTGCACGAAGCGTGGAAAAGATGACATTGATCCCAAATCTACGCGCGACTGGAGCGAACAGTCAAAATGGCTTGGGCTTAAAATTATTTCTACTGAAAAAGGCAGTCCCGCCGACTCCGAAGGAATCGTTGAGTTTGAAGCCGTTTTTGAACGTGACGGTCTTAAGGACATTCATCATGAAACGGCAAAGTTTGTAAAAGAAAACGATGTATGGCTGTATTCGGAAGGGAATATAACTCCGCAGACTGTTGTGCGGACATCACCGAAAGTCGGGCGTAACGATCCCTGTCCCTGCGGGAGCGGCAGAAAATACAAACATTGCTGCGGACGTTAAATTAATTCTATTTGGGAGCAGTATACTTCCACGCGGTTTCTGCCGAGATCCTTGGCTTTACGCAGGGCGATATCAGCGGCGTCTTCCAGCGTTTCTTTTGTTTTGGCGTGTTTTGGAGCGGCGGCAATGCCTATGCTGGTGCGGGTATTGATTAATGTGGTTTCATCCGCGCCGGGACTTGCGGGAATTTCAATATTTTTTTCTTCAATTAATTTTCTGATACGCTCGGCGATTTTAGCGGCGGCTTTTTCATCGGTATCCGGCAGAAGGACAGCAAACTCATCTCCGGAAAGACGAGCGGGAATGTCGCCTGAACGCACGCAAGAGCGTATAATATCCGCGGCGGAGATTATAACCAAATCGCCGGCTTTTATGCCGTATGTTTCATTGATGCCGTGTATTTTATCCAGGTCCATCATCAAAAGTGACATGATGCGCAGTTTCATTGATTGATTTAAAAAACGCTCCTTGATGGATTCATCCAGAAAGCGCCGGTTATAAATACCTGTCATTTCATCGGTAATGGCCCTTTTGCGCGCTGTTTCACCCCACCGGATTAAATCACTGAAAGATTTTGATGTCTGGTTTAACCATCTGTTTTGCACTTCGCTGATTGCACGCAGTAATTTAAAACCAATCATTGGATAGTCCGTTATAATCCTGTAAAAATCCTTTTCACTTATTTTAACCGCTTCGGCGTCTTTCGCGGCGCATATTGTCGCGGAACGCGGCTCATGGGAAATGATTGACATCTCTCCGAAAAACTCTCCGGAATTTACATCAAATAATCTGCGCCTGGTTCCGTCAGATTGTGTTACGAAAGCGCTCAGTACTCCGGAAAAATGAATATACATATCCTCTCCGGGGTCTCCTTCCTTAAAAATTTCTTCTCCTTTTTTTATATGAAGGAGTTTCAGAACTCCGGCTATTGTTTTAAATTCATTTTTATCAAGTTTTGAAAAAAGGGATAACCTGGAAATTGCGGACAGCATCGAATGCGAATTTATTATTTCTTCGTTCATATCCCTTCCGTTTTTGAATAATGGCTTATCCTGGCTCCGCCTGCTCTCCAGTTATCCAGAAGCAGAGCATTGGCGCCATGATATAAATTTTCCCAGTCCGGATCATCAACCGGCCAGATAGTCCAGGATATGGTCGCCGAAAATTTAAATTCAGGAAAATCATCCATAGCTGGGACAGGTTCCATTGCCGCAATTTCTTCCAGTAATTGTTCAGCTACCTTTTTCGCCTCTGCCGCGTTGCTGTTGTTTATAATGATCCCCACTTCATTGCTTTTAAAACGCATCGGCCAGCCGTGGCCTATGCCGCGCGTAATGTTTTTTACGATTATCGCAATCCTTATCATGGTTTCGTCTCCGGTTAAATGACCGCGCGAATCTACCAGTATTTTAAAACGATCAGGCTTTACCATTATCAGGGCTGCTGGATCTTTTAATGCGCCCAAAATTTCATCCGCTATCAGAGTCTGTTTCCAGAGACCGGTTCCCGCGTCTTCATAGGCGCGCCTGTGAATATTCTGAACCCATGACATTTTGTCAAGAACAAGCCTGTTTGTAGATTTTATACGCTCTGTCATCATTAAAATGGCTTTAAGCAAAATACTGCAAATCGTGCCGGGATCCATGTTTGCAAGAGAATCCAATGTAGAACCGCGCCCCGGAAACACTATTAACTGCGAATCCTGGGCAGCTTCAGCGCAGGCATCATATTCCGCTCCGCGTGCAAAGTCAAAATCTCCGATAGTATCACCTGATGAAAAATACGCCATTTCTTCTTCTTGATCATCTTTTTTCTTATAAACCCGAATTTCTCCGCTTGCCAAAATATAAAAACAGGACGCTTTTTCTCCTGATGAAAATAAAAGATTATCTTTGGGCAGGTTAATCATCTGTGAATGAGCTGTTATAAAATCAATTTCTGATTGTGTCATGCCGGTAAAGAGTTCTGTTTTTTGAATTAATTTTGAATCGATGCCCGCATCAACCATCTTCAGGTATTATTATCCGTATCTTAAAAAATGTCGAGTGCCATGCCGGGCAATCCATAACATGATATTATATAAACGGTCTTCTAAAAGACAGACCAAAAAACTTCAGACGCGAATTGACATAAGATATTTTTAAATGTATTATTTACATGAGGCTGTTCCAAAACTTTCGAACCGCAGGTTCGCGTTTTTGGAACAACCTCGCTTGTGTTTGTTTATAAAGCCATAACTTTATCAGCAAACCGCGCATTTTCCGGCATATAGGTCAGGAAAATGCTGTTTCAGAGCAGTCTGTTAAAATGCGTCCGCATTTTAACAGACTCAGTTTAAGGAGTATCAGTGGCGAAAGAAGAAGCAATAGAGGTAGAGGGCGTTGTACGGGAAGCTCTGCCCAATACCATGTTTCGCGTAGAACTGGATAATCAGAATGGGCACCTTATACTGGCTCATTTATCCGGTAAAATGCGCAAACATTATATCCGTATTGTCCCTGGCGACCGGGTAAAGGTCGCTCTGTCCCCCTACGATTTAAGCCGGGGACGGATCATTTACCGGGAACGATGATCGTAAGCCGCCTGGGTAATCTAAAAGCGGATAAACGATAAAGGAGAGTGTTTTTTGGCTGACAATATTGTTTATATTAATACGGAAGAAGGCGTCAAAAGAGTTATGAATAATGTCAAACTCTATGCCAAATTACTGACTAAATTTAAAGATGATCCTTCATTTAATGATCTTGAAGCCGCCATGGCAGAAGGGGATATGGAAAAGGTTAAGGTTTCATCGCATACGCTTAAGGGGCTTGCGGCAAACCTGGCCCTTACAGAATTATCAAAGCAGAGTTTAGAACTTGAATCGCAGATAAAGAACGGGAAATTAAACCCAAAACAGATAACATTTGTAAAAAATGTTTATCATCAGACTATAGCTGAAATAGAAAAGGTTATTGCGCAATATGCCTGAAAAAATTCCAACAGTACTGGTTGTCGACGATGTCGATGTAAACGTTATTATTCTGGAAGAGATTCTTAAAGATGATTATAATGTCATAACCGCTTCCAATGGCAAAGAAGCCCTGGAAACGCTCCGCGAGGTCTCTCCTCTTCCGAAGATCGTGCTTCTGGATGTTATGATGCCCCAGATGAACGGCCGCGAATTATTTGAAATTTTAAAAACCGACAATGCGCTTAAACGGATTCCTGTAATTTTTATTACCGCTGAAAATGATTCTGAAAGCGAACTGTTATCCGCAGGCGCTGTGGATTTTATTAACAAGCCGTTTCTGCCGGAGATTGTAAAACTGCGAGTCAGAAACCAGATTGAATTAAAAAATTACAGTGACAGTCTGGAACAGATGGTGGCGGAAAAAACAGCGGAAGCTACCAAAACCCTGGACAACGCCCTGCAGGGACTCGCCAATGTCATTGAAAAGCGCGATTTGGAATCAGGCGAACATGTAAAAAGAACCCAGCTCTTTGTAAAAACGCTGGCAGATTATCTTATAGAAAGCGAATCTGCTTACGCAGATGAATTAATTAGACTTAACCCTGAAATAATCATGAAATCCATGGCCCTTCATGATGTTGGAAAGATCGCAATCCCCGACAGGATCCTCCTTAAACCCGGCAGGCTTACGCCGGATGAATACGAAATTATGAAAACCCACACAATAAGGGGCAAAGAAATAATCGGCGAACTGGGTGATGTAAACACATCCATGTACCTGAGGCACTGCGAAGACATTTGTTACGGTCATCATGAACGCTGGGACGGCAAAGGTTACCCGCGGCAGCTAAGGGAAAAAGAAATTCCCCTGACAGCGCGCCTGGCCTCGTTAGCTGACGTTTACGACGCCCTTGTAAGCGCCCGCGTTTATAAATCCGCCATGCGTTATGAAGAAGCGATGCAGATAATTCTGGACGGAAGGAATTCGCAGTTTGATCCTGTTATTGCCGAAGCTGTAGTTCAAATTCAGGATCAATTCTGTGAAATATCCCAGAAATACAGATAAAACAGACTCCAGGATAAATCCGTAATTTTTTTCATCAGCTACAGGGTATTGTAAATCAGGATTTTAAGATAATATATCTTCATGGAAAACGAATCTGATAATAAATTTATTGAGAAATACTCTAAACTTCTGCTTGAACAGGGTATGATCGACAATGAGCTTTATGGAAAATATGAGGTAAAACGCGGTTTAAGGGATATAAGCGGAAAGGGCGTACTGGTAGGTTTAACAGAAATTTCCGAGATAGTCTCTTATGTGATAGAAGACGGAGACATGGTTCCGTGCGAGGGCAAACTTTTTTACCGGGGCATAAATATACAGAAAATTGTCCAGGGATTTATGAGCGAGAATCGCTTTGGATTTGAGGAAACATGTTTTCTTTTACTTTTTGGACATCTGCCCAATAGCAGTGAAATAAAGGACTTTTCGGCACTTATTCAGAATAACATGGAACTGCCCGATAATTTTGTCCGCGACACAATCATGAACTCTCCAAGCAAAAACATGATGAACTCCCTCGCGAAGAGCGTATTGACCCTTTACGCCTTTGATAACAATCCAGATGATATTTCCGTTGAAAATGTTTTACGTCAGTCAATCAGCCTAATCGCGCGGTTTTCGCTTCTTGCGGTTTACGGTTATCAGTCATTTTCGCATTATCATGAAAACAAGAGCCTTGTTATTCACACGCCCCAGAGCGGACTTTCCATAGCGGAAAATGTGCTCTTTATGCTTCGTCAGGATTCCAGTTATACCGCTTTTGAAGCGCAGATTTTGGATCTTGCTTTGGTGCTTCACGCGGAACACGGAGGCGGCAATAACTCAACATTTACAAATCATGTTGTCACATCTTCACATACTGATACCTACTCCGCGGTTGTCGCGTCTCTTGGTTCGCTCAAGGGGCCAAGGCACGGCGGAGCAAACATAAAAGTCGTGCAGATGTTCCGCGATATGATGGAAAATTTAAAGGACTGGGACGATGATGATGAAATTAACGCCTATCTTGAAAAGCTGCTTAACAGGGAAGCATTTGATCGCGCGGGTTTGATCTACGGAATGGGCCACGCTGTTTATTCATTGTCAGATCCAAGAGCGCTGATTTTCCGTCAGTTTGTCGAGCAGCTCGCAGTGGAAAAAAAACGCAATGATGAATATCTTCTCTATTCAAAAGTTGAAACGCTGGCGCCCCAAATTATAAGTAAAGTACGTAAAATTTACAAAGGCGTAAGTGCCAATATCGATTTTTATTCAGGTTTTGTGTACAGTATGCTAGACCTGCCCGAAGAGCTTTTCACGCCACTTTTCGCAGTTTCGCGTATAGCGGGCTGGGGCGCTCACAGGCTTGAAGAACTTGTAAACAACGGAAAGATAATCCGTCCCGCGTACAAATCTGTAACAAAGCAGCGGCCTTATGTGCCGTTTAAAGATCGCGGGTGAAATTAAGCAGTCGTTCTGTAATAGTGTGATATTTTCCGTAAAAAAAACGACAGCCGTTGAATAATTCTATTGACATGAATTATTCAATTATTTATCATTAAACTAACCTGTAGTTGCAGGTTTTCAATGCACAAAGGCGTGTGTTTATCTGCAGTTATCTTTGGATAACTTTAGAAGAACACGCGCCTTTTCCGTATCATATTTTATAGGAGGATATGTTATGAAAAGGATTGTATTATTGTTTGCCATAGCGATTTTTGCTGTGTCAATGGCGTTTGCCGGAGCCAGAGGGCAGGCTGATGTAGTAAATATCGGCGCTATTTTCCCGCTTTCAGGACCGGTTGCTTTTTATGGCAATGAATCACGAGACGGAGCTCTGCTAGCCATTGAGGAAGTAAATGCCGCAGGCGGGATTCTGGGCCGCAGACTGGTTCTGATTTCCGAAGACGATGAAGGGAACGCGGAAAAAACCGTAAATGCTTTTACAAAACTAAACAGCAGAGACAGGGTTTCCTTTATGGTCGGTTCAAGCACTTCCGGTCCTACTCAGGCAATCAGCACTTTGGCTCAAATGAACAGGGTTGTGCTGATATCGCCTTCAGCTACCAATGTAGATGTAACCAAAGCCGGCGATTATATTTTCCGCGCGTGTTTTATCGATCCTTTCCAGGGAGTAGTCGGCGCTGATTTTGCGTATCAGACACTGGGAAGCAGGCGAGCGGCTGTACTGTACGATGCAGGCGCGGATTATAACACAGGGCTTGCGGACGCTTTTAAAAGGCAGTTCAGGGCATTGGGCGGCCAAATTGCCGCTGACGAAGCCTATCAGACAGGCGATGTTGATTTTAACGCGCAGGTAACCCGCATCAGGGCCGCGAATCCCGATGTAGTGTACCTTCCCAACTATTATAACGATGTATCACTGCAGGCCAAACAGCTTCGCGATCAGGGGATTACATGCGCTCTTGTCGGCGGAGACGGATGGGACGGTCTTATTGATAACGCAGGTGATGAAGTGCTCAACGGTTACTGGTCCTCAGGCTTCGCGTCTGACACAACAGATCCAAAAGGCGTCGCATTTGTCAGGGCTTTCCAGTCCAGATTTAACAGAACAGCTTCACAGTTCGCCGCTCTTGGTTATGACGCCATGATGCTGATCCTCGACGGCATTAAAGCGGCCAATTCATTTGATCCTCCCGCTGTTAAAAACGCGATTGCAAGAATCAGCGGCACTTATGTTACCGGAAACATTCGTTTTGACGCCAACCGTGACCCCATAAAGGGAGCTACGATACTGGAGATCGTCCGTAAGGGCGGTGCGCTGGCAAACGCGTATAAAGCGACTGTAAATCCGCGCTAGGGTTTGTTTAATAAGGTAAACCTTTAAATGATCGTATTGCAGCAGTTGATTAACGGACTTTCTCTGGGCTCAATCTACGCTTTGATTGCCCTGGGGTATACCATGGTTTACGGCATAGTCCTGTTAATCAACTTCGCTCACGGCGATATTCTGATGGTGGGCGCGTACACAGCGTTCTTTGTGTTAAGCGCAATCGGCGCGGGTCCTTTGGGAATGCTGCTTGCATTTGTTGTTTCGATGATTGTATGCGCGTCTTTGGGCGTAACAATTGAGCGTTTCGCATACCGCCCGCTGAGAGCTTCACCCCGTCTTAATTCGCTTATAACAGCCATCGCGATCAGCTTAATTCTGGAAAACGGCGCGCGGGTTCTGCCCTTTATCGGTCCGAACCCCCGCCAGTTTCCGCGCCCGGCTGTAATAAATATAAACATTCTGGATGAATTGTCCATTTCAAATATACAGGTAATTGTAATAATCCTTTCCGCCCTGCTAATGCTTGCGTTAAACTACATAGTCAATTACACCAAACGCGGCAAAGCCATGCGGGCTGTTTCTTTTGATCTGCAGGCCGCGAGCCTTATGGGGATTTCGGCTAACAAAATAATTTCTTTTACTTTCGCTCTGGGTTCTGTGCTGGCCGCCGCGGGAGGCGTTCTTTACGCGTCGGCGTATCCGCAGGTGAACCCCCTGATGGGCATGATGCCCGGTCTTAAAGCGTTTGTCGCCGCGGTTCTGGGCGGTATCGGTTCAATTCCCGGAGCCATGCTTGGCGGTTTCATTTTAGGCATCGCGGAAACCTTTACCAAGGGATTCATTTCAAGCCAGTTCAGCGATGCCATTTCATTCTCAATATTGATTATCGTTTTACTGTTTAAACCCACCGGCATTCTTGGCAAAAAGGCAAGGATAAAGGTATAACAGCATGGCGAGTAAATTTCCGCTTCGATCCACTCTTATACTAGGCATTACAGGCGCTCTTGCCGTAGTTATTCCGCTTTTACTCATGAAGGCGGACATAATCGATCCTTACACAACGCGCATTTTAACCATGGGCGGAGTGAACGCCATAATGGCAATGTCGGTTAACATGATTGTAGGCGTCACAGGACAGCTCTCGCTTGGACAGGCCGGGTTCCTGGCAATTGGCGCATATTCCTGTATATTTTTCAATCTTGATGTAGGTCTGCCTCTGCCTGCAGCGGTGTTATGCGCTATTCTTGTTACAGCTTTCGCGGGTTTCCTAATCGGGTTTCCCGTATTGAAACTTTCAGGCGATTATCTTGCCATTGTAACACTTGGTTTCGGCGAGATTATCCGCGTAGTGTTTATAAACTTAAGGTCTCTTACAGGCGGTCCCAACGGCAGACAGTTCATCACTCCAATGGTGTTAAACGAACAGCTCGCCTTTACGGTGACTACAATATCATTGATTGTAACTCTTTCGTTCCTGCAGAATTTTTTACGCTCCAGTTACGGCCGCGCGATAATGGCGTGCAGGGAAGATGAGATTGCAGCTAACGCAAGCGGGATTAACATTTTCCGTTATAAAATGACAGGCTTTGTCACCGCCGCTTTTATAGCCGGCATAGGCGGATGCCTTTATGTAATGGCAAACGGCTTTGTACAGCCAAAGGCCGCTGAGTTTATCAGGTCAATAGACTTCCTAATTTATGTCGTACTTGGCGGAATGGGATCAATGACAGGCTCAATTCTGTCCGCTTATGTGCTTACATATTTACAGGAAATGCTGCGCTTCCTTCAGGATTACCGCCTGCTCATTTATCCATTGATCCTTATCCTGTTTATGCTGTTCCGCCCTAAAGGCCTTTTTGGAATGAAGGAATTTTCCTTCGTGGGTCTTGCGGATAAAATAAGCTTAAAATTGCGTAATCGGGCCAAAAAGCGGGAGGCGGGACATTGAACAGCCCTGTACTCTCAGCAGCCAATCCTCAAACCTCTGCTTTTAATTCTGATGATTTAGTGCTTAGGGTTCACGATCTTTCCATCGACTTTGGCGGATTAAAAGCATTAAGCGGCTTTTCCTGCGAGTTATATCACGGAGAACTGGTCGGGTTAATAGGCCCGAACGGAGCGGGGAAAACAACTGTATTTAACATGCTTTCCGGTATTTATACTCCGACAGGAGGAGATATTGAATTCCGCGACAGAAGGGGTAGCACCCACCTTGTAAGGGGTTTTTCCCCGGCGAAATTGAATCATCTTGGCATCGCGCGAACATTTCAGAATATCAGGCTCTTTACAAAACTTTCTGTCGAAGACAATATCCGCATCGCGCTGCATTCAAGCAGAACATCCGGTCCTGTCGACGCTCTGTTTCGCCTGAAACGTTTCCGCCTTGATGAAGAGAGAATGCGCGCTCAGGCGCTTGAACTGCTTTCGCTATTTAAAATTCAGCACAAAAAAGACGAGCTTGCGATGAATCTTCCGTACGGTGAGCAGCGCAAGCTGGAAATAGCCCGGGCGCTTGCTTCCAATCCTTCCCTTCTTTTGCTTGACGAACCCGCCGCTGGAATGAATCCCCAGGAGACCGAAGATTTAATGAAAATTATCGGTTTTATCAGGGATAAATTTCGTTTAACGATCCTTTTGATAGAACATGATATGCGCCTTGTTATGGGCATCTGCAGACGGCTTCTGGTTCTGGATTACGGACGGACAATCGCCGCGGGTACGCCGCAGGAGATACGGCAGAATCCGGCGGTAATAAAAGCCTACCTGGGAACGGAGGCTGTAGATGGATAACTCATCTCATGTTCTTTTAAAAGTAGAAAATCTTACCGTAAATTACGGCGCTATCCGCGCTTTGCGCAGCGTTTCCTTTGAAGTAATGCAGGGGGAAATTATAACATTAATCGGCGCTAACGGCGCGGGAAAAACAACAACGCTTCATGCCATATCAAACATTATAAAGAAAAGCCAGGGCGCTGTCATTTTTGACGATGTCAATATCAGTTCCATGCCGCCTGACAAAATTGTATCCGCTGGTCTGGTGCAGGTTCCAGAAGGCAGGCGCATTTTCGGCAATCTCAGCGTGCGCGATAATCTGGAGATGGGAGCGTATACCAGAAGCGATCCGATTCGCGAAGATATGGAAAAAGTTTTTGTAATTTTTCCAAGGCTTAAAGAAAGAATCAAACAGATGGCCGGCACCCTTTCAGGCGGCGAACAGCAGATGCTTGCCATGGGACGCGCATTGATGGCGAAACCGCGCCTTTTGTTACTCGACGAGCCTTCAATGGGGCTTGCCCCGATACTGGTAGATGAAATTTTTTCTGTTATTAAAAATATCAATGATAGCGGAACAACAGTTTTGCTGGTTGAACAGAACGCGTATAAAGCCCTGGCTACAGCGTCACGCGCATATATCCTTGAGACAGGGGAAATTGTAAAGAGCGGCAGGGCCGCCGATTTATTAAAAGATGAAGCGGTAAAAGCCGCGTATCTTGGAGGTTAAATAATTATGATCGTGTCAGGAATAATGACAAGGAATCCGGTATATACTCATCCTGAAATTTCACTTGCCGACGCGCGTTCCATGATGGATAAGGAGCGGATTGGACATTTACCGGTGCTTAATAAAAACAATACGCTTGCAGGTCTTATCACGAAGGTAGATCTGGTCAAGGCAGGCCCTTCTCCCGCGACAAGCCTTGATATGTACGAAATCAGTTACCTGCTTTCAAAACTTACTGTGGAAAAGGTAATGGTAAAGAATGTTGTAACCGTGCAGGAAAATGAAACAATAGAGGAAGCCGCGCGCATCATGGCGGATAAGGGCATAGGCTGCCTGCCTGTAATGAACGGTTCCCTGCTGGTGGGGATTGTTACAGATTCGGATATTTTCCACTTTTTCGTCAACGCGTTTGGCGCGCGGCATCAGGGGATACGCATAACCATTAATTTCAAGGAAAAACCGGGACAGTTAGCCGCGTTCGCGGGCGCAGTAGCGGAGAAAGGCGGCAATATAGTCGCATTTGTCACATCAGAAGGCGATGATACCGCGCATAAACGGGCAACCTTTAAAATTACAGGCATCAGCCGCGCGGAAATTGAAGCTATTACCAAATCGCTGGAAGGCTCTGAGGTAGAAGATATCCGCTGATATAAGGGGTAGTTCAATGCGTATTAATAAAATTAATTTATTTTTATTGATATTTTTTCTGTTATTCGTTCCGTTAATGGCGAGCGGGCAATTTTCATTGAATTTTGACGCAGGTTTTCTTGGAGTAAATAATAGTGACGTATCAAATGTAATTCCCTATATTTACCCAGAAATAAAGTATAATCTGGTATTAACGGACTGGCTGGGAATTTACGCAGGAGTTAATTATTACCTGGAAATTTATGATGACATGAAGGATTCCAGGGGAAATGACATATTGGGCTGGTCATGGCTTGGAATTGACGCCGGTTTTAAATTTCATTTTCTGGATAATTTTTATCTTAATCTGTCGCATGAAATTGATTATCAGCTTACCCCCGATTATAACAGAAGCGCCGCAGCCGGTAACAGGTATAAAGGCTTAATCGGTATTGAGGGCGAATACAGATACGATTTAGATTATGATAGTTATATGTATATTAACCTGTATCTGCCCGTTACCTATATGCAAGTCAGCGGAAATGTTAACCTAAAAACTGATCTTCAATCCATCTTCGGAATAAAATCTTTTTCAGGAATCGGTATGTGGGCAAGAATGGATTTTGAGTTTTCAGATGAGCCGGACAACGGTATAACTTACAGAGGAATGGCTTTTAGGCTCTGGTATGATATGGAAAATTTTTCTGACATACCCATGTATACTCATATAGAAATTGGTTTTCTGAATATTGATAATTATGGCATGGACATTATCATTAACATGAAATATAGGTTTTTGGATAATCTGGCGCTTTGGTTTGAATTTGAAGATAAAAATATATTTAATAAATTGGATAAGGACCCCGTAATGAACTTAAGAATGGGACTTATTTTGACTATTTAGAGTCCATTATTACGTGTTCTTCAGAAGCGATTCCCTGAATATTTTGTCCGCATCCAGTTTTTCATCTACGCCGAACTGCGGAATCAATCCTTCGTTTTTAATGCTTCGGAAAAGAGGGCCTGGACGGTTTTCATCATACGCCCAACTATTTTCGTTATTAATAATATGATCCAGTACTGTAACGGCTGCCAGCGAGAAGAAAATAAGAGTCGCGTTTATTCTTTTTTCCTGGGGCAGCATTAAACCCAAACGCCTGGAGATTGCGTTCGGAACCTGGAAATTGTAATGCACCCATGGATTATTAATGCCGTCACAGGGAGCTTTAGCTGACATTCCGCCGGCGTATACGCCCTGTTCAATTCCTGCCGCTACAGCAGTCAGGTTTTTCCGTAATTTTCTGGTCTGGGAATAAATTGAAGTAACGTCCTGTTTCTGGAACGGAGGAGGCCCCAAGGATTCAAACTTGTAATAAGGAACAAAAAACAGCCGTTTAAGCCAGTGAAGTTCATTCAGGCATTTTTTGGCATAGACAGAATTTCTGGCTTCCGCTGAATTTTCCAGCATACGGCAGTATTCTGTTAACTTGGGAAGATATCCTTTAATGAAACTATTATCAATGTAAGACCGCCAGTTATGGAACATCTCATTCATTTCTTCATGTATCTTTTCAGGGCTTCCATCAGGACCGGTAATTGTGCCAAAAGTAATAAAACGCATCGCGTAGAAAAGATCTTCCAGCACATGCATGAGTATGGAAATCTGCTGCAATGGATCTGTGGGAGCGATTAACTCATAACCATGTCTCAGGTTGAAAACATTGGCAAAATACGGATAAAGATCGGGAAACTCCGAAAGTTTATCCCAGCCGGCTTTGGGGAAGAGGGTTTCCATTGTCGCCAATCCCTGATCCAGAATTTTTTTATCCGCTCTTTCGGCTTCTTCAAATGCTTTTCGTTCAACAACCGCCGGATCATTTAAATCTTCAACAACAGTGGCCCTTTCATCGTTAACTTCCGGATTTTCTTCTTCCGCATTTTCTCCTTCGGTTTTCTCTCCTTCCGCTTTTCCTCCTTCAGCTTCGGTTTCCGCCTGTAACGCTTCCATCTCCTTCTGAAGAGTCTCAGTGTCGATGTTTTCAATCTGCTGCAGATTTAAGTCGGCGGACTTCAGTTGATCCGCCGAGGTAATGCCCAAAAAAGCCAAAAAGCGGCGATGGCGTTCAATAAAAAACCGTTCATAAGGAATGTAGCGATCAGAAATCAATTTCATCAGAAGCGGGTACATGCCGAAATGGACATCGCGCCTTACATCGGTTAATGACACTACAATGGAGCGGATAATATCCTGATATTTAGTCTTTGCGTCCATGGGGCTTTCTATATATAATATTTTATAAATTAATCTATACACAGTTTTAATATTTTCTGTATCCAGTTCTTCCAGAATACAAAGAGGTTTATAAATTTCACGCAGGATGATATTAAAGTCCGAAAACATTACCGTGCGTGGATGAGACTGCAATTCCGTCATTTCACGCGCGATTGTCTCAATATTCCAGCTGCGGATAATATCAATTACCCTGAAAGCGGCGGGAGAAGCCCTTTTTAACTGGTTGTTTCTTTTAATGTCAATTCTTGGAAACAGATTTCTGGTCAAAGTAATAAGCTTTTCAAGCTTGTTAAAATAATCATTCATGCGCTTATTTACAAAACGCGGGCTGACATAGTCTATCGGCGCTCTAAAAAAAGAAAAAATGGAAATAAAAACAAGCTTGGGGCTTTTAATGTCAAATATAGCCTGACCGGCGTATTGATCTATTTTTACCCTTTCCCTGTAACTGAGTTTTAACGGAGCTGCAGGATCATCTCCGGGATATACTTCATTTTTATTTTTGGATTTATTTTCTCTGCCTGATTCATCACTGCCGCCGAATGCGTAATTGGTGCGGTTGTTTTTTCCCCCAATAACAACATCTACAGTTTCACGCCTGATGTTTTTTTTGGATTTTTCAGGCTCTTTATTTCGTTCCGTGCCTACTTCCCCGCCCAGAAGCTGAGCCATGCGTTTTGCTTCGTCATTATCCACTCCCAGCTTTTGCCTTACGCGATTTAATTCGCCGGGTTCGTAAATTGCATTTCCTTTATTAGCCATAATTATACCCGTAAATAGAGTTTCTCTCCTGTACCAAATAGATTCTTGATATTAATCCGTTCCCCGTCAGAATTAACCAGCATCCCATTATAATAACCCAGCGGCGCGTTTAAATCGGCATTGGTAAAAAGGAGCTCTATTCCGCTTTTATTATGCTCTTTAGGGGTAAATGTCAAATCCACCATGCCTTCGATATCCTGTATAATCCAATCGGCTTCTATGCCATTGGGCATTGTAATGAGAACAGGCGGCAGCGGGGTCAGTAACCCGTTTACCCATAACGCGTTCTCGTTATTTTTATTGGTTTCCCTGCTTTGATTTTCGGCTATATGAAAGCCAAACCGTCTGTTTTTCTCATCAAAACCCATCGCTTTGCAGATAGTTGTATGCATACTGTAGGGAAACAAACCTTTACAATCATAAAAAAAACCTGAACATTTTTCCGGAATTAAATTGATATGCTTCCCGTTTAAAACAATATCGCCCTGTACCGGAGCAAGCGCCTTATAGGCGTACATAATGCGTCTGCCGGCGAGCCCAAGCGAAACGACCAGCGGAGTAACATCCTGCGTTTTAACATTATACGCAAGATGGGCTGTCAGCGCCGGGTGGTGGCGCGCGGCTTCAATATTTACATCCAGCTTTACAGTGCCTGCGTCCAGCCAACTGTGAATACAGAAATAAAAACGCGCTGAATGGCTGTCTACAGAGGCATTATAAAGATTGATTGGAAGCTGCCATCCTGTGCCTGGTATTACCTTCCTGAAAAAAAATTTCTGATCATGTTCTTTTTCGTATAATAAAACCTGCGCCATCCTGTACAGTTTAACATTGCAAAAAATGGCTTCCAGCACAAAAAATTCATTGTGGACGCTGAAACATTCCCACTCTTTTATCCTGAAATCCTTTGCCCAGCGCGGCAGAGGATACTTGTATGGCCTGCGAATTTCCAGTAAATCTACCTTTTCAAAAGCGCGGTTCCATGTTCCATGCAGAGGATCCCCATCCTCAACAGGAGAGATTCTGGGCGGCAGCACTTCTCTAGTGTACATCTGATTAAATATTAACACACTTTAAGCAAATTAGCGAATCAATGGTGAACATGAACAGTGTTAAAGCGTAAAATTTATATTTTAGTCCAAAAATTACAATGGAAACGCCTGTATTTTAATGGTTCAGATTCAGTTATACAAACGCAGCTCGGCGCGGAAGGCAGTTTGGCTGTTTTCCATTTTACGGCCTTCAATCGCGAACGCGTTCCCGCTTTTATCATCTTCAATTTGAACAGACAAAAGCTTAATAGATTCGCCGCTCAGTATTTCGCTTGTATAATTTATATCAAAGCGCATTTTACTGGCATTTTCCAAAAGCTGCGGCTCGATTATATCTTCTATCCACTGAATGTAGCGGACATTATTTACATGTCCATTATAATCAACATCTGTGTAGAGCGCTTTCCTTTCCATCATGAAAACCGGAACTAAAGGCGCGTCAGTTTTACCGCCCTGAAAATTTACGTTTTCCGAAAGCGCAGCAGGCCCCCAGTCAAGAGCGTTCAATCCCTCATTCTGCGGCAGATAATCCATTACTGCCTGGGGACGCAAAGGGCGTCTTTTATCCAGATCAATAATTAGCCAGCCGCTGCGGGCGGACACTACCGGAATGTCGTCTTTGTCGCGGATGTCGTAATCGCGGATGGCAAAAAGTTTTTCACCTCCGCGCGGCCATGTCCGCACAGTTATGGTTTCCCCGTAATTTGGACGCCTGTCTGCCATCACGGATATCCGCGATAATACCCACACCTGCCCCGTTCGTAACATATCCTCCCGCCCAACAGACAAATTTTCAGCATGACTTATCGCAGCTTCCTGAAAAAACTGGAACATCGCGTCCAAAGTCAATCTGTCCGATTTATCAATTACACCAAACCGTACAGGATAAGTTTCCTGCCAAACATCAACCTTCCCGGATCCTTTTGGATTTGCAGCGTCACAATTCATCATTAACATTCTCCGCCTTTTCGATTTTTTCAGCTTTTGCGTTACCCCTAATTTTAATAAGGATTCGCGGGACATAAAACAACAGTCCCGATGCGGCATAAACCGAAAATATAATGAAAATTATATTCTGAGGAAAGATCACTATTAATATTATCAATACGATTACCAATGCGAAAAATTGAATTGTCCTGACCCTGGTAAGTTTCAGTTTTTTGAATGACATGTACGGGATATTGGAAACCATAAGAAATGACAGGACAACAATTACTATGGGCATGATATTAAAAAAAGCGGGCATAAGTTCCATCAAGGCCGGAATGGTATTAAAATTCAGGGAAAATTCCGCTGGCGCCAAAAGCTGATAACTTAATACAAAAGAGATGATAACTCCGGCGGATGCAGGCGTGGGAAGGCCGACAAAGTGTTTCTGCGGTTCTCCTGAATGCGCCAGAGCGTTGAAACGCGCAAGACGCAAGGCGCTGCAAAGCACAAACAGGATCGCGATAGCAAAACCGATTTTCCCCATACTGTTCAGCACCAGCATATACATCATCACGGCCGGAGCTGTTCCGAATGATACCAGATCGCTTAATGAATCCAACTGAAGGCCAAACTCGCTTGTAGTTTTTGTCATTCTTGCAATTCTGCCGTCCATAATATCACAGGCCAGAGCGCCAATTAAAAACCATGCGGCAGTAATAAAATTACCTTCGATTGAAGAAAAAATGGAAAGCATTCCAAAACACATATTTCCGCAGGTAAACAGCGAAGGAAGAATATAGATGCCTTTCCTAAATCCTTCATTTTTAATTATTACTTTTTTAAACCGTACTCTTTTAAACAGTGTTCTTTTTGAGGGCGTTCTTTTTAACCTGATCTTTCTCATTTAAACGTCAACCTCAATTTTCAGCCATTACAGTAATACCGGCCCTGGTTTTATCGCCTGGTTTCACATTTACGGCTGCTGTTACAGGCAGGTGCAGATCTACCTGGGAACTGAATTTAATCATCCCAATTTTATCCCCTGCTTTCAGAATATCGCCGGGTTTTACCCAGGATACGCATCGTCTTGCCAATAGTCCTGCAATCTGCCGCACAATATAGACATTTTCTTCGTTTTTTATTGTGATTATATTTTGTTCGTTTTCCGCCTGTGCGCGCGGATTCCAGGCTGCGAAAAATTTGCCGTCTTTATGAGTTACATTCGTAACAATTCCGTCTACCGGGGAGCGCTGCAGATGAACGCTGAATATTGAAAGAAACACCCGGACAATTTTTTCATCTCCATTTTCCGCTATTTCCATTACAGTTCCGTTGCATGGAGATAAAATAATCCTTTCTCCCCGTGTTATTTCAATTTTTGGATCTCTGAAAAAAAATATACAAAAAAGGGCGAAAATAATTAGTATCATTCCCGGGACAACACAAATAATATTTACTGGAAACATATTAAAAAAAATTGAAGCAATCAAAAGCGCAAAACCTGCCGTGAGAAACGGGAAAATAAACGGATAACCTTCTTTTAAAACGGACATAATATTCTTCTATATTGAATGTTATAATAAAGTTTGTTTTTTTTCAATGTAAATATACAGAATAAAAAAAAATTTATTATGGAGGAAACTATTATCTTATGAGATTGAACACAGATGCCTTTATACAGTCATGTAGACTGCATAAAGGCTGTCAGTTTATTATTGAGCGGTAAATGATGCTTTCATGCCATTGGTACGAAGAACTACCCATTCGCCTCTAAGGGGCAGATAGGATCTGTCCAGATAGAAATAATAGTAAATTGTAGAATCAACCGGATCATATATGCGGGTTTCCCCGGTATTTGAATTGATGACGATTTTTATCGGCCATGCCTGTAAAAGATCATTATCTGTCACATAATAGAAAAATTCATTCAGATCGATACTTTCCACCAACCGCATATCGGTGTTTGAAAGGCTGCGGTATACTTGCGCACTGAATCCCTTGGGAATATCTGATGTTAACGGTTTCTCATCATAGTTGAGCCATAAAAGGACTGATCTTCCGGCACCCCAAGCTTCTCTGGAGAAAGCGTTGTCTACAAAAACGTGTATTCCAAATCCGGCATGCCCATCTTCCGCGCCGCCTTCATATTTGGCGTCAAATTCATAGGTCATAATATCGCTTGCCTGAGGAACACGAACATTTAACCTAGCAAGCCGAGCTCTTTCGTCAGTTTGTTGTAAACGTCCCCCAATCATTGACCAACGTCCTGATACAGCTTGATAATTTGGTAGATTTGCCTGGGCATACGCAAACACCGCACCTGTAATCAGCACAAGCGCTAATACCATCTTCTTCATAAAGTACCCCTTTCAACCTTTTAAAACAAGGTTATTTTTATTTTTGGGAAAATTCCCTTAATATAATATACCGGAATATTTTATATTTTGTCAATACTAATTTGAAAAACGACAATAATAAATTTTATTTATTTTCGTCAATTAACCTGCCATTTTCCCTGAAACTCCACCAGGCGGTTTCTGAAAAAATAATATGATCCACAAAATGAAGCCCCAGAATATTAGCCGATGATTGAAGCCGGACCGTAATTTCATCATCTTCCGCGGAACTGTCAAGCTGCCCGGAAGGATGGTTATGGGCGACGCAAAAGGCAGCCGCCCTGTCCTGTATTATATCAGCAAAAACCTCCCTTGGGTGGACAATTGTTTTGTTTACAAGACCGATTGTTACAACCCTTACAGCCAGCACCTCATGGGCGCCGTTCAATGAAAGGCTGATAAAACGCTCCTGTTTACGGTCTGCGTAGTGCCGGACAAGGGCATAAATATCACATGGTTGTTTGATGCGGACAGAAAATGAGCCATAACGCCTTCTGCCGAATTCCAGCATTGCAGCGACAGTGCAGGCTTTTGATTGCCCAATACCCGGTAAACGTGAAAATTCCCTGATAGAAGGAATATCCTTGTTTCTGTCCAATAGTCTGAGCAAATCCACAGCCAGCTCTTTCACATTTTTGCCCTGTATTCCAGTATTTAACAGGACTGCCAGGAGTTCTCCGTCCGAAAGAGAAGCCGGTCCGTTATTTTTCAGTTTTTCCCGGGGCTGTTCGTCAGTCGGAGTACCGGCAAAAGTCTGATTATATTTGAATTTTTTCATAACCTATATATGGCGCGTTTATGTACAGCGCTTTACTTAAACAGCCGAAAATTTTAATATGATGAATAAATTCGCTCCATTAATAAATTGCTTTCTTTTAGTTTTGCTAATTTCCTGCGCCGGACTGCAGCCGCAAACAATTACACCTCCGCAGCAGATAATACCGCCAGAGCAAATAACACCGCAGGAACAAATTACAATACCAGAGCAGGCTGCGTTATCTCAGCCTGATTCAACCACCATTCCGCCTGAGCGGGTTACCCCGGTTCCTCCTGACAAACATGAGCCTCCTTTAAACATTATGGGAGAGGGAAAAACAAGCGCGGAAAAATTAACGCGTTTTTTTGAAAATAACAGTCCATGGACAGATATGGTTTTTGTGCAGATGCTGATGTGCATATATATAGAAGAATCCGCTATAGAAGGAGTAAACCACGATATAGCCTTTGTGCAGATGTGCCTGGAAACCGGCTTTTTAAACTACGGCGGACTTGTTCAGCCTGAATGGAACAATTTCTGCGGGCTTGGCGCGATTGGGCCGGAACAGCCGGGCCTTGTTTTTCCCGATCCGCGCACCGGCGTCCGCGCCCATATACAGCACCTTAAAGCCTACGGCTGCGAAGAACCCCTTAACCAGGAACTGGTAGATCCGCGTTTCAGATATGTACGCAGAGGATCAAGCCCAACAATAGAAGGCCTTGCCGGCACCTGGGCCGCCGATCGGGCATACGCGGTGAAACTAAATAATATTCTAAAGCGGCTGTATGATTTCTCCTTCTAATCCATATCCTTAAATATTTTTAAATTTATGCTACAATTCCCCGCATGAAATATGGATATTTTGATCAAGCCAATCATGAATATGTTATAGACAAAATTGATGTACCAGTATCCTGGACCAATTACATCGGCGTTAAAGATATGTGCGGAGTGTTTAATCACACAGCCGGCGGATATCTTTTTTATAAAAGCCCTGAGTTTCACAGGATTACGCGTTTCAGGCCTAACGGAGTTCCCATGGACAGACCGGGACACTATGTGTATGTCAGAGATGATGAAACAAATGATTACTGGACATTATCATGGCAGCCTGTCGGGAAAAGTCTGGATTGTGCAAAGTACATTTGCAGGCATGGACTGTCATATATAAAATACCAGTGTGAATATTCAGGCATTTGGGGAGAGCAGAAACTTTTTATCCCGCTGGATTCACCTGTGGAAATTTGGGATGTAAAGTTACGCAACGATTCGGGACGAAAACGTAAATTAAACGTTTTCAGTTATGTTGAATTTTCATTTCACCATATCCAGAGTGACAACCAGAATTTTCAGATGAGCCTGTACTGCGCCGGTTCTTCATACAAGGATGGAATAATAGAAGCTGATCTTTACTATGAAGAAAACGGTTACCAGTACTTTACAGCCAGCGGCGATCCCGCAGGCGATGATGATCCCGCCGGTTTCGATTGCCTCAGGGATGAGTTTATCGGCGCGTATCGCAGTGAAACAAACCCAATCGCGGTAGAGCGCGGATATTGTTCAGGCTCATCAGAACTTGGCGGAAACCACTGCGGCGTACTGCGGCGGGTAATTGAACTTGAACCGGGAGAGGAAACTCGTATCGTTTTTTTGTTGGGCGAAGGTAACCGAGAAGCCGGAAAAAAAACGCGCGCCAGGTACTGCACGGATGGTTTCTATGAAACGGATAAGGCGTTTAAAGCCCTGGGCGATTTCTGGAAAGAGAAACTTGATAAGCTTCAAATCTCCACCCCCAATGACGGAATGAATACCATGATAAATACATGGACGCTTTACCAGGCGGAAATTAATGTAATGTTCTCGCGCTTTGCTTCATTTATTGAAGTCGGAGGCCGCACCGGTTTGGGGTATCGTGATACTTCCCAGGATTCAATGATGGTTCCCCATTCAAATCCGGACAAGAGCCGCGCCAGACTTGTTGAACTTTTAAAAGGTCTAACTTCCGATGGATACGGGCTTCATCTTTTCAGACCTGAATGGTTTGAAAAGAAACAGGATGCATCTTTTAAATCACCCACGGTAACTCCCATCCCGCCCAAATCGCAGATTATTCACGGGCTTGATGATGTATGCGCCGATGACGCGCTGTGGTTAATTCCGTCCATTACGGAATATATACGCGAGACAGGGGATTTCAGCTTTGCCGATGAGGTATATCCCTACGCGGACACATTCGATCCTGAAACAGGCGATGGAATGAGCGAAACTGTCTTTGATCATTTAAAGCGAATTTTGGATTTTTCCGCGCGTGAGATTGGACCGCATGGTATTTGCAAAGGTTTACGCGCGGACTGGAACGACTGCCTGAACCTGGGAGGCGGCGAAAGCGCGATGGTGTCATTCCTTCACCACTGGGCACTGACCCATTTTTGCGCGCTGGGCCGGCGTTTGGGAAAAGATGTGGCCAAGTATGAAGAAATGACAGCCAAAGTAAGAGAAAGCTGCGAACGCGAATTGTGGAACGGTTCATGGTACACAAGGGGATTCACCTCATCAGGCAGAGCGATTGGTACTCCTGACAATAAAGAAGGCAAGGTTCACATGGAGTCCAACACATGGGCGGTTCTGTCCGGCGCTGCTTCAGCGGAACACGGCAAGGCGGCTATGGATGCCGTAGACAAGTTTTTGTACACTCCCTACGGTCTGAAGCTCTGCCATCCCGCGTTTTCTGAACAGGATGATGAAGTTGGTTTTGTCACAAGGGTTTACAAGGGATTAAAAGAAAACGCGGCAATTTTCAGTCATCCAAATCCGTGGGCATGGGCGGCTGAAGCCATTCTGGGCCGCGGAGACCGCGCAATGAAATTCTACGACGCGCTTTGCCCATACAACCAGAACGATAAAATTGAGGTGCGCAGGGCTGAACCTTACATGTATTGCCAGTTTATAGCAGGCCCTGATCACAGCGCATTTGGGCGCGCGCATCATCCGTTTATGACAGGCTCCGCAGGATGGAGCTATTTTGCCGCGACGCGTTTTATGCTCGGTATACGTCCTGATTTTGACAGCCTGATAGCGGACCCGTGTATTCCCCCTTCATGGTCTTCATTCAGCGTCAGACGCGTATGGAGAGACGCTGTTTACAACATCACAGTTGAAAATCCCAATGGCGTCAGCAAGGGAGTCAAAGAATGTAAAGTTAACGGAAAATCTGTTGAATGCAAAAACGCGGCCGCGGAGATTCCCGTTCAAAGCGCAGGCAGCGAAAATCATGTTTTAATAATAATGGGCGTCTGAACATGACAGAAGTTACGATTCAGATTTTTTCGGGTAACTTCCTGGATAAAGCGGTACAGTACGAGGCGGTGGAAAAAAGACTGATCTTTCTGCTGTCCCGGATACCGGTAAGTAAAGTAATAATGGGCTGGGCGGCTGACAGGGAACTGTATCAGAAAACCGCAGAATTCCTTGCAAAACGCAATATAGATTTTTATCTGTGGTTTCCGGTTTTTTCAGAAACCGGCGCTCTGGAAGATCTGTCTCCATTGGTTGATATAAGGGAAAAGCGGCTGGAAAGCCGAAGCAACGAAGAATTTTCATTTTGCTGTCCCAATCAGAAAAATGTTAAAAAAATTTTAAGCGTATTTGAGCGCGAATTTTCTTCGGTTTATTTTGACGGAATATTTCTGGACAGAATACGTTATCCGTCATTCGCGAACAGATACGGTCATGCGGGCGTGTTATCATGTTTCTGCCGGGAATGCCGCGATTTTTATAAAAGAAAAAATTTTAACATAGAAAATATTAAAGCGGCTCTTTCCGTTCCTGAATCTGATATTTTCGCCGTTACAGGATACCTGGGTAACGGAAAATATACTTATTCAAATACTGCTCTGCAGGTCTTACTGCGCCTGAAGGCCGAAATTATCCATAAAAGCATGGAACAGATATGCTCATTTTTCAGGGAAAGAAACTACGGCATAGGTTTTGACGTTTTCGCTCCTTATTTGGCACCCTTTACGGGTCAGGATCTTTTATCTCTTTCCGGCCTGTGCGATTTTATTAAACCGATGATGTACCGCGCTACCAACGCGCCCGCGGGGCTTCCTTTTGAAACTGACGCTTTGCTGCGCCAGACAGGAATAATGGCATCGCCGTCCATGATGGAGCAAAAACAGAATTTCAATAAAATGATGCATATCAATCAAATTGAAACCAAAAGTGAAACTTCAAAACCTGAAAAAAATTCTTTTAACCTTTCCTTCGCCGCAAGAGAACTGAAATGCTTTTGCGCTGTATCAGCTTGTCCTGTATACGCCGGGATAGAGATTAACAGGGTAAAAAAATTCGCGGAAACTGATCCGGCTTATATTGAAGAAACCATTAACGCGTACGCAAAAACCGGCATTCGCGGTTTAGCGCTCTCCTGGAATTTGCTTGAAATGCCGAAAGACAATATTGAAAAAACCGCAGAAATGATAGCGAATCTAAATTTATAAAAATTATATAAAAGCCATTGACAAAAAAATTAAAAAAATATAGACTAAAAAAACCATCATAATAAAATTTTTTAAGGAGGATGCACAATGCAAATAAGGAAAGCTCATTTAAGCTGAAACCGCGTCCGGTCAGGCGCCGTATTGAATCTCAGAAAAGCCAAAAAGGCGGGGATTTATATGATGCCGGCAGCTTACCTCCTGATTCTATTCATTAGTTCAACGGTAAAATTGACTGCTTCTCATATACAGTCAAACAAGCTAAAAATCGAACATGCGGTTTCCTCTCACAATCCGGTATTTATTACCGGGTAAAATTTAGCAGGAGAATTGTATGTTTGCAGAATTGAACCAATTAAATCATTTTTCAACTTTAAACCAGGTTGGATATCGCATCTTATACGGTCCTATCGCACTCGCGCGGCAGGGTCAGTCATACCTGTTCAGGAACCGCGATGGTTCACTTGCAGGTCTTATGTTTTTATTGGAGATTACTTTATGAAATTACCCTGGAAGAGCGGCCGCATCACTCTGGTCGCGGCTGCTGCGGAAGACAGAAAATTCAGCTTCTTCATCTGCTGTTTAACAACATTTGGCACTGTGGCGTTTGCCTTATTACATCCGCAAATAATCCGCTATACAATCGATTCTGTCATAGGAACGGCTCCGCTTGACGCGCCGGCTTTTGTTCACAGCATTGTCGAAAATCTGGGCGGGCTTGCGCTGTTACGCGAACACCTCTGGATCTGCGCGCTTGTTTTTATAGCGGTCGCTTTATTGGCGGAAATCTGCAACCTCGCGCGCAATTACACAGGATTTGAAATCGGAGAAACAATCGCGTGGAGAATGAGGAATGCACTCTACGCTCATATTCAGAAACTGCCGTGGAACTGGCATGTAAGCTGTCAGACAGGAGATATTATCCAGCGCTGCACCACAGATGTGGACAATATCCGCAACTTTATTCAAAACAATTTAAGCGAACTTATGCGCACTATCTGCGTTTTTGCAATCGCCGCAGCCATGATGTTCTCCATGGATGTTTTTATGTCATTGGTCGCAATGTCGCTGCTTCCCGTGATACTTGTCTTTTCAATACTGTACTTCCGCCGCGTTAGCCGAAAATTTAACAAGGCTGATATTGCGGAAGGGGTCATGCAGGCCGCGGCTCAGGAAAATTATACCGGGGTGCGCGTAGTGCGCGCTTTCGGCAGGGAAGCCTGGGAGATGAATAAATTTTCCGAAAAGACCCAGGCTCACGCGGATATATGGGTTGAAATCGGAAAGATGCTGGGGCTATTCTGGGGAGCCGGGGATTTATTAAGCGGCCTGCAACTGGCCATTGTTGTAGCGGCGGGCGTTTTCCGCAGCGTCAGCGGCGATCTGACTCCGGGAACATTCTTGGCTTTCTACTCATACTGCAACTGGATGGTTTGGCCTGTCAGGCAGCTTGGACGGATTCTTTCGGACTTGTCAAAGACTCTTGTTGCAGCTAACAGAGTCCGTGAAATTCTGGCGGAAGATCCGGAAACGGACCCTCAGGACGCGCTCTGCCCGCAAATAAGGGGAGAGATTTGCTTTAACAGGGTGAATTTCGCGTACGGAAGCGCCGAGCCTGTGTTACGCGACATTTCATTCACATTAAAACCGGGCGAAACCATGGCAATCCTCGGAGGAACAGGTTCCGGAAAATCATCATTGGTTCACCTGTTAAGCCGCCTTTACGATTTGAGTGATAATAACGGTTCCATAACCATAGACAGCATCGATATACGCAGAATTTCACGCGCTCATTTACGCCGTCACATCGGGCTTTGCCTGCAGGAGCCGTTCCTCTTTTCAAAAACCATACGCGAAAATATTACAGCGGCCAAGGGAAGCATGGAAATGGCGGAACTGCACAGCGCTGCGGCGGTGGCGATGGTACACGAAACCATCGAAGGTTTCGCCGATGGATACAATACCGTAATCGGCGAGAGGGGCGTAACTCTTTCCGGAGGCCAGAAACAGCGCGTAGCGATTGCGCGAATGCTGGCCGGGAATGCGCCAGTAATGATCTTCGATGACAGTCTTTCGGCGGTTGATACGGAAACTGACGCACGAATACGCGCGGCCCTTCGCCGCCGTGTAAAGGACGCGGCTGTAATAATAATTTCACATCGAATATCAAGCCTTATGCAAGCGGATAAAATTCTTATTTTAAAGGGCGGCGCGGTGGAGGATATCGGATCTCACCGCGAACTGATCCAGCGTGAAGGCACATACCGCCGCATTTTTGAAATGCAGTCAAGCGGCATCGCAAATGGCAATGTTATCGCGGGTAATACCGGTTCCGCGACCAAAGGAGAATAAAATGGCAGACTATGAAGATTTTGATTATAACAAACCCATGTCATTCAGTATATGGAAGAAGATGTTCCCATTCATTTTACCGGAACGGAAGAATTTAATAAAATGCGCCATCCTGATGGTAAGCGTCGCTGTAATAGATATTATTTTTCCCCTGCTGCTTGGTTACGCGATCAGGCATAATGTTCAGCCGCAGACAGCGGACGGAATTTGGATCATTATAGGTTTAACAGTTTTTCTTGTAACAGCTCAGGCGTTCAATGTTAACAGTTTTGTTTCAATCGGGATACGCGCGGAAGTCGGAATGTGCAGGGGAATGAGAAACGCAATCTTTAACCACCTTCAGACATTGAGCCTGTCCTACTACAACAAAACGCCTGTAGGTTACCTTATGGCGCGCACCAATTCCGACACAGGCCGCATAGGAGACCTTGTCGCGTGGGGGCTTATCGACTTTACATGGTCGGCTTTTTACTGCGCGGGAGCGATAGTCGCGATGTTTCTGGTTCACTGGAAACTTGCGCTGATAGTATGCGTCACCATTCCGGTTCTCGCAGTTATTACATGGTTTTTCCAAAGCCACATTCTTTCTGTCAACCGCATTATGCGCAAATTAAATTCAAAAATGACAGGAGCGATGAATGAAGGCATAACAGGCGCGAGAACCGTAAAAGTCCTTGTGTCGGAGGAACAGAGTTTATCGGAATACTCATCCATTACCTCAGATTACCGCGTTCATGCAAACCGCATGGCAAGGCTGCGCGCGGTTTTTATTCCTTCAACATTGTTTATAGGATCTCTTGCGACAGCGGCCATCCTCAGTTACGGCGGATGGGAAATTATAGTGCTGGGCGCTGACCTTGCGGTCCTTGCCATTTTTATTCAGTACGCGGGAGGTTTTTTCTGGCCCATTCAGAACATCGCACGAATATATACTGACTTTGTGTCAACGCAGGCAAATGTTGAACGTGTCAGCGGATTATTGGAACAGAATCCGGGTATCACCGACACTCCAGAAGTAGTGGAAAAATACGGCGATGTTTTTTCACCGAAGAAGGAAAACTGGGAACCCATAACAGGCGATGTGGAATTCTGTGATGTGACATTCCGTTATCCCGACGGACATGAAAATGTGCTTGAACATTTTAATCTTCATGTAAGCGCGGGAACTTATGTCGCCATAGTGGGAGAAACCGGCGCGGGCAAGTCTACCCTCGTAAATCTGGTCTGCCGCTTCTTTGAGCCTACGCAGGGAAAAATTTTAATAGACGGAAGGGATTACCGTGAACGCAGCCAGCTCTGGCTGCACAGCGCGTTCGGTTATGTGCTGCAAAGCCCCCATCTTTTTTCCGGCGCAATCAGGGAGAATATCCGCTATGGACGCCTTGACGCCGCCGATGAAGAAATAGAGAAAGCCGCGAAAATTGTTCACGCGGACAGGATCATTGAGAAACTGGAAAAAGGTTATGATACGGAAGTAGGCGAAGGAGGCGACAGGCTTTCTACAGGCGAGAAACAGCTAATATCATTTGCCCGCGCGGTTCTGGCTGACCCGCGGATTTTTATCCTTGACGAAGCCACAAGCTCTGTGGATACCGAAATGGAAATGCTTTTACAGGACGCCATCCATACGCTGCTGGAAGGCCGCACAAGTTTTGTAATCGCGCACAGGCTTTCTACAATCCGCAACGCGGATATTATCCTGGTTGTGGATGACGGAAAAATAATTGAAAGGGGAACGCATAACGAACTAATGGTTATGCGCAAACATTATTATGAACTGTACACAAAACAGTTTGAAGCAGAAGCCGAGGAGATGATTTTAAAAGAAAAACCTTCAAGATAAAAAGCGGGATTATTTTTTTGGTAGTCTGTCTATTGTTGGACAGACTACCCTCTTCTGTTAGAATACCCGAATGGCTCTGACAGAGTGTATTTGATTCCTGTCTATCAGAAAAAGATTTCCATTGGAAAAACTTTTACACCACGTGTTATGGCCTCCTTTGCTGCTATCGGATGAAGAAGACCAGTACCATCTGCTGTGAAAATCTCCTAACCCGTTAAGCCATAAATTATCATACATTAAATTAAGTTCCTTGAAATTCGGCAAAAACCAGTCATTATATCCGCCAATATCAAGGCTTTGGCATAATTGCGCGGCGCAGTCTCTCTCCCTTTTTTGATTCAAGTATTCCACGATTATCCGGGTATTTTCCCTGCCGGATCCCAGTTCGTTTATTATACCTCTGATATACTCTTCAGAAACGCTCCATTGGGCGGTAAACTCAAGAGCTGGCAGGCGCTGCTTCCAAATACCGCCAACCGTCCGAATAACCTCCCTTATCATAAAAAACAATTCCTCCCGCCAGACCAGTATCGCCAATTTTATAAGTACCTTTGGCCTCGGAAATAACTGGTATTACTCCCGGCGTTTGTTGTTTAACGCTGAGTAAATTTATGGTTTTTTCTTCAGTTGGGTTAATATCGGCGGACGGAGCCGATTCAATCGCGGCGCTCTCAACATTAAGCACCCTGATCCTGAAACGGTATATATTTCCTATGATGTTCAATGATCCTGAAACAATTACCTGCGCGCCAAGCTGCTTTCCGATTGACTGCGCGGACTCATCGCTTACTTCGCCGGATCTCTGGTAATTTACTTCCTTCCGAATTAAATCAAGTTCCCTGCGGTCCACAACAACAAATTTTTTGCTTCTTACAAGCTGAATTTCCAATTCATCAAGTACATATTCCGAAAAATCCACAGACGGAGAATTAAAATTGAGAAGCGCGATTTTTTGTCCGGATCCGACATTTTCGCCTATTTCAACCGCCGCAAGCTGAATTGCTTTGTCCAGCGATACTATACCGATTTCGTTTTTATTATTTTTTGTAACACATGAGACAAACAAAAAAATTACAGCAAAAAATAAAACCCAAACACCAAACAACCGTTTTCCAAACATGCAATCTCCTTAATATTTAATGAGTAATCTTGCGTAAGATATAAACCTTGGATCATCCTTTGGATAATATCTGAACGTAACTCCGTTAATTCCTTCTTCTTCTTTTTCTGTCGCGTCAAAAAAATAAATATTTTCACTGTCCATGTTTACAAATATGCTCATGTGGGTAGGCGGCAAATCTTTATCTGTTCCCATAAAAATTATATCTCCGGCGGATAAAGTATCAACAGGCGCCGTAAAATGATGATAAAAACCTGATACCGGAGCGTCATCAAACAACAGTGAATATTTTGTTCCCTTAACAGCGTATTGATAAACGCGAACGATAAAACCTGAACAATCCAGCGCCAGAATACCCTCTTTTTCCAATGCGTCCCGCCCGCCCCACGCGAATTCGGTTTCCCGTTCAAAATATTTTCGCGCGTAAGATACAGCGTCTTCCCGTATATTCGCCGGGCAATCCAGTACTCTGTATCTTATATCCTGATTATTTGTCGCGCATGAGGATAATAATAAACAGATTAAAAGAACATACCCAAAAAAACGCTTTTGTATCATATTATATAATAATTTTATGACCTGTCCTGTTAATTGTCAATCACACGCTATCTGCCATGACAATGCTTGTACTTCTTTCCGCTGCCGCAGGGGCATGGATCATTTCGGCCTACTTTGGGTTGAGTGCGTATAACGGTTGCGTTGTCGGGACGGCTTGCCTTAGCCATGGGCGAGTCGTCTGATTGCGCGCCGCCAAGGGAACCGCCGCTGAATGAACCGGTTCCGAATGAACCAATGCTGCTGTGGCTTGCGGATTGATTCGCGCCGATGGAACGGCTTACAGGCCTGCGGGGACCGTCCTGGGAAATCTGAATGCGTATCAGATGCAGGCGGGACGCGATCTCCTGTCTGATATCTTCAATCATTCTTTCAAAAATCTGGAAACCTTCCACCTTGTATTCAGTCAGCGGATTTTTTTGCGCATAATGGCGCAGGTATACGGCTTCGCGGAGGGCTTCCATGTTTTCAAGGTGATCCAGCCATTTGCGATCTATCGAGTGAAGATAATTTTCCCTGATGATCAAATTCAGGTAATCGGAGCCGATAATGTTTTCCTTGTCGAGAATGTCTTTTTCAAGATCGGCGATTATGCGTTTTTCCATCATTTCTGCATTTCTGAATTCAGCGCTGTCCCTTTCAACTGTCAGCAAATAACCGAACCTTGTGCGCAGCTTCTCCGTTAATTCCTTGATTGCCGCGTTGACATCGTTTCTTGAAGATGAGTTAAAATCATCCATAAAATCGCCCACCATGGCTATAGTGGAATCATTTACCCTCTTTTTCAAATCTTTCGCAAGAAGTATCGCGTCACGCTGTTCATAAATATATTTACGCTGTGAGTTCAGTACATCGTCATATTCCAGAAGGTGCTTGCGTATTTCAAAGTTGCGCTCTTCAACTTTTTTCTGTGCGCTTTCTATGCTTCTGTTCAGCATTGGATGAAAAATTGGCTCGCCGCCTTCCATGCCGATTCTGGCCATAATATTTTTCATCTTCTCTCCGCCGAACAAGCGCATAAGTTCATCATCCATGGAGATAAAAAATTTACTTTTTCCAGGATCGCCCTGGCGGCCTGATCGTCCGCGCAGCTGATTGTCAATGCGGCGGCTTTCATGGCGTTCCGTGCCGATTACATAAAGACCGCCAAGAGATTTTACCTCTTCATAATCTTTTTTCCACTTTACAAGCTCTTCCCTGTAAACAGCCTCATACTGTTCCTGAGTCGCGTTTGTTCCGGCTCTTCTGCGGGCCCTTGATTCCGGGTTTCCGCCAAGCTTGATATCCGTGCCGCGTCCCGCCATGTTAGTTGCAATGGTAACCGATCCTTTCGCTCCCGCTTCGGCGATAATGAGCGCTTCGCGCGCGTGGTTTTTGGCGTTTAACACTTCATGTTTAACGCCCTTTCGCATAAGCAACGCGGAAATTTTTTCTGACTTTTCAATTGAGACTGTGCCTACAAGCATTGGCTGGCCCTTCGCGTTCGCATCCGCGATTTCATTGCAGAGAGCCTTGTACTTGTCGGCTTCATTCAGATAAACAACATCATCCTCGTCCTGCCGCGCGACAGGCAGATTTGTCGGAATGACAACTACATCCAGTTTATAAATTTTATTGAATTCAACAGCTTCTGTATCAGCGGTTCCTGTCATGCCGGATATTTTTTTGTAGAGCCTGAAATAATTCTGAAAGGTAATTGTCGCAAGCGTCCTGTTACGCTGCGCGATTTTAATCCGCTCCTTTGCTTCAATCGCCTGATGCAGTCCGTCGGAATAGCGTCTGCCGTGGAGAATACGGCCTGTAAATTCATCGACAATCTGAACAAGACCGTCTTCCACAACATAATCAACATCAATATGAAAAAGTTTATGCGCTTTCAGCGCCTGCGTAAAATAGTGAATGTACTCGAAGTTCTCTTCATCTACAATCGCACCCTGAATTAGGTTTCTCTTTTTAAGAATTTCCTCGATATTGGCAAGCCCCTGATTGCTGAAAGAAATACTTTTATTTTTTTCGTTTATCTTAAAATCACCGATTACTTCCTCTCCCTGGGTTTCATCGGGGTACTCGCCGTTTTCCTTTTTCTCAACTTCCTTTAAGGTTCCCAATAATTTATCGACTTCCGCGAATTTAAAAGTGTCGTCTTCGGCGGCGCCTGAAATTATTAAGGGAGTGCGCGCTTCATCGATCAGAATAGAATCAATTTCGTCCACGATGCAGTAATTGTGTCCGCGCTGAACGCGGCTTTCCATGTCACGGTGCATATTGTCGCGCAGGTAATCAAATCCAAATTCATTATTGGTGCCATAAGTTATATCGCAGTCATAATTTATTTTGCGTTGCGCGTTGTCCATGTTTGAAAGAATTGTTCCCACTGTCAATCCAAGATAACTGAAAACAGGACGCATCCATTCGGTATCCCGGCTTGCAAGATAATCATTTACAGTAACAACATGAATTCCGTTACCGGGGATCGCGTTAAGGTACGCCGCGGCGACAGACATCAGCGTCTTGCCTTCGCCTGTTTTCATTTCAACTATTTTTCCCTGATGCAGAACAATGGAACCAAGCACCTGCACATCGTAGGGACGTTCGCCAAGATTGCGCCGCGCCGCTTCCCTCGCCAGCGCGAAGGCTTCCGGCAAAATGCTTTCAAGGCTTTCACTGTCTTTAAAACGCTGTCTGAAAACTGCGGTTAGGCGCGGAAATTCTTCCGCAGGAAGAGCCGCGGCCCAGATTTCCTTTTCGTTTACCGCGTGTAATATTGGAAGCAAGGCTTTTAAATCCCGCTCATGCTGAGAACCGAACAATGCCTTGATAAATTTGTCAAACATAAAATTATATTAACTGAAAAGATGAAGTGTGGGAATAGGACTGCTATTGACTATGCAGAGTTTAGGAACGAAAATATGATTGAATGATACCGCAAACTTTCCATCCTGTTATTCGCGATTGGTTTACAGAAACCTATGGTAGCCCGACCTCCGTACAGGCACAAGCATGGCCGTTGATCGAGCGGGGTGAAAATGTTCTGGCGCTCGCGCCGACTGGCAGCGGGAAGACGCTTACGGCGTTTCTTTCGGCAATATCACGCTTCTGCGCGGATGATCCGCGCAAATATCAGGCGGAAAAACTATCTGTTCTTTATGTCTCGCCGCTGAAAGCGTTAAATGAAGACATTAAACGCAATCTGCTTGATCCGTTAGCTGCAATCAAGAACCGTTTTGAAAAAGAAGGGCTGCCGTTCCCTCCCATCCGCGTTGAAACCAGATCGGGCGATACGCCGCAGTCTGAGCGCAGGCGTTTTTTTATCCGTCCGCCTTCGATCCTTGCCCTTACTCCCGAAAGCCTTGCGATTCTTCTTTTAAATCCAAAAGGCAGACAGATTCTTTGCGGAGTTAAATACTTTATCATCGATGAAATTCACGCGGTGCTCGGGAACAAGCGGGGATCTTTTTTATCCTGTCAGATAGACAGGCTTGCGTTAATCGCAGGGGATTTTCAGCGGATAAGCCTTTCAGCTACCGTTCGCAATCCGCAGACAGCGGCTGATTTCACGGGCGGAACAGGCAGGCGCGTTCACATTGTCGCGCCCGCCGCAGAAAAGAAAATTGATTTCAGTGTAGAATTTCCCAATATTGAAGATAACGATATACTCTCCCCAAATAAAAACAAAAATGATCTTACAAATATCGAAAAATACGGATCGCGTTATACGCCATTAATAGATTATATTTTAAACAGAATATGGGAAGGCGCAACCTTGCTTGTCTTTGTGGAATCACGGCGAAGATCGGAGAAGCTATGTTATTTTCTAAATAACGAAGCGGCTGTATTTCACGCGCGTAATGGAAACCCTCCGGGACGAGATCTGAAAGGAGCCGTGGCCTATCCTCATCACGGATCCCTTGCGAAGGAACTCAGACGCAGCGTGGAGCAGGGTCTTGCGGAGGGAAGGCTTCCCTGCGTGGTGGCTACAGCTTCTCTTGAACTTGGCATCGATATCGGCGACATTGACGAAGTTGTGCTTGCCGGCAGCACAGGCAGCGTATCGCAGGCTCTGCAGCGGATTGGGCGTTCAGGCCACAGCGTGGGACAAACCAGCAAGGGAAGGCTGTTTACTTTTCACGGAAAAGATCTGCTGCTCGCGGCCGCTTTAAAGGGAGCGGTCGATGAACGCGACATCGAAGAAATTTACCCGATAGAAAATCCGCTTGATGTGCTTGCCCAGCTTATACTCGCCCTATGCGCGGAAAAAACAAGAAAAATCGAAGAGCTTTATGAACTTATAAGAAAATTTTATATATTCAGAAGCATTAACTATGAATCTTTTAACCGCGTATTAAAAATGTGCGCCGGCCAGGGACAGGATTCAAGGTTACGCGACATTAAACCGCGAATATGGATTGACAGGGAAGAAGAAACAGCAGGTGCGCTTGACGGAACTCTTACACTGCTTTACTCCTCAGGCGGCGTTATAGCGAACCGGGGCCTTTATTCCATGAGGCTTGCGGACGGAACAAAAATCGGCGAATTGGACGAAGAATTTGTCTGGGAGAGGTCTGTTGGAGATTGTTTTGATTTCGGCGCGCGCGGCTGGCGGGTGGTAAAGATCGGTTCAGAATCTGTGGAAGTCACTCCGCTTGATAAAAGAGCGGATTTCATTCCCTTCTGGAAAGCTGATACGCAATTCCGCAGTAAAAATTTAACGGAAAGAGCGCTTTCAATTCTTGATGAATTCAACAGAACGGGAGATATAAATATTCACATAAACAGGGAAGCAGGAAATTCATTAATAGATTTTTTAGATTCACAGTGCAGGGCGCAAAACTCCATTCCGCTGCCTGACAATAAAAATATTACTGTAGAAATTTTAAAAGGAAATGAAATAAACAGGGATTTTTGTTCAATAGTTTTTCACAGTTTCCGCGGCGGTCAGATAAATTATCCGCTATCGCTCGCGCTGTCCGCGGAACTGACAGATGCGATTAACCTGCGCGTAGAAACTTTTTCCAATGACGACAACATACTCTTTGCGCTTCCCCGCCTTGGCCTTGAAGACTCATCTTCTCCGCCCGAAGAAATTTTCCGCCGCGCTCTTGCGTCACTTGAAACAACAGACTCAGGCGGAATTACCCGCGGAGAGCGTCACTTCAGGAATCGTCTTGAATCATCGGGGATTTTCGGCGCGAATTTCCGCGAAGCTGCGGAGCGCAGCCTTCTGCTGCCCAAAGCGCGTTTCGGCAAACGCACTCCCCTTTGGATCATGCGCCAGAGGTCAAAGCGTCTATTTGATTCTGTCGCGCAGGAGGATGGTTTTCCCGTAACAGCCGAAGCGTGGCGAAGCTGCCTTACAGACACTTTTGACATGGACGGTTTCCGCGATTTGTTAGCTGCAATTAATTCTGGCGCTGTTGCTCTTTCCTTTTTTCACACTGTAAACCCAAGTCCGTTTTCCAGAGACATGGTCAGGGAAGAAACCAACTCATTTATGTATGAATATGACGAGCGAAAAGACCTGGCCGGAAATTCGCATATTGCAACCCTTTCCGACAAAGTTATAGAAGAAGCCGTCGCGAACGCCGCTCTTCGCCCGGTTTTGAAAGCCGCGTTGGTTGAAAATTTCACGTCAAGGCTGCGAAGAGAGCTGCCGGGCTGGGCTCCTGATGATGCCCTTTCATTGGGCGAATGGGTAAAAGAACGCATCGCAATCCCTGAAGATGAATGGAAAACTCTGCGCGGCGTAATGCCTGAAACGTTAACCGAAAACATTGACTCGATGAAAATAAAGATCGTTACGCGAAACGGAGCGGCAATGCCTTCTGTCATTCACCGCGAATGGGATGAAACATGGAATGATGAACCGCTCAGTATCCTCGGTCAGTGGCTGCGTTATGAAGGCCCTGTTTCCGTCGAAAGGATATGCGGCGTTTTCGGCGTAAACGCCGCAGAAGCGGAAGACGCTGTCTGCGCGCTTGTTGAAGTTGAAGAAGCGGTGCGCGATGTAGTAGTGTCAAAAGACGCCGCGAAAGACAGCCTACAGCTTTCATCTCTTAGCCCTCTGCTTTCCGCTCTTGTCTGCGACCGTGACAACCTTGAGATGCTTCTGCGTCTTTCCCGCAAAAAAGAGCGGCCTGTAATTAAAGAGCGTCCTGCGTCATTGCTTATTCCATTCCTCGCTCTCCGTCAGGGATTGGGAAAAAACGGCAATGAGACCTTTAAAAGAAATCTTTACGCGTGGACGGCGCCGGCAAAGTTATGGGAAACTGAAATCCTGTGCGCAAGGAACTCATCTTATGATCCTGAAAAAATTAACCGTGAGATCCGCGAAGGGAAGCTGGTATGGTACGGCTCCAAAGGAGGAAAAGAGCGGATAGGATTTTGCCGTCCCGAGGATTTGGATTTGGCGTACATCTGCGAAAAGGGTGAAACAGATTCAATAATGGAAAAACTTCTGACATCATCATTTTTTGACCGCCCGCGCGATTTCTGGGAAATTAAAAATGAACTCTCCTCTGTATCAGGCGGTGTTGCACATAACATTGACAGCCGCTCATGCGCCGAAGCCATCTGGCGTGAAGTCTGGCAGGGGCGCTTAACGTCGGATTCCCTTGATCCGGTAAGAAAAGGAATTGAATCCGGTTTCATTCCAAAAGAGATTGACATACCGCAGAAACAGGAGACAACACATCCGTTTGGACGGCGGCCACGCATCCCTGGAGCGTTAAAAAACCGCTGGAAAAGCGGCGCTCCTGTTTCCGGAAGCTGGTTTTCGCTCGTAATGGATGAAAAAAACGCTGCTTTTGATCCGATTGAAGAAGACATCCTTAACCGTGACAGGGTTCGCCTGCTTCTGGATCGCTGGGGAGTACTGTGCAGACCGTTACTCGAACATGAAGATGCTCCCTTTACATGGTCCAGTCTGTTACCTGCCATGAGGAGAATGGAACTTGCAGGCGAATTGACGGCCGGCAGGTTCTTCGCCGGGATTAACTCGCTTCAGTTCGCGTCCCAGTCAATCGCCGCGGAACTTGAACAGGCTGAAAATTTCAGCGGTATTTACTGGATGAACGCATCAGATCCGGCAAGTCCCGCCGGGCTTGATGTAGAAGGGCTTGGATATACGTTATGCGCAAGAAGCTCAAATAACAGAATTTATTTTAAAGGCGCGGAACTTATCGCGCTTTCATGCAAAAACTGCAAAGAATTGCAGATCTTTACCGGCGCGGATGATCCTGACATGGAACAGCTAACATCTCTTTTTAAAATACCGCGCACAAGGACCGTACTGCCTGAGAATAAGTTAATTGTAGAGACAATCAACGGGCAGACAGCGGCGCAAAGCGGTTATGCGGAATGTTTTAAAAACGCAGGATTTGTAAGCGACAGGGGAAAACTTATTTTTTGGTAATAGACTTGCCTGGCGGCTTTACCGGATTGACGGAGCGGCATTGATTGACTGTTTCGGCAGTTACGATATGAACAAGCGCACTATACTTAACTCGGTTGTTACCATTAGCCAGATTAAAACTAATTCCTGAGATCATGAAAATAGACTCGCAGACATTCCTTAATGTGATAAAAACCGCGCAGCTTAACGGAAGATTTTATCACCGTCCAATGGATTGATGAAATTGAAGTACGTTTATGTTATTTTTTAACGCACTCAATTTCACAAGGATACCTAAAATCCCATTGCGCGCGTATCCTGTCCATTGTTTCCATGATGGTAACAGACTCATCCCATGTCATACATGGGCTTTCAGTTCTGCCCTCTCTTAAATAGTTCATCACTTCTTCCGCTTCATAATTGTAGCCGTTGGAAATAAAATCAGGTTTATATATAAACTCATCCTTGCCGTCCAATAACAATACTGCGTTACGCGACCAGATAAAATTAACGAGATGTATCCTACCCTTCGAGCCGTAGATCCACGCGTCATTTTCCAGCGCTGTACGGGTCGCGGAAGCAGCAAAAGCGATTTTGTCTCCGCCGTAGGATAGTATTACCGCGTTTTCATCATCGCTTCCTGTTTCGCCGAAAAAAAGCTGTGACTTTATATCAGCCGGTTTTACTCCGCCAAAAACCAAAGAAATGAATGACAGCGGATAAATGCCCGCATCCAGTAATGCGCCGCCTCCAAGATTTAAATTAAATAGTCTGTGTTCAGGGCCATAACCGGCATTAAAGCCAAAGTTCGCCTGTACCATTTTTACATCTCCTATTTGATTCTCATAAAGCCACTGTATGGCTTTTTTTACAGGAGGAATGTACCGCGTCCACATGGCTTCCATAAAAAAAGTTTTATTGTCTTTCGCGGCCGCAATCATCTCTTTAAGTTCCGTGGCGTTTATCGCGCATGGCTTTTCACATAACACAGCCTTTTTCGCGTTTAACGCGCGGACTGCCAGTTCTTTATGAGTTGTATGTGGCGTTCCGATATATATAATGTCTATATCACTGTCATTAAGCATGAGATCATAATCGTCATAAGCTTTTTCTATGTTGTTTTTGAAAGCGAAATCCTTTGCGCTCTCCCGGCTGCGTGAAACAACTGCATAAGGGTTTCCTCCCGTTGCTTTCAGCCCAATAATAAATTTATTGGTTATTCCGCCTGTTCCCACAAGAGCCCAATTTAATATATTTTTGTTTAACATATTTGTATTATATAACATTTTTGTGTTCACGCAAAGAATAAGTTAATTATAATAAATAATCCGGCGAAATGTTGACAAATAACAATTATTGATATATATTAACAATATATAAAAGGAAATTACATGAAAAGAAGCGTATTAATCTCATTATTTATATTGGCAGTTATAGTATCGGCGTCATGCGGAGGCTCAATAGCCGGCGAGCCTGTAAATGTTCAGGAAATAAGGCTTGAAAATATTGATTCAATACTGATTCGCTACAATTCAGAGCGAATAACATTGCTTAACAATGATTCAAACTCAATTATTATTAAAGAATATATGAATATAAACAAAAAAGATTATTATGCGAAAATTGCCAATTCCGGAAAAGATCTGGTCATCGAAGCCGGTCAGCGTCCAATTGGAATAAATAATTTTAAAGCCCATATTGAAGTATATATACCGGTATCAAATAAAAATTTTACAATCAGATCTTCCAGCGGCGATATAACAGGCGAAAAAGAATATACGGCCGCCTCAATGAATTTCGGCAGTTCAAGCGGTGATATTTCGATTAACAGCGTTACGGCAAATACAATAAATTTTACCGCTTCAAGCGGAGTTATAAAGTGTGAAAGAGCGAACGGAAACACATCCATTGAAACAAGCAGCGGGAATATAATTGTCGGCGCTGTCACCGGTAACGTGAATGCGAGCTCATCAAGCGGCAGAATAGAAATAAAACAAATATCCGGCGAATTAACGGCAAATACAGCAAGCGGCTCCATCAGATGCGAAAATATTGAAAAAAACGCGTCTGTTGAATCAAACAGCGGCAATGTATTTTTGGGCGTTTTAAACGGTAATGTCACAGTAAAAACATCAAGCGGCTCTGTAGTTCTTGCTGTTCCGGCAAATCTTTCGTTTAACTTTTTATCAAAAACATCAAGCGGAAGACTTAGGACTCCGTTCTCCGATAAACTGTCATCGCCGTTTACTGACAGAGACTCCTTTCAGGGCGTAATCAACGAAGACCGCGGAATTCCGGCAAGCAATCTGAAAAATGTAAATATAAGAACAAGCTCAGGCTCCATAACGGTAAACTGGATATAAAATTGAGGCTGTTCCAAAACTTTCGAACCGCAGGTTCGCGTTTTTGGAACAGCAACCTTAGATTTAAATTAATAAAATTTCATTAAATTACCTGAACAAATACCGCCTCTCCCTTCGCAATATTTACCGACTTCAGCGTTAATTTTACACAGTCGTTAGGCGCAACATCTTTCTGCAAGGGAATCAGCGTCTCAAGCGCGAGGGATGGAATTATCACAGCCCAGCGGTTTCCTTTTTTTTCCAGGGCGACCGCGTCCCAAACAGAATCTTTTTTTCCTGATAAATAAACCATTGTCCAGTGATTATCGGTGGCCCTTTCAGCCTGCGCCGCTGCGGCGGAAGCCGCTTCACAATAACCAAGCCGCGCGGAAATTTCATCCGCTCCCAGAGGTTTCCCGCCGCGAAGAAATGCGCGAATCTGCATATGAGCCAGAAGATCGGTATAACGGCGCAGAGGACTTGTTACCTGCGTGTATGTGTCAAGGCCAAGCCCCTGATGGCGTCCGGGTTTTACGGAAAGAACGCGAGGTCTCATGCAGCGGCGCAACTGCCATGAGCCTGCAAGACCGTCCGGGATTCTTCCCTGTATATCCACTTCCTGGCTGATGTAGGGAAAAGCCAGTCCTTTTCCGGCCGCCCAAAGACCGGCGCCTTCGCCTGCGATTATCATACATTCTTTTACAAGCGTATTTGATCGGTACTGCGCAACAGGTTCCATGTCTACAATTCCGTCTATAACAGTTATACGCGTTTCAGGCAGTTCAATATTTACCGCTCCCTGCGCGGATCTGCGGCCGTAAATCCCGCGCGCCAGTTCCATCAGATCGCGTAACACAGCGGCGTCGGGCGTACCGGCGTCCATTTCCCTGTCCGCTTCTTCATAAGTTATACGTTTTACTTTTACAATCGAAGGGAAAATATCAGTTTCAATTATCCCGAAATCCCTGTCCAAAGTCATTTTAAAAGTCAAGGCCAATGATTTTTCTGAAAGCCCAAGCGCGAAAAGCGGCAATGCGTCGTCAGCTAACATCCTTACAGTATTTCCCGGCATGTAAAGAGTCACTCCCCTGTCGCGCGCTTCCTTCTCCGCGGGACTGTCAAAAAAAATTGAAGACGCGGGATCTGCGACATGCACATATAAAATCGCGTAACCTCCGCGCGTAAGTTCTCCCCCTGACTTTTCCACGAACTCCATGGAGACGGCGTCATCGGGATCATAACTCCAGGGACTGTCAATGGCAAATGCCGCAAGATGGCAAAGGTCATGACGTTCTTCATCTGCGGGAACATCAGGGCGGATAATAGCTCGGCCCAGCGAAAGACCAAAACGGTAAGGATGTGGATTAATCGCGCTGGTCCAGAAACCGGATTTTAAAAGCAGCGCATGAGCGTCTTCGGGAGTTTCGCCAAGGCCAAGTTCTTTCATGGTGCGGCTCTTCGCGGATTTACCGTAAGCAAGCGCTTCTACATCCTGAATAAACCTCATGCCTGTTATATCCGCGGCAGGTATTTTATTGTCTGCGCCTTTCTTCCAGCAGTTTTTCAGATACGCCAGAAACGCGGAACGCTCATCTGTATCACGCTGTTTTTCAATGCGTTTTGCCTCTTCAGCCAATACTTCTTCCTTGCTGCGCGGAATCATTTCGGATATGCCGCCTGAAAAATAAAGACCGTCCAGCAATACACAATATGTTCCATAAGCGGAAGAGGGTGTGTATTCATCAAAAATTAAAGCGGCTAAATCTTTCAGCGAATGAGAGGCATCTTCATCGTCTAACAGAAGTTCCCATGTTTCTCTGACAGCTTTTGAAAAGTCATCAGTAATTTTACAGGCGGATACAATTGAATCAAAACTTTTTACAGGCCCCGGATGGATCATCTCAATATCCTTATCCCGGACCTTAACCTGCGTTCCGTCATAAAGAGAAATTGTAATTTTTCCGTCTGTTTTTTCTTTTACGACAGCGGGTTTACTCTTATAAATGACCAGCGCATTCTCGTTTATCATTCAATAAGTATATTTGATTGGAAGGCGCGGGTACATACCCCGCTGTTTACGGTAAAAACCTAAATAGCTTCCACATAAACGCATTCGCGCAGTTCATCAGCATGATGGCGTATTTTTCGCAGCGCCCGCATTTCAATCTGACGGACAGTTTCAGGAGAAATATCAAATTTATCTCCTATTTCGCGCAATGTGCGGCGTTCGCATCCGTTCAATTGATAACGGTAAATCAGAATGTGTTTTTCCTTATCCTTCAGTTTGTTCAGAATACGCAATGTGCCGTCGTGTGAATTTTGTTTCATCATGTTTCGCTCGGGATTATATGTATAGTCTTCAACATCCACTGTGTTTGCCGATTCATCTTCGCCTGCTTTCTGATCAAAAGAAAGAAAACCCGCCGCCATGTTAATAATATTGTCAACATCGCGGACTGGAATGCCAAGCTCTTTTGCGATATCGGAGTTAAGCGGCTGATGCATCAATGTCTGGGAAAGGACATGATATGTGCGCTGAATTTTATGGAGCATTTCCTCTTTGCGAATCGGCAAACGGACAATTCTGTTTTTGCTGGAAATATAACGCATTATAAACTGCCGTATCCACCAGCTTGCGTAAGTGCAAAACCGCACATTTTTACGGTAATCGAATTTTTCCGCTGCGTGAATCAGTCCCATATTCCCTTCCTGAATGATGTCCAGGATTGGAATGTCATACTTGTTAAATACTCCCGCTATCTTTACGACAAGCCGTAAATTTGAATTTATAAGTTTATGAAGAGCTTCCTTGTTTCCATTATGTATCTGTTCAGACAGAGCCAGTTCTTCTTCAAAAGTTAAAAGAGGATAAACTTTTATCTGCTTAAAATATGTTTCAAGCAGGTTATCATCGGGCATGGTCGCTTTTTTCTGCATATTTACCTCCGTAAAATAAACAACAAATATTTATGGCTTTTCCGGCGCTTTTGAACCGCTGGTTCTCGGTAACAGGAAAAGCTGTTCCAACTGCTCCATCTCAATATAGACATGTGTTATATAGCAAATTTCATGCCAAGTTTTGCCATGTTTTTATATAATATTCGTAACTCCTTATCACATAAGGAATTAGCTAAAAATATATAATGAAAAATAATTTATTTTAAAACTGTACTGTATTATTTTTTATACATTTTCCCTTTTCAATGTATAGAAAATGTAATTAGATTCCGGTATATTTAGCTATGGAATTCGGCATAAACGCCAGGGAAAAAAACGGCGATATTTACTATTCTGTTATATGGTCTCCCCTTGCGGTCGCCGACAGGCGTGAAATTAACGCGAAAGTTCCCTCAATCGCAGGAATCTATGAAATATACTGGATGGATGAAACCAAACGCCTGCGGATGTTCAATGTAGGGCAAACCCATTACGGCGGGTTGAGAAGCGAACTGCGCCGTCTTACAGATCCGGAACTCTGCGGCGACTTAAAAACCAGAAAAATTCTTGAAGATAATGAAATCTGGTACCGTTACGCGCCATCCGATTCCAGCGCGAACATGGCCGATGTCATCTGGTTTTTTATGAGCGTTTATTGTCCGGAAAACCCGCCGGTTGATCATTCTGGGCGTTATAAAAAAATATTTCTATCTGAATCCGGACCTGACAGGCTAACCTGGGTGCAATGAGATTTCCGTGATTGAATACATAGTCCCGTCCAATATTGATGACAGAATCCTGACGCGCGCGGCGCAAATGCTGGAAAACAGCGCGTTAGTCGCCCTCCCTACGGATACAAGCTGGAGTATCGTCTGCTCCATTAAATCCCAGGCCGCCATTAAAAAGTTAAGACATATTTCCGGTGAAAGGGACGAGCGTCACTTTACCATGTTATGTTCAAGCATTTCCCAGTTCAGTGAATTCTGCAATATTAACAACAACCGCTTCCGTATAATAAACCGCCTTTCGCCGGGACCGTATGTTTTTATTTTGAAAACGTTTTCGGGAACAGAAAAAAATCTTGATATCCGCCGCCATGAAGTCGGAGTGCGAATTCCCGATTATCCTGTTCCAATCCGCCTGATTGAAACAATCAGATCTCCCCTTTATTCAATTACAGCGAAAAGAAGCATGGCAGGAATGGAAAGCGGCTGGACAGAACATGAACATACAGATACCGAACTGCCGCCCATACCTGAAGAGGAACTTTTTGAATGCGGATGGGAACTGGAAAACATTAACAGCCTGGATTTGATTCTTGACAGCGGCGAAGAACGCGAAAGAATTTTTTCAACAATTTTAGATATGTGCGGCGATGAAATAAAACTGCTCAGGCAGGGAGCCGGTGTTTGGCCGGCGTAAAAAGTTTATGGCATTTGAGAATTAAAAGACCGTTGTGTTATAATATATGAAATGATAAATAACAAAAACAAGTGGATAAAATTCCTCTTCAGAAGAAGGGGATTTATAATTTTTACAATTCTTCTCCAGATTGCCCTGTTCTTTTTCCTTGTGGTAGGCGCCGGAAGATACATAAAATTTTCAATAGCGTTTTTAAATTTTTTAAGCGTAATTGTCTGCATTCATGTGCTGAACAAGTATGAAAAAGCGGGTTATAAGCTGACATGGATTTTCATAATTCTGCTTTTCCCTTTATTCGGCGGCATTCTGTACATTCTGTTTTATTTTTGGTCAAGTCCCAAAAAATTAAGGGAATCCCTGGATCGCAATATACAGGACAGCCATGAAGCTTTTTTTCTTTCGGGAAACAGGCTTGCGGAATTAATTGAGGTTTATCCTGAATTCAGAACAAACGCGCAGTATTTACAGGAGTACGCGGGGTTTCCAGTTTACGCAAATACAAGACAGGAGTACCTGGATTCAGGAGAGACTTTTTTTCACAGGGCGCTTGAAGAACTGGAAAAGGCCGAGAAATATATTTTTATGGAATTTTTTATACTGAAGGAAGGGCACATGCTTAACTCCATAATTGACATACTGGAAAAAAAAGCCGCCGCGGGGCTTGATGTCAGGATAATATATGATGATCTTGGATGTTTTTTAACCCTGCCGCCGGATTACCCGAAGAAATTATCGCAAAAAGGAATTAAAAGCTTTATTTTTAACCCGTTCCGGCCTATTGTGTCATCGCTGCAGAACAACCGCGATCACCGTAAAATTATTTCGATAGACGGAAAGGTCGCATTCACGGGCGGCCTGAATCTCGCGGACGAGTATATCAACATTGTAGAGCGTTTCGGCCACTGGAAGGATTCGGCCATTATGATAGAAGGAGACGGCGCATGGTCGCTTACGCTTATATTCCTGCAAATGTGGAACATAAGCGGCAAAAAGAAAGATAATTATGTTTCTTTCTATCCATGGAAAGATGGCGCAATTAATCATGCTACAGAAGGCGTAGCCAACGGTTATGAATCATGGGGGTTTGTGCAGCCATACGCTGACAGCCCAATCGACAGCGAGAATGTGGGAGAGCATGTATACATTCAGATTATCAATCAGGCGAAGAAATACATTTATATCAATACGCCCTATCTGATTGTAGATGACAATCTTTTATCCGCCCTGATGCTTGCCGCGAAGAGCGGAGTGGATGTGCGCATTATCACCCCGCACAGATGGGACAAGCGGATTGTGGCAATCACTTCCCGTTCATATTACCGCAGGCTCATTCAGGCAGGCGTAAAGGTTTATGAATACACATCCGGCTTTAATCACGGCAAAACATTTGTTTCTGATGATAAAATAGCCACCGTGGGAACAACCAATCTGGATTTCCGCAGCCTGTACCTCCACTTTGAATGCGGCGTGTTAATTTACACAAGCGATACGATAGCGGCAATCAAAAAAGATTTTTTGCGCACGCTGCCTGTCTCCAGTGAAGTAACTCCCGAACAATGTGCACGTAACGTTTTTCAGCGGATTATTCCCGATATACTGCGCATATTCGCTCCGTTAATGTAATTGTTTTTTATTCGTGCTGAGGGGTTTAATACCCCGCCCCTCTGGGGCGTTCTTAAGGTATTAAACCCCGAATGCAATTCCACGGGAGAACGAACGATACCCCGCTGCTCTGCGGCGGGGTTCGNTCATTATAATGACTATATACACTGCCCTCTGTTTTATGTTATGTTTTTACTATGAAGTATAAATTTTGGCTTATTTTGGCTGTTTTCGCCGCCGCCGCGCTTACAGGTTGCAGCCAAAACAGCGGCAAAGTTTCTTCCAGTCCATTGGAAGGAGAAAATTTGGACAAGGACGCGTCCTACGCGTTTGGCATGAACATCGGCGCAAGTCTCGCGGCAGACAGCATTGTTCCAAACCTGGATGAATTTTTTCAGGGAATCAGGGACATAATGTCCGGAAGAGAAACCCGGTTCAGCGAATATGAAGCTGTAGAAATTATTCAGGCCGCGTTTTATGCCATGATGGAACAACAGGAGGCGCTGTCAATGCAGGCAGGAGCGGAAGTAATTCAGGAAGGCGTGGAATTCCTCGCTGAAAACAGCAAAAAACCGGGTATCGAAATAACTTCCAGCGGTTTACAGTACGAAGTGATCTCGCAAGCAAACGGAAGGAAACCTTCAGAGGTTGATATTGTAAGGGTGCATTATGAAGGCCGCCTGATTGACGGAACGATTTTTGACAGTTCCTATAATTGGGGAGAACCTGTTGAATTTCCCCTTAACGGAGTAATTCCGGGGTGGACAGAAGGTTTACAACTGATGAGCATAGGCAGCAAATACAGGTTATTTATCCCGTATGAACTTGGTTACGGCTCAAGAGCCGCGGGTCCAATTCCCGCCTATTCAGTATTGATTTTTGAAGTTGAACTTCTTGATATACTATAATTAAGGGGAAAAATTATGAAGAAACTAATTGCTTTAATTTGCTTAATTGTGCCGGTACTGTCTTTACACGCAAGGGCAATACAGGAAGATTTCAGAAAAGCGGAAGAAAAAGCACGCGTAAGTTATGCGGCCGGAATGCTTATGGGAAAGAACCTGCAGCCTAGCGGTTTGGACCTGGATTACGACGCTTTTGCCGAAGGTTTTAAAGCGGGGTTTGGAGATTTTGAATCCCAGTTCAGCGAAATGGAAGCGGTAGATATTGTTGAAACCGCGCTTCAGGCTGCCGCCGATAAAATAGCCGCGCAAAACCGGCAGGTAGAAGAAGAGTTTCTTGCGATGAACGGCGCAAGACCCGGAATATATACAACATCAAGCGGCTTACAGTATGACATTATTGTTGAAACAGACGGAGAAAAACCAGGACCGGATTCAATAGTGTTTGTAATGTATGAAGGCGCTTTTCTGAACGGTACGGTATTTGACAGTTCCTATGAAGATGGCGGCGCGTACATTCCTCTGGACAGGGTAATTCCCGGATGGGCAGAAGCATTGCAGCTAATGGGCGTGGGAAGCACATATATTTTCTATATTCCTTCATACCTCGCTTACGGTGAAGCCGGTATCCAGCAGGTTATCCCGCCCTACGCAACACTGGTGTTTAGAGTAGGATTACTCAATATTGTCACTGAAGATGATCTTTATGGGGAATTCTAATTCTGAATACTGAGCCTTCTCCGGCGTGGCTTTCCGCTTCGGCTATTCCATTGTGAATCAATGCAATGTGCCGGACAATGGAAAGCCCAAGCCCGGTACCTCCTGTCCGCTTTCTGGCCTTGTCGACTCTATAAAATCTTTCAAAAATTCTTTCAATATGTTCTGCCGGAATTCCTATCCCCTTGTCTTTTACCTGTAGTATCAGTTCATCATCTTCCAGGCAGGCGCTGACCTTTATTTTGGAACCTGGCTGTGAATATTTAATGCCATTGTCTATCAAATTGATCAATGCCTGAATGATAAACGAACCGTAAAGATTTGCTTTTAAATCCTCAGAGCAATTTACAATAACTTCAATCTGTTTTCTTTTTGCCTGCGGTTCTGTGGAAGTTACCGCTTCATTTAAAAGAAACGCAATATTTTCCTCTTCCATGTCACGTGCGTTACCTAAACCATTTTCCAGATCCGCGAGTATCAGTAAATCGTTGGTCAGGTTTTCCATTGTGCTGGCATTCCTGCGGATAATTTCCAGAAAATGAGTTATCTGATTTTTATTTTCGCTGTCATCATCAGGATGGGAATCTTCACTCATCGAAGATTGACCCGGCTGAAGTTCAAGCAATGTTTCTGTAAAACCCTTGATAAGCTGAATGGGAGTCCGCAGTTCATGCGACACATTGGCGACAAAATCCCTGCGTACTCTTTCAAGTTTAACAAGCCTTGTAATCTCCTGCAGAACAATAACAACGCCGCTGTAAGAGTTATTTGCGCCTGTTTGCCCAGTATCTCCGCGCTGCGCGCTGTCAGACGCGAGGGGCGCGGCAAATATCTGAAACTGCTGCGCGGATCTGGAACTATCGTTAGCTGACATTCGCTGAGCGGTGGCGGCAATACCGATGTGAAATGTCAGATCCGTCTCCAGAGGCTCTCCGCTTAAAAGCGCTTTTTTTGCGGCTTCCGTCAATTCTGCGGAACGGGTTGCCTCCAGCAAGGACATGGAGTTAATATCGCGGTTTTCAAGATTAAAAAGCTCCCTTGCCCTGCGGTTTACAAGATGCAGTTTAAGACCGGAATCCATGGCGAATACAGCCTCTGTCATTCCGTTAAGAATTGTTTCAAGACGGCGGCTCTGCGCCCTTGCCTGATCAACGCGGCAATTAAGTTCCGCCGCCATTGCTTTTAATGTTCTTTCAAGGCTGTAAAATTCCGGTTCTGTCTGTCCCGCGGATTCTGGGTCTGACAAAAGCGGGGCGCTATCCTGAACAATTTTTACAAGTCTGTTAAATGAAACAGACAGCGATCTGGAAAAAATAAATATCGCGTAAAAGGCGGCGATGATAAAAAGACATGAAAAAATTAAAAACGGAACCATGACAGGGGAAACGCGCGCTCCAAATCCCGGAACCGCGGCAGAAAGCCTGAATACGCCGATTGGATTGCCGCCGCTGTCAAACACCGGCAGCGCATGGTAAATGTGCCTTATTCCCGTAGTCAGAGATTCCCGCCGCGAACTGCCTTCTCTTCCTTCCAGCGCGGCTATAACTTCTTCGCGGTCAATATGATTAACAATCCTGTCTGTAACATGGGAATCCCACAATACATTGCCTGATGCATCAATCAATGTAAGGCGGTAAATTTCATCAGCGCCCAACGGCAGGGAAATATGAACTCCATTATCGTTAGCTGCAAATATTTCTGTCAGGCGATCCTTTCCGTATACGGTCATAAGCGTTTTGGCGGTATCGCCAAGCCCCTTCATGTTTATTTCATAGTATAGCGAGTTCATAAACACAAGCACCGATACAACAACCGCCGCATAAAAACCCAATGCCGCTAATCCCAAAGTAATCAAACTCTTCCTGAATACAGTCACAATGTCTCCCTTACTAGTAAAATCATCATAATTATTCTTCAACCCTCAACCTGTATCCAACGCCGCGGATTGTTTCGATCATGTCTCCGGCTTTTCCCAGTTTCTTGCGAAGACCCAGTATCTGCACATCCACAGAACGGTCTGTCACAGGGTAATCTGGTCCGTGAATCGCGCCGATTATCTGGTTACGCGAAAATACAGTTTCAGGATTGGACAGAAAATGTTTAAGCAGCTCAAATTCCGTGGCGAAGAGATCTAGCTGCTTGCCGCCGTGGTACGCGATATGACGGGAAGCGTCAAGTTTTAGTTCTCCCTGCTGCCAGAAAGACGCGTTTTCATTTTTGGCGCTTTCTTCCCGCCTCCTTAAGGCTGCCCTAATTCTTGCGATTAACACTTTTGGGCTGTACGGTTTTACAACATAGTCATCCGCACCCAGTTCAAGACCGGTAATAATATCGGCTTCTTCGCCTTTGGCTGTTGTCATAATCACAGGGACATTACGGCATGTATCAATTTCCTTTAATTTTTTTAAAACTTTTAATCCGTCCATTCCCGGCAGCATAATGTCCAATAGTATACAATCTACGATTTGATGTTTTAAAAATTTTAATCCGTCTTCTCCGGTTCTTGCCTGTAAAAGTTTCCAGCCTTCCTTCGACATTGAATGAGACAGCAATTCCTGAATTTCAGGATCATCTTCAATTATCAGAATTACTTCTTTACTCATTCAGCTCCTCGTGCCTGCCTTCGACCATATAAATAACGGCTTCACAGATATTTGTTATGTGATCGCCAAGGCGTTCAATTTGATTTGAAGATTGAAGAATGTTATGCGCGCTTTTAACAAGGCTTGATTTTTTTTTCATCAGCTTTAAAATATCACCGGTAATTATTTTGTATTCAGAGTTAATTATACTGTCCATCGCAGCCGCTTCCCGCGCCTTTTCTGCATTCTGCTCCAGGTAGGCGGAAATGGCTGTGCGAAGCATTATCTGTCCTGTTTCCGCCATTTTTTCCAGATGTTCCTGCGCCCTGAACGGCGAAACCCCAGCCTTAGTAAGTTTTTTCGCGGCCTTCGCGAGATGCACAGCGTAATCCCCAATCCTTTCAATACTGCTGGTTAGTTTAAAAATTGTTACCATCTCGCGGAGATCGCGCGCGACAGGCTGCTGCGTAGCCAAAATAATCGCGGCGTGATCTTCTATCTTTGTCTGAAGAGCGTCTACATCTGCGTCACTTGCTCGGACTTCTTTCGCAAGTTCAGCATCACAGGCACGAAGAGCCGTAAGCGCCTTGGCGAGATTCTCTTCCACTTTTGCCGCCATCGCAAGAATATCCTGCCTGAGACGGCTCAACTCTTCGGAAAAAAAGTTTCGTGTAACCATTGTTCTCTCCCTTAACCGAACCTTCCGGAAATATAATTTTCGGTTCGCGTATCTTTTGGATTAGTAAAAATCTCTCTTGTATCATTATACTCTATTAATTCGC
>JGI24695J34938_10000165_pt1 | contig 61724 bp, 53 predicted proteins | sample TergutCo191P3_FD_34938 | JGI IMG/M metagenome (IMG submission 34938)
TCTGTCAAGATTCATTTTAAAATATCCAAATATGGCTGCTGTGCGTAGCCTTGGAAGGCGTCTATGGTCGCGTCAAATAAAGTTTTATTGGTAAGTTTGTCCGGCGCCAGGATATTATTTTAATAAAATAAATTTAAAACGCTGGACAAACTCGTCAGAAAACATGTGTTAAAATTCCTGCCATTCTAGCTTCCCAAGGCTGTGTACAGTTGCCATATTTGCATTTTATGAAAAGTATTTAACCGGAGTTTCGAAAAAGCCTTAATAATTAAAGTTTTTTCGCGCTATTTCGCGGAAATTTTAGAAAAACGAAGGCTGTATAAGGAAGAAACTAACTTCTTAGACAACCCCTTGTTAATCTTAAGGCTGACTGACTTGTCCCTTAAAGAAATTGCATGGAACCATAAAATCAGCTACAATTAATTAGACTTTCACCGGAAAAATATGTACCGCCCCGCGGTGTAGTCTGCTTAAATAATGGAGGATCATGTGAGCGCGGATAATTCGGATGATAAAAATCAGAATAAAGATGATACTCAAATTAATTTTGAGTTATTTAAGAAAGCCGCGAAGGGAGGAGACTCTGACGCTCAAACCCGTCTCGCGATGTGTTATGAAAGAGGCGAAGGCGCGGAAAAAGACGCGAAAAAAGCCATTTACTGGTACGCTAAAGCCGCGAAGCAGGGGGATGAAACATCCCAGAGTAATTTAGGAAGGATTTATGAAAGCGGAACGGATGTCCCTCAGGATTTTAAAAAAGCCGCTTACTGGCATTTACAAGCGGCGAAACAGGGAAATATGGCGTCGCGATTTGAATTAGGGAATTTTTATACAAACGGACAGGGAGTTAAAACAGATTTAAAAAAAGCCGCTTACTGGTATTTGCAGGCGGCGAAACAGGGAGACGGCATCGCGCGGGTTTATTTAGCCAGATGCTACGAAAACGGACACGGGGTGGTAAAAGATCAAACAAAAGCCGATTACTGGCATACAAAAGCCGCGAGTGATTGTTTCGCTTTGGAATCTGTTGATATATATTACGAAGAAGGCAGAGGACGAAACAACAAATACAAAACAGCCGCTGAATGGTATCACGCTTACGCTAAAGACGGAGAAGCCGCCAGAAACTACGCGAATCGCTTCCGTGAGGCGGACGAGGAAGACACCGCGCTTTATTTAATGTCTGTTTACTGGCACGAGCAGGCGGTGAAAAAAGGAGACATAAAATCTTTTTATCAGCTTATTCAATATTATAATTACAATAGATCAAATATCGAAAATATACGCGCCGTTTTTAAAGACAGGGAAATTGTTCCAGCCGAAACCAGCGTCCGCGATCTTGTAAATAAGTTTTATCCGTTATCTGCTAATGATAAAAAAATTGAATACTCGGGCGGGGAACTGGCGGCGCTTAAAGCGAGAACCGCCTCGTTAGCTGAAACCGCAGGAACCAAAAGCGTCTTAGCGTTAGGTGACGAAATTAAAAAAGAAACGGACGTCGTTTTAAAAACAGGATTAAAAATGATTATTAACGGCGTTGATAAAAGCGTTATCGAGACAGTTATCGAATTTCTTACAGAGGATATAAAAGGCGAAGGAAGACAGATATTACAAGAAAGCGTAAAAAAGATACAAAAGGGAGAAGTATAATTGATAAAAAATAAAAATATTAAAGGCTCTTGCATTTAATTTCTCATTTATGGATAATAAGAAATTAATTGTTTCTATTCATTTTATAAGGAGTAAAATTAATGAAAAAGAAAATAATCCTCGCCTATTCAGGAGGTTTGGATACAACTGTTATCATCCCCTGGTTAAAAGAAAATCAGGATTGTGATGTAATCGCCGTTTGCGTCGATGTCGGACAAAAAGCGGATTGGAAGACAATTCAAAAACGGGCGCTGTCTACAGGAGCGTCCGCCTGCTATATCGCGGATGTAAAAAAAGAATATATCGAGGAATATATCTGGCCTACCTTAAAAGCGGGCGCGGTTTATGAAGATAAATATATACTTGGCACAGCGACCGCGAGGCCTTTAATCGCTAAAGTGCTTGTCGATTACGCGCGCAAGGAAAAAGCGAAAGCTGTAGCGCACGGCGCGACAGGAAAAGGCAACGATCAGGTTCGTTTTGACCTCGCTATAATGGCTCTGGCTCCTGACCTTGAGATAATCGCTCCGTGGAGGATTTGGAAACTTAAAAGCCGCCAGGATGAAATGCGCTACCTCGCGAGAAGAAATATACAAATCCCGATAAAGAAAAAAACATCCTACAGCGTGGATGATAATATATGGCATATGTCTCACGAAGGCCTTGAGCTTGAAGATCCTTCGGCGGAACCTGTATTAAAAAGAATGTTGACAATGACTGTTCCGCCGGAAAAAGCGCCTAACAAAAGCGTTTATGTTGAGCTTGAATTTGAAAAAGGCGTTCCTGTAGCGCTTAACGGCAAAAAGATGGACAGCGTGGCTTTAATAAACGCGCTTAATAAAATCGGAGGCGCTAACGGAATTGGTATCGCGGACCTTGTGGAAAACAGGGTTGTCGGAATGAAATGCAGAGGCATCTACGAAACCCCAGGCGGCTCAATTCTTTACTACGCGCATCAGGAACTTGAGCATGTATGCCTTGATAAACAGACATATTCGTTCAAGCAGCATGTATCAATAAAATTGAGCGAACTTATTTACGGCGGCTTGTGGTTTACTCCGTTACGCGAAGCGCTTTTCGCGTTTGTTGACAGCACTCAGAGTAATGTCAGCGGCAAAGTCAAGCTCAAACTTTATAAAGGCTCGATAAGTTCCGCGGGCGTCACATCTCCCAACTCGCTTTACAACGCGAGTCTCGCGAGTTTTACAACAGGAGAGCTCTTTAATCACGCTGACGCTAAAGGTTTTATTAAGCTTTACGGTCTTTCGGTTTTAGTCAGGTCTCTTATGGAACAGGATAAAAAAGGAAACGCTAAACCCGCGGTGTCAAACGCGCAGGCGCCAAAGAAAAAAGCGTCTGTTTCAGACGCGCCGGCGCGAAAAAATAAAACTCAAGCTAAGACAAAGTCCGTAAAAAATAAAAATGGCAAAGAAAACTCAAAATAAAAAAGCGGTTAAACCCCTTTGGTCAGGAAGGTTAGCTGAAACTCCGGATTCAGAGGCTTTCGCGTTTCAGGCTTCAATCAATATTGATAAACGCCTTGTTTTTGACGATATCGAAGGGAGCAAGGCGCATGTCCAGATGCTTGGAAAACAGGGAATTATACCAAAGGACAGCGCCGCGAAAATCGCGAAAGAACTTAACAAGATAAGTAATGAAATAAAAAACGGCAGCCTCGCGATAGACAGCGCGCATGAAGATATTCATTCTTTTCTTGAATCTACTCTGACAGAACGCCTTGGCGAAAGCGGAAAAATGGTGCACGCGGGACGCAGCAGAAACGATCAAGTCGCCGCGGCTTTCCGCCTTTTTTTAAAAAGGGAAATACCCCGCCTTCAGCTTGAACTTGGCGCTTTAATTAATGTTTTATTGGATACCGCTTTAATTCATGTTAACAGCATAATGCCCGGATACACGCACCTTCAAAGAGCGCAGCCTGTAACGCTTGGATATCACCTAACAGCGTGGTGCGCGGCTCTCTGCCGGGATCACAGCAGGTTTTCTGATTCCCTCGCGAGACTTGATGAATGTCCTTTGGGAAGCGGCGCGCTTTGCGGCTCTTCACTCCCCCTAGATCGCGGGGCTGTCTCGCTCGCTCTTGGATTCAAGCGCCCAGCTATTAACTCAATGGACGCTGTAGCGGACCGCGACTTCGCGATAGAATTGTCTTCCGCTTGCGCGATCACAATGGTTCACCTTTCGCGTTTCTGCGAAGATGTAGTGTTATGGGCAAGCGAGGAGTTTAAATTTATCAGTCTGTCTGAATCATGGAGTACGGGCTCTTCGATCATGCCTCAGAAAAAAAACCCGGACTTCGCGGAACTTATCCGCGGAAAAAGCGCGAGAACCGCCGGAAATCTTGTAACATTAATCACGCTTTTAAAAGGCCTTCCTTACGCGTACAACAAGGATCTTCAGGAAGATAAAGAAGCTCTTTTTGACAGCATAGATACATTATCAAACTGCGTTCGTATGTTTAAAGGAATGATTAAAAGCGCCACTTTCAACGTTAAACGCATGAAACAATCCTGCGCGGGAGGATTTTTAGAAACGACGGAATTGGCTGAGTATCTTACGCGCGAAGGCATGCCGTTTCGCGCAGCGCATGAGACAACAGCGCTGATTGTGCGCGACTGCGTTAGCGCGGGTTTTAAATCAATTTCAGATATGGAAATTACAGCGTTAAAAAAATATTCGCGTTTAATTAAAGATGATATATATAAGCTTATTACTCCCTCAGCGTGCGTTAAATCGCGCGATATTTTAGGAGGACCCGCACCTAAAGAAGTGCGAAGGCAGATAAAAATATTGCGCAAAAAAATTATATGATTCTTAATGAAAAATTTATCAGCGTTATTGAAAAGCTAATCGCGTTAACAGCGGTAAGGCTAAGCGATGATGTAACGCTGCGCCTGCGGCAGTTACGCGAAAACGAAGATTCTCCCATGCAAAAAACAATTTATGATAATTATTTTTTAAACTTAAAAATGGCTGAAGAGTTAAAAAGGCCATGCTGTCAGGACACAGGGCTTTTACAATTTTATATAAAAACAGGAACATCTTTTCCTTATTTGGATATTACAGGCTGCTGTATAAAAGAAGCCGTTAAAAGAGCGACTAAAAGCGTCCCGTTAAGGCCAAACGCCGTTGATTATTTTGAAGATAATAATACAAATGATAATACAGGGGAGCGCTGCCCGTGGATACACTGGGATATAACAGGCGCGTCATCCGAAATGGAAATTACTCTTTATTTATCAGGAGCCGGATGCAGCCTCCCCGGGCAGGCGAAAGTATTTACTCCGTCAGAAGGGATGGAAGAGGTTATCCGGTTTGTGTTTGATATTATCTGTGAAAAAGCGGCAAACGCCTGCCCTCCCCTGCTTGTCGGCATTGGGCTTGGTCACAATATTGAAAACGCGGCTCTTCTTTCAAAAAAAGCCTGCTTGAGATTACTTGGAACAGAACACCCGCGTCCTGACGGCGCGGCTTTGGAAAAGCGCGTAACAGAAGGCCTTAACTCGCTTGGAATGGGCGCTCAGGGGCTACGCGGGAATAACGCGGTTATGGGCGCGCATATTGAGTCATCAGCCAGACATACAGCCACGATCGCGTGCGCTGTTAATGTTTCCTGTTACGCGCTGCGCCGATCAATAATAAAAATTAAAAATGATTTATCGTGCGAAATCCTTACGCATAAAGGCGTTAATTTATGAGAATAATTAATCTCCCGTGCAAGGACAGCGATATTACAGACTTAAAAACAGGAGACATCATTTATATATCAGGTTTACTCATAACAGGAAGAGATAAAGTATACCAAAAAGTTACGCTAGAAGGCGTCCTTCCTCCTATTGATTTAAACGGATTGGCGGTATACCACGCGGGTCCGATTGTAAGAGAAGACAACTCAATAATAAATGAATCCGATCCTTCGCTAAAACAAAAATGGAACTTAATTTCTATTGGTCCCACAACATCCGCGCGCATGGAAACTCAGGCGGCGGAATTTTTAAAAAAAACAGGCGTAAAAATCATGATCGGAAAAGGCGGCATGGGAGAAAAAACCGCGCTCGCCTGCGCTGAGTATAAAGCCATTTATTGCGCGTATCCTGGAGGCTGCGCTGTTTTGGGAGCGAGCCAGATAGAAAAAATCGAAGACTGCCATTGGCCTGAGTTTACAATGGCGGAACGCGCGTGGGTTATGCGAACATTAAAAATGGGGCCTCTTATCGTTAGCATTGACACATACGCGAACAATTTATACGCCGAAAATTACTCCTATTACAATGAAAGAAAAATAACAGCTCAGAAAAAAATATTCACATAACGCGACAAACAATATAATTATTTAATCCCTTGCGTACATGTATTATTTATGAATCTTTATGTGCTTTCTCTACCATACCGTCCATTGTTTCAAGTAAAATATTAATATTTGAGAAAGCGGAAAGCTTGCGAGAAAAACTGGAATTACCAAGTACTTTTTTGAAGCCGCAAAATTATCTCAGATATGGATCTGATGTTAATATTGTTATAAGCAATGTAACGCATGGATTGTCATAATAATTTTACGCGAAAAAGGCTCATAAAAGGCCATGTTTTCATTTGGAGGTCTGCCAGTTCTCGCATGGTACGTAAAATTGCAGGCATAATGCTCTCTATAATTTGAAACATATTGATAACGTCAGAGGTATTCCGCTGTTAGACTTTTCATATGGGACACTCCTTTGATTGTTTGTGGTAATTACATCATTACGTGTTGTTCCCGTTTTTTCTATGCTTTTTTGAGTTTTAGAATAAGCTGAAATATATAAAATTTACAGTTCTTCGTCAATAGCTTTTAAAATCTTCATCTTTAGCCTAGACTTAGATTTTTCTTGTTTTTCCTTTGATTTTATTACATTTGACTTGGGATTTTCAAAAAAAAGGTCGGCTGGAGCAACTTTTAAAGCTTGAGCGATACGATCTATAGTATTTGCTGAAGGAAATCTTTTCATAGTCTCTATTTTCCCGATTAAAGTAGGTGAACAACCTACTTTTTCCGCAAATTCTATTTGTGAAATATTTAAAATATCCCTAAATTTTTTCATATTATTCGCTAATAATTCTCGGACATTTGCCATATTCTCTCATTATTTATCAAATTTATATAGAATTTCATCATTTACTGAGGATTACAGCAATAGACTTTTAGTCTCTATTATATATGACATTTAGTCTTTACATTTTTTTCATTTTCTTGTAAAATAAATAAAATATTTTTTATTGAGGTAATAACAGTGATTTTTAGGTTTTTAACCGAATTATCAATTATATCCACTGAAGAGCCATAAATATTAAATTAACTTTCGTATGAAAGTTTAAATATGTCGGCGGTGACATTAATACCGCAAAGGAGTTTTTATGAAGAGAATTATTGTTATTCTGTTGGTGGTATTAGTGATGGTTTGTTCTTGTTCTAATTTTGTACAAAATAATGATGCACGAAATTTAACTGGAACATGGGTGACTGAGGATGGTAGTGTAACTGTAATATTTAATAATAATGGTACAGGAACATTTAATGGTGATAATATTTCTTATGGCATTTCTGCTGATGGTCAATTACGTTTTCGTGGAGGTCACATAAATACATATAGATTATTTATTTCACCAGATACAAAAAGAGCAATACTTGATGATAGAATATTTATTAAAAGATAAAAACAAATAATTAAGGAGGAAATATATGAATGTAAATTTCAGAGTAATTGCAAAATTATGTTTTTTGGTGGTAGTCATTGGTTTTTGTATGCCTTTGGCTTGTGATGCAAATGGTTTTCAGATAGCATCAGGTGATGTTGCATCGAAAGAATTATCATTGGCTTTGTATGGCTTATTCGTATCTGCAATTATTAGTTTTTTAATAGGGATAATATTGTTACTGAATAAAAAAATACCAGTAATTATTGACTGGATAATAATGATTGTGTGTATTCTGTGTGGTACAATTCCATTTTTTATGAATTTAAATGATTATGGAAATTACTATCAAACAGGACTATATGTAATCATGGTTGGATATGGGTTAATAATAATTGCTCAAATTATTTCAGCAATAAAAAAGGAATAATAACGCAAATAATACTTCGCTTAACCAAGCGAAAACACTTTTTTGGATTATAGTTTTTTTCATATTTCTTGATCCTAAATACTACAATATTCATTATAGAGCATAAGTATTGTTTTTTATTTAATACGTTTTGCGACATAATATCTAATTGAATTCGGGATTTTATTTATGTCTATTTATCAGTTGTTTTATTTATTCAAAATATTTAATTAACTTTCGTATGAAAGTTAAAATATATCGGCGGCGATATTAAAACCGTAAAGGAGTTTTTTATGATTAAAAAACCTATTTTTTTAATGCTTGTAGTAATACTTGCACTGCTATTAGTTTCTTGTGCTACCGGTACACCGATAGATACTGGTCCTATCGTATTGCATAGTAATCAGGTAAATCCTGCCAATTGGGCTAATCGTACTTCAGCACAAACTACCTTTAATCAAGTTACTGATGCTGCAGAATCATACTTAAATCACTATGGACATTTTCTTGTACTTCTTGAAACATATCCAGGTCTTGGTGCTGAAGAAATAAGTGATTTAGTTGATGTTAGGCTTAATAGTCTCCTAAGTGGGGCAGCAGGTAATATGTTTAGAAATGGAGTTGGTTTACGATCTTGGACAAAATCTAAAAGAAGCTTTATAGAAATAGTTCGTGATAGGTATCCTGTTACTATGGTTGTTGCAGGAATGAATTTTAATTTTTTTGTCCTTTATTTTATTTTTTCTCCTACACCAACAGTACAAATGAGAACACAAGATGCTGTTAGTTGGGGATTTAGAACAAGTACACAAGCAATAACACAAGACCCTTTAATAACAGAAATAAATTTTATAACCGGAGAAGAAAAAGAAATCCAGAATATCTTTTTAACAGAAGTAAATAGAGTATTGGACAGAGTTACAATAGCACTGGATGGAGCGCCTATTACTGATGATTATAATGAATTATTAGAGGCACTATTAACAGACAAATATTGGCTGGATGTTTTAAAATTTCGATTTATGAATTAATAAGCATAGTCAACGGTATCAGGAACCATTTTTTTAACGGGGGTGTCCGAGAAGTAATTTCCGGACACCTTTTTTATTACGGTAAGTACCTTCGGTTCTTACACTAACATTTTTAAGAAGAAACTCTCGCAGAGACGCAAAGTTGTTGTTCGAAAGCTTTCTCTATGTTCCCTGCGATCTCCGCGTCTCCGCGAGAAAAAAGGGGTTAACAGGAACCGTTATTCTTTATCGGTCAGTAGAGCGAGTTTAAGAGCGCAGGCAGGGAGATTATGTTGAAACATTCCGGTAAATATGCTTTTCTATCCATTCCTGCGCGTAACGCTCGTCATAGGAACCACCCGCCAACCCCAAGCCAAAATCAGCAAGTTCTTCGTTTGAACAATCAATAGCAATCCCATTTGATTTAAGAAAAATAAGCATCATAGTTACGCCCAAACGTTTGTTTCCATCGAGAAAAGGATGATTCTTGATTAACGAAAACACAAGATGCGCCGCTTTATCAACCAAAGAAGGATACAAATCCGCGCCATCGAATGTTTGAAAGGCGGCATTAACCGACATATCAAGAAGGTTTATGTCCCTAACCCCATGACCACCGCCGATCCGGTTAATCAATTCTTCATGAACAACAATAACTGTTTCAACGGATGGACGGACGATAGCGCTTTTTATCACTTAGCCAATTCTTCCAAAGCAGGGCGGTATTTTTCGATTATCTCTGAAGTCATGGCAAGGGCATCATCCTTTGACAAATCAATGTATTTTGCTTCTTTTGATTTTATATATCCGATAAAATCCATAACTTCGCTGTAATAGCGAGGAGGAAGGGAATCAATTTCTTTTATCAAAACAGCTCTTGCAACCATATATTAATTATAGCATATCAAATGAGAAAGGAGAACTCATTGGTATCAGGAACCGGGTTATGGAAAGGGCTTAATCAATAATAAAACGCGATACTTCCTTAATCAGCGTATCTATTCCTTCGCGGTTTTTGCGGCTTATATCATTAACGTGATTTACCGCCTGATCCACAAGCTCAGCGCCGCCTGCCATTTCGTTAATACCGGTTGTTATTTCCTGCGTTGCCTTTTCAAGATTTTCACTTTCGCGGATTACCTCTTTCGCGTATTCAAACATTTCATTTGAACTGTTCCTTACCTGTTTTGTAATTTCATTTACGCTGCTCATGCCCTCAAGTATCTGCTTGCTGCCTTCTCCCTGCTCTTCCATGGCGTTGCGGATATTGTCTTCCTGCAGCGATACGGTTTTAACGCTGGAATCAATATCTTCAAATCTGCTTAAAACATTTTCTGTTGATTTTGAAATTTTACCGATTGACTCCTTGATCTTTTTAAGCACAATACTGATCGTTTTGGACTGCTGGCTTGAAGATTCGGCAAGCTTGCGGATTTCATCGGCGACAACCGCGAAACCCCTGCCGCTGTCGCCCGCGTGAGCTGCTTCGATTGCGGCGTTCATGGAAAGAAGATTCGTCTGGCTTGAAATATTTTTTATAACCGCGTTTATTTCCATTAAGCCTTCAGATTCGCGCAGTATTTCCTTAATATCCAAAGCTACATTCTGAAGACCTGTACGTCCTACTTCGGAGGCGCTTTGCAGATCTTTTACATTTTCGGAATTCGCGATTAAGGTTTTTGTAACAGATTGAACATTCGCGACCATTTCCTCGATTGCGGCGGACGCCGCGGATACATGCGAACTTTGTTTTTCGACATGAGCGTTCAATTTATTTATATTGGACGTTACCTGCTCCATTGTCGCGTGAGTCTCGCTTACACTCGCGCTCTGATTAATGACGCGCGCCTTAATGCTTTGAATGTTGGCGGTAATTTCGTTTACCGCCGAAGCTGTATCGTTCATGTTAGCTGCAAGATCTTTGCCAATTCCGGATAAAATATCGGCTTCTGTTCTTATATTAAAAACAAGCTCCCTGATTTTTTTCAGCATTTTATTGAAGTAATAGGAAAGCGCGCCGACTTCATCATTCTTTGAATGTACTGTAATGCTCCGCGTCAGATTTCCTTCGCCGCCTGAAATATCCCTGAGCGCGTTGGTAACCCTGATGATGGGTTTTGCCAGAGTGCGCGCGAGAATTATCGAGCCCGGTATTACCAAAGCCAAAATTAAAACACAGATAATAATCGCGATTGTCCTCATCATTATAACAGGAGCCATTATTGTTTTTTCCGGCACTATTATTAAAAAACTCCAGGGAGTGTCAGAAGTCTCGATCCAGATGGGAGAAACATATATGTACATGGTTTGACCTTCAACTCTGTTGATAAAAAACAACTCTTTGCCGTGTTCAACAGCTCCGGCCAAATCATCAAAATAACGCCCCGCTATATCATGCTCGTAATCATCCATGTACGCGCCGAGACGACCTTCATTATAATGACCCGTGATTAAACCATCATTACTGTATACAACAGTGCGTCCGTTTCCGAATGGAACATGGCTCTGCGACATTTCCTGAACTACGTCCGCAGTAAAGTCAACGCCTACAACGCCGACCAGTCTATTACCATTGTAAATACCGGCGGTTATGCTGCACATTAAAACTTCTTTTCCGGCGACGTCATCAAGATAGGGCGCGAGCACCGATCCTCTTCCGCCGAGTTTTCCCAGCGTATAGTAACAATCTTCTTCCTCACCTGGTATTTCAAAATCGTTAAGCGCGTACATTTCAACATCGCCGTAAGGCGTCTCCCTAAACCAGTAGGGAGCGAAACGCCCGTTGTCGTTTGTTCCGTCTGTTCCCAAAAAGAGCTGATCATCGCCTTCAAGCGCGTTCGGTTCCCAGATACACCATATACCAGCGATTGTTTTTTCCTTTTCCACAATGCCCTGAATCATTGTGTTTAAAATGGGGCGCCGCGAGTTTATATCAATACTTTCATATTGTTCGCATATATTTGCCAGAACTCGCGCTGTAGACCAAAAAGGATTTGTAAAAAAGGCCTGAATTTCCGCGCTGTATTCATTTGCGATACTTACAGCTTTTTCATGTTCCAACTCAGTAATATGACTGCCACTGACAGTAATTAAAGTAATACCGACAGAACTCATAATAAAAACACTGAGTACAATCATCGCGATAGTAAGTTTAACGCCTATTTTCATAAAAACTCCATTTCAATAATCATGTTCCGAATATCGAACAAATGGATTCTATCAGGTATTGACTGAGGACACAATGGCGTCAGAAATTTTTTTTCCATTTTTCTTTGACATCCTGAAGTTCATCAATATCAATGATGATTCCGATGCTGGTATCATCGCCTTTGCCGGCGTTTGCCCATTTTATGTGAATTAAATTTTTTATTTGATCGCAGACAGATTTAAAATCATCCGCGGTAAACGCGAGCGATATAATTCTGTACAGCCTGCAAAGCTCGTTCTTGTTTTCTTTTTCGTCCGCGGAAAAATTATCGTCAATGCCGTCAGAGCAAATAAAAAACGCTATGGGAGTTTCCAAAGCGTTTCCGTTTTGATCCCTTCTGAATGATGAGTATAACCTGACCCCCGCGCCTTGCGCGTCCTCTTCACAGCGTTCTAAAATATCATCGTCACAGATTGATGTTGTGACATTTAAAAAACATCTATAATCCCAGGGAACATGCTGATCTCCCCTGCCGTTTTTATAAAGACATGTCCAGCGGCCGTCTCCAATATGAAAACCAAACCAGTAATCGGGAGTGACAACAGCGCCGATTAAAGAGGAGCCGTACGCTTTGGTGATATACTGACCCATCTCTCCTTTATCTTTAAAATCTAAGACCATGTCCGTATATCTTTTCCGGTATTTCTCAGAACCGCATTTTAGGATGTCTTCCCTGGAAAAAGGATTATTGGAAAAATCATCACGCGCTTTAATAATCCATGATCTCACAATATTATTTAAAAGTTTTTCGCGGATAAGTTTATCAAAAACATTTTTCGCGGGCAGTTTGCTGTCTTTAAATAAATCCTTTACGTCATCTAAATCCACAAACGCTTTAACGCCTTCCATCGCGGACTCAACCGCGAACTTAGAACCCAGATCGCTGCGAAAACAGTTTGAATCCCCGTGTCCGTCAGCGACCACGACAACGTTTAATTTGTCGCTGTCAAAACTCGCTGATGAGTCCTGACATGGAAGAGGCGGTTTTTTTCTTGAGTGAGTTATGCCTACTTCTGAATACGCGAATGATCTAAAACCCATTATAACCAACCCTCCGATCTTATTTCCCGTCTAATAAATCCGTTTTAATTTTTATAGCATCGACATTTCCGGCGGCGATTAATTCATCGATATACATAATACCTTTTTCCATATCGCGCGAAACGCCTTCTCCATTGTAATACATGATGCCAAGAAGAGCTTTAGCTTCGTTAACGCCGGCGTTAACCGCGGCTTGCAAATACTCAAATGATTTTTCCAAATCCGGTTCGTGACCCTGCCCGACATAGAGCATGGTTCCCGCCTGCAAACATGAAGGACCAAATCCATTTTCGGCGGCAAGCATATAATGATAAAGCGCCTGCTCCTGATCCGCGTCTACGCCAAGCCCCTGCTGGCACATAACGCCAAGATTGTGATGCGACATTGGATACACAAGATCGTAAACCACCAGTCTGTGAAAGGTCAAAGCGATATCGCCGCGAGCGCCTGTGTCCCCAAAATCCCGCATCAGATAGAACGGCTCCTCAAGGTCGATAATCGCGGAGAAACAGGCGATTGCCTGATCATAATCCTGCTCTACTCCAAGCCCTCCCATATAGGCGTTGCCTAAATAAAATACCCCCGATATGCTGCCTTCATTAGCCGCTTCTTTAAAAAGCTCCGCGGCTTTATTAATATCTCTTTTAAAAAATTGCGCGTTCTGATACATAAAACCAAGCATCGCGATCGCCTCAGCGCTGCCGGCTTTCGCGGCTCTTGAAAAAAATTCCGCCGCTTTCTCAAAATCCTGTCCGCCTAAAAGCCCGTTGTAATAAAGGGAGCCCATTTCATGAAGCGCGCTCGCTATCTCGTGTTCGACGGCTTTATCAAGCCAGTAAAGGGCGTTTTGCTTTTCCTCGCTGGTTTTCGCGTCCCGCCACATTATCGCGTATAAATTTATCTGGGCGTTGGCTACATCCCGTAAAGCGGCTTTCTCAAAATAGTCCAGAGCTTTTTTTTGATCTAAAGGTACGCCGATGCCGTTAAAGTAATGGGCGCCAAGTTCCGCCCATGCCTCAGGCAGACCTTTTTCCGAGGCGGCGGTAAGATAGTACATTGCTTTACCCAGTTCTCCTTCGGGAATATCACCTGTTTTCCCGTCAACTGTTCCAAGGTAAAGTCTCATTAATTCTTCCGCTGACAGATCGTTTAAGTTTATCATTTTTTCCCTTATATAATATTTGGGAAAATAATTCAATGTTATCAAGTATTATCCCGATTGACGTGATTGGTTATATTCTCCATACTTAAATTAACAGCTAAGGTTTATAAATGGAAGAACTTCAATCCACAGAAACTCTTGATCGCGAAATTGTTGAGGAAGCCAGAAAAAAAGCGTCGCGTATTTTAAAGCAGGCTGAAGAGACAATAAACGCGCAAAATGAAAAATGGGAAAAAGACTTAAACGATTCCATTTTAGAACAGAATAAAAAATACGCTGAACAGAAAGAACAAACGAAAAAAAATATCATGGCGCGCCTTCCTGTTGATAAACTCAGGTTAAAAATAGATAAAACAGAAGATCGTTTAAATTCGGCGGTGGAGTCATGGTACAAAACTTTAAGCCGGGAAAAAATACGCGAGCTTCTTTTAGATGAACTGACAAAACAAATGGAATTTTGCGGGGATTATTTAAAGGAAAATGAAAATGTATCAGCGCTAATAAACGGATTGGATCAAAATGAAATTGAATCAATTTTAGACTCATTAAAAAATATCAGCGGTGTTAATATCAATTATCAGCCCAGCGAAACGCACGGCGGCTTATCTGACGCGCCTTTTGTAATAATCGAAACCTCTGATATTCGCGTAACATCCTCAATAAAAAATAAGATCGATTTTCTTTTACAGGAAAAACGCGAAGAGCTTTTACGCGCTCTTGTCGGCGATGATTTTTTAGGGGAGATGTAATGCGGCAGACCGGAAAAGTAACAAGGATTTCAGGACCCATTATTTACGCTCGCGGTTTGGGGAACGCCGGTCTTTTTGATTTAATTGAGATAGGAGAAAATCGTATAACAGGCGAAATTGTCCGTTTAGAAGGAGACACCGCTGTTATTCAGGTTTATGAGGATAACACCGGATTAAAAACGGGAAGCGCGGCGCAGTCTACAGGACGCCCGCTTTCAGTTTTATTAGGACCAGGGCTTATGGGAACAATTTACGACGGCATTCAGCGTCCCCTGCCAGCTTTATATGAACAGGACGGCGCGTTTATGAAACCGGGAGGCGCTTCAGGCGGAGCGAAAAGCAATCCTCTTGATCTTAAAAAAAAATGGTGCTTTATTCCCGACAGTACGTTAGCCGCTAAAATTGAGACAGGCGAAAAAATCGAAGTGGCCGCGGGGCTTGTTTTAGGATCTGTAAAAGAAACAGAAAGTATAATGTGTAAAATTATGATTCCGCCTGATTTTAAAAACCAGAAAGATGAAATTTCTTTTATAAGCGCGGAAGGCGAGTATGATATTTTTCAGACCGTGGCGAAAACAAAAAACGGCAAAGAAATTAATTTAGCGCAGTGGTGGCCTGTCAGAAAACCAAGGCCTCACGCGGCGCATCTGGTTAAAGATCAGCCATTAATAACAGGTCAAAGGGTTATTGATATGTTTTTTCCGCTTTCAAAAGGCGGAACCGCCGCGATCCCCGGAGGTTTTGGAACAGGCAAGACAATGACTCAGCACGCTGTAGCCAAATGGTGCGACGCTGATGTGATTGTTTACATTGGCTGCGGAGAGCGCGGTAACGAAATGACGGACGTTCTTACAGAATTCCCCGAGCTTACAGATCCGCGTACCGGGCGCAGCCTTATGGAAAGAACCCTGTTAATAGCGAACACTTCAAACATGCCTGTAGCCGCCCGCGAAGTCTCGATTTACACAGGCGTTACAATCGCGGAGTTCTACCGCGATATGGGTTACCATGTCGCGATAATGGCGGATTCCACAAGCCGCTGGGCGGAGGCGTTACGCGAACTTTCCGGGCGCATGGAAGAAATGCCCGCGGAGGAAGGGTTTCCCGCCTACCTTCCTACGCGTCTTGCCGAGTTTTACGAAAGAGCCGGACGGGTCAGAACGTTAGGCGGCATGGAAGGATCGGTATCGATAATCGGGGCTGTTTCCCCGCCCGGCGGCGATTTTTCAGAGCCTGTTACTCAGCATACAAAACGTTTTATCCGCTGTTTTTGGGCGTTAGACAGAGACCTCGCGAACGCCCGCCATTATCCCGCTATAAGCTGGACGGACAGTTACTCTGAATACGCGGAAGAGATTCAATCATGGTGGGAAAAAATTAATCCCGCGTGGGAGAGGGCGCGTAAATCCTGCCTTGATCTTTTAAAGCAGGAACAAAGGTTAGCTGAAATTGTCCGCCTTATCGGACCTGACGCTCTTCCCGACGAGCAGAAGCTTATTCTTTTAACGGCGCAGATAATTAAAGACGGATACCTTGTTCAAAATTCTTTTGATGATGTTGATATGTACTGCGTCCCTGAAAAGCAAGTCCGCTTGCTTGAGATTATTATGGAATTTTACAGGAAATCAAAAATCTGCATAGAGCTTGGCGCGCCGATGACAAAAATAACAGAAACCAATTTAAAGGAAACTTTGTCGCGCCTTAAAAGCTCTGTAAAAAACGATTCACTTAACGAACTTAACAAGGCCGAAGATAAAATGAGAGAATCCCTGGACGATCTGGAACGCGCCTACCGCGCAAGGAAAACATTGTGAGAGGCATCGAGTATAAAGGGCTTTCAAGAATTGAAGGGCCTGTCGTAATCGCGAAAAAAAGCCGCGGCGCGGGTTTTAACGATATGGTAGCCGTTTATGACAGGGACGGAAATAAAAGGCTCGGTCGTATTTTAGATTTAAGCGAAGATTGGGCGGCTGTGCAAATTTTCGGGAACAGCGCCGGTCTTTGCGCCGACTCAACAAGCGTTGAGTTTCTGGACAGACCGATGGAGCTTCGCGTCGGGACAGGTCTTTTGGGGCGAGTATTTAACGGACTTGGTGAACCCGCTGACGGATACGGTAGTATTTTTTCTTCTAAGACAATCGACATAAACGGTCTTCCGATAAATCCTTACGCGCGCGCGTACCCACGCGATTTCATACAGACAGGAATTTCCTCAATAGACGGAATGAATACATTAATACGCGGACAGAAACTTCCTGTGTTTTCAGGTAACGGTCTTCCGCATAACCGTCTGGCCGCGCAGATTGTCCGTCAGGCGAAAATTCTTGGCTCCGATGACGCGGCTAAAGCAGACGGGCAGTTTGTGATTATTTTTTGCGCGATGGGAGTTAAAAACGATGTCGCGCGGTTTTTTCTTAATGATTTTGAGCAATCAGGCGTTCTTTCCAATGTCACCGTTTTCCTGTCTCTCGCGGACTCGCCTTCTTTGGAACGCCTGATCGCTCCAAGATGCGCGCTGACAGCGGCGGAATACCTCGCGTACGAAAAAAACATGCACGTCCTTGTTATAATGACCGATATGACAAACTACTGCGAGGCGTTACGTGAAGTTTCCTCAATAAGGGGAGAGGTTCCCGGCCGCAAAGGATACCCCGGTTATCTTTACTCAGACTTAGCGTCGTTGTACGAAAGGGCGGGAAAAATCAAAGGCTCCTCCGGCTCTATCACTCAAATCCCTATTCTTACAATGCCTAATGACGATATAAGCCACCCGATTCCAGATTTATCTGGATACATAACAGAGGGGCAGATAGTGCTAGACCGCGAACTCAGCCAGAGGGGAATTTATCCTCCTGTCGCCGGGCTTCCAAGCCTTTCGCGTCTTATGAAAGACGGAATAGGAAGCGGCATGACAAGAGAGGATCACAAGGATGTGTCAAGCCAGCTGTTCGCGTCTTACGCTAAAGTTAAACAGATAAGAAACCTTGTGTCGATAATCGGCGAAGAAGAACTTTCCGCGAGCGACAGATGTTATTTGAAATTCGGCTCTCTTTACGAACAGACTTTTATCTCGCAGGGCGAATACGAAGACCGCGGCATTGAAGAGACTTTGGATACCGGCTGGAAAATCTTAAAGGAAATTCCAAAAGAAGATTTATTAAGGGTTAAAGAAGAATATATAAATAAATACATGGAGTAATATTATTTATTTTCTTTTAACGCTAAAATTATTTTTCTAAAAAATCAGCGAGTTCGTTGAGCTCAAGATTTACGGTTTTAATTTTCTTATCGCTGTGAAGCTCAATCGGGAACCACTCTTTGGCGATCTCTCTTAAGAAGTCGGCTTTATGCGCGACAGAGTTTCCTGTCTTTAATATTTTGTAAAGCTCATCCTGATCAACTACGCCGCTGCCTTCCTTAACTTTTTTCGCCTGCTCGGAACTCATAACAGCCAATCCGCACCTGTAAGCGTGAATAATCGCTTCTTCAATATCGTTAAATTCAGTACCGGCGATATTTACGCTGTATTCCAGTTTTGTGTTTATATGATGCTGAATACTCCTGTCGTTGTATTTTCCGGTTACTTTGCTGTCCAGTTTATTTAACATGCTGATTTTCTGACCCATATTATCTCCTTTTAATTCCGCTATTCCATATTTAAGCGAATCAAGCCTTTTTAACGCGAATACGCGCGTTTAATGTATCTTAAATTATTTTACACTATGTTACGGATTTTTTGGAAAAAATCGAAACTAAAATCATCGCGATTAATGAGCAAATATAAGGCAAAGACAGAATAAAATCCGCCGGGATACTCCAAAAACCCTGCGCGTAATTAGAAAAAGCTTCCGCTGACGCGAAAACAAAAGCCGCGGCGAGCAGTCCCAGAGGTTTATTAAGCCCTAAAAAAATCACGGCAAGGGAAATCCATCCCCTGCCTGAGGACATTCCCGGGACATACGCGGCAAGATTAAGACTTAAAAACGAGCCGCCAATTCCGCAGAAAACCCCCGAAATTATAAGAGACGCGGCTTTGAAAAAATCAGGATTCATTCCCAGAGAAACAAGAGCGTCCTTGTTTTTCCCGCATGAGCGAAGCCTGTATCCAAAGGGCGTTTTATATATCGCGATCCATGAAATAACAAGCATGACTATTCCTGTAATAACATACGCGGATAATAAATTATTCGCGCTTAATAATTTCTGATTAATATCTAACGCTACTACGCCTTTTGTTTTAAATAATTTTTCGGAGAGCGCAACACAAATACCGCTTGATAAAAGATTAATCGCGAGACCGCATATAAATAAATTTGTTTTAATTTTAAAAACGCATGCCGCGTGTAACGCGGCGAGAATAACCGCCGCGATAACCGCGGATAAAACAGCTAAAAAATAATTGCCTGTAAAATAAAAAACAGCGAGCGATGAAAAAGCTCCAGCGAGAAGCAATCCTTCTAAAGCTATGTTCAAAGTTCCGCTTAATGATGTGAAAAGACCTCCGCAGGACGCGAAAAAAACAGGTATCATTATTGTTATTACGCTTTTAATGAACAGGATAATATTTTCCATTTTACCCTTTCCCGCGCGTTTTATTATTTATTAAAGTTACCCCTGAGGATAAAATAAAAATAACAGCTTGTATGATATACGCGATTTCAAAAGTAAATCCTGTATTCTGCGCCGCTATTCTCGCGCCTGTATTTATCCATGAAAGAAATAACGCGCAAGGTATAACAGCCGCGGGGGAAAAGCCCGCGATTAGAGCTACTGTAAGCCCTCCCCAGCCAAGACCCGCTGAGAATTCTTTTATCACGGCGAAATACGTTCCCAAAACAGCGACTCCTCCGGCGAGACCGTATAGAAATCCGCTAAAGCCCATAGAGAAAATAATATTAAATTTTGTATTAATCCCTCCGTAACGCGCGAACATTTCGTTAATTCCGATCATTCTTATTTCATATCCAAGTTTTGTTTTTTTTAGAAAAAAATGAATAAAAAAAACAAAAACAAACGATATTAATATTCCATAGCTTAAATTTGAAGGTTTAAAAATGAGCGTAAGGCGCATATTTTCCGCGATTTTTTTTGTTGATAAAAGCGATGTATCAGGATCAAGAAACGGACCTATAACAAAAAAATTAATAACCGGAATTATCGCGCATGAAAGTAAAAAAGTTGTAATTAATTCATTGGTATTCCATTTGGCTTTGCAAAAGCCAGAAAACGCGCATAACACCCCCGAAGATAAAGCTCCAATTACCGCCGCTAAGAACGCGCCGACTATTCCAATCTCCGAAAATAAAAGCGATAAAACAAGCGTAATAAACGCGCCAAGATAAATCTGTCCTTCTCCTCCAAGGTTAAGAGAGCCAGCTTTATAAGCTATTATAATTCCAAGAGCGCCAAAAATATAAGGAATAGAAGCGTTAATCATATTCCCAATATTAAAAATATTTCTGAAAGGTCCGATAAAGTAAAAATAAATCGTATTAAAAGGAGTATCGCTAAAAATAAATATTAAAAAAATTATAAATAATACAGCGATAACAGGGACTATTAAAGCTTTTAACAGCGTTAAATAAAACTTTTTATTATAATTTTTTATTTTATTCATTTTAAATCCTGTTTTTATCCTTCATTAAAAATCCCCTGCATATTCCTGCCAATCTTTTCTTTAATTAATTCATCTCCGTCATTAAAATAAACGCCCGATATTTTTCCTCTGTACATAACAATTATCCTGTCAGAAAGCTTGATAATCTCATCAAGATCAGTAGATATCAGAATAATCGCGGCGTTTTTGTTTCTTAGCTCTTCTATCCTTTCATGAATATATAAACAGGATGAAAAATCAAGCCCCCACGCGGGTTCAGAAAAAACAATATAATCTTTAACGCGTTCTGTCTCTCTCGCGAGTATTAATTTTTGTAAATTGCCTCCGGAAAGAGATTGGGCTTTTTCTTTTATATCAGGGGATTGAATATTGAATTTTTTTATATTATTCATTGTATAATTTTTTATTTTATTTTTATCTTTTCCAATCCAGTCTCGATTATTAATAATCATATTTTCTTCTATTGTGGCTCCTAACGCGCTTCCAACATTTATTCTGTCAGCTGGCACATACGCTAATCCATTTTTTCTAAGTTTATTATTACTAAAGCTTGTAATATCGCTGCCATTATGCGTGATTTTTCCTGATACCGGACGCAGAAATCCTCCTAACACAGCTTCAATCACCCCAAGCCCGTTACCTCCAACGCCGGCAAACCCGAGTATCTCGCCAGCGTTTACAGAAAATGACACATTATCAAGAAGAGGTCTCTTCTGCTTTTTTCTGATTACTGTGACATTATCAAAAACAATAACTGGTTTTTTATTTGTATGTACTCGCGTATTAATAATTTTTTCTTTAATAATATCCTGTTTAATATTTTTTCCTGTCATTAATAAAGCGATTTGATTTATATCAATTTTATCAACATCATAACAACCCTGTAATTCTCCCTTAATCATTACAGCTACGCGATCTCCAATTTGTTTTATTTCGCGCAGTTTGTGAGTGATAAGAATAATTGATTTACCTTCTGATACAAGCTTTTTTAATGTAACGAAAAGCGATTTACATTCAGTTTCAGTTAATATTGAAGTAGGCTCATCCAAAATAATTATATCCGCGTTACGATAAAGAATTCTGCAGATTTCAACCTGCTGCGTTTCTCCAAGTGATAAATCATTTACTTTTGATTCAGCGTTTATCGCGAAATTATTATTTTCGATTATTTTTCTTGATTCATATATAGCCTTTTTTTTATCGTAGAATATTCCCGCTATTAGGGGTTCAGCTCCAAATACAATGTTTTCAGCGGCGGTTAAATCGTTTAAAAGCATAAAATGCTGATGAACCATTCCAATATTCGCGTTTTTAATAATATTCCCAGAATCCTGTTTAATAAGACCGCAGATAATTTTCATTAATGTAGTTTTACCCGCCCCGTTTTCCCCCGCTATACAGAGTATTTCTCCTTCGCGAAGATACAGAGAAATATTATTATTCACTTTTTTTTCGCCTGAATTGTATGTTTTGCTAATATTATTAATTTCTAATACATTCATAAAATAATAACCAAATTATATTATATATACAAATAAATCATTTTATAATTATACATCAGAAATAATCCCGTTTAAAAATAACTATAAAAAAATATTTCAAATTTTTCTTTTATCTCTACAGGTAGATTTTTATACCCTGAATCATCAAAAATAAATCCAAGATATCCTTCTTTGACTCCGATCTTGCTTGAAACCCCGTATTGAACTTTATTTTCCATTATATCGCTAAGAATTTCCGTAACAAGTTTTTTCTGCTCCATTATACCGCATCCAACGATAAAACCAGGCGCCATACTATAAGCGTTAGTATTATACCAGACTATATACGCTCCTCTTTCAGAGACGGTTCTTATCAGACCTTGAGCCGCGCCTCCAGCGATAGCCGTAAAAACATCAACATCAGAGTTAATCATAGCGAAGGTTAAATCCGCGGCTCTTCCCGCGTCGCTCCAGTTACCAATCACGCGCGTGTCAAGCTCAATCTCAATATCAGCGAGCCTCGCGCCTTCGATAAAGCCGGGAATCATTTCATTTGTTAAAAGGGGATACTCCTGCGCGGCGATAAAACCAATTTTTTTTTGTCTGTTAGCGTAGGGTAAATCACTTGTCGTAACAAGGCCCGCGAGATATCCCAGAAACAAAGACTGTTCATACTGGTTATAACTATATGTTTTAATTTGATTGTTGCCGGGAAAATCAGCGTCCACTATAATAAATTTTTGATCCGGAAACAAAAGTCCCACTTTAGCGCACATTTCCGGAAGAGACGGATTTGATCCAATTACAACATCGTAACCGCCTTCTGATACCATTTCCGCGAGCTGTTGTTCCCATGTCGCCTGATTCATTCCGGCTTCATATATTTTTATGTTAATATTATTATTTAATTTCGCGAACTCAAGCGCACCTTCCGACATCATTTCATAAGCGGGGCTTCCGGCGATAACCCCTGTAATAAATACAAGGACAGAAATTCTTTCTTCTGTTTGATTACTCCTTGTACAGCTTATATTTAACAGAACGCACACAAATAAAATAACGTATAAAAACTTTTTCATATGCTAAGATACTATAAAAATAATTCTAATTTGTCAATGATAACAGTTATTTTTTAAGCTATGTTTCTAAAAACCTAAATTACACTTATATTTCGCTGATATATGTAAAATAAATTATTATATATTTCCGCGTTAATTAAATTAGGTTCATATATCTTATCAATTTTTACAATCATTGAGGACGCCTCCGCTACAGAGAAAAATTTTCCAAGCGATACCAATCCTGTAACCGCGAGCCCGGAAAGCTCAGCTTCCTTATTCAACACTGAACTTACTTTTATTCCTGTTATATCCGCCTTAATTTGATTCAGATAATCACAGCCGGATAATTTTCCTGTTACGCGCAGCTCATTGATTGTCTGGCTGTTTTTTTTCATAACATTTATAACGTCATTTATAGCGAAGCCAATTCCTTCCAGAATAGAATTCGCGAAATCATTTTTTTTCGATGAAAGGCTTATTCCACTCCACACTGCTCTCGCCGAAGGATTCCAAATCGGAGCGCGTTCTCCAGCGAGATACGGATTAAAAACAAGACCGCCGCTTCCCGCTTCGCTTTTTTTCGCGGAATTAATAAAATCGTTAAATTCCAAAAACCCTAATATTCCGCTTCCCCATTCTATCGCCTTTCCCGTTGTATTAATAATACCAGAAAGATTCCAAAACGGTTTAACAGGATGCCTGTATGACATAAGCGTATTATCAGTAACGCGATTTTCCGCGCAAAGATTTATGCCCTCAGATGACCCGCTTCTGTCGCACGCCTCCCCCGGTTTGGTAACTCCGCTTCCTAAAATCGCGGCGTAAAAATCAGGGCCTCCGGAAATTACCTGAGTGCTACGCGAAAATCCAAAAAGATCGCGCGCTTCCTTTGAAATTACCCCGAAACTGCCGCCCGGCTTTATAAATTCAGGAAATTTTTTTGGATCAAGATTTAAAGCGTTTAATACTTCGTTATTCCAAAACCAGCGATCAAAGCCTTCGCACGGGAAAACAGTTTTCGCTTCCCCTGTCAGCGCGTACGCGAGATATTCGGGGCATCCGATAAAACATTTAGTTTTATTATACAATTCATTTTCTTCGTTCTTAATAAAAAGAATTTTAGGAAGAAAAAAACCGGCGTCAACAAAACCGCCCATTACATCAGAGACTCTCTCCTGATAATTTATCGCGCGCCTGTCAAGCCAAAGCCTTGAGTTAACAGCGGGCACATAAAGTTCTGTTTTATTAGCAGGCGCGCCAAGCGCGGGAACAAGGCTTGGACCGTTTCCGCTGATGACTACAGCTTCAATATTTTTAAAGTTTTTAATTCCAGAAATTATCAACAATTGTTTTAAACTATTTTCAAAAGCTTTCAGCCAAAGCGCCGGATCAGCTTCATGTTTAACGCCGTCGCTTTTAACAGTTAAAGGAATAAAATATGACGATAAAATTTTTCCGTCAAAATTCCAAAGCGCGGATTTAAATGTCGATGTTCCGATATCCACAGTTAATAACATATATTCTTTTAACCTTTAATAAAAAACAATTCCCTGATTACATGATTTTTATCAAGGCCTTTTTTCTCAAACCTTGTCGTTGGCCTCCAGTCCTGCCTCTTCGCGTAGCCTTCATAAGCGTTTTTTAAGGAATCTGTTAATGTCATTTCTTCAAGCGCCCGCGACGCGTAATCTTCCCAGTCTGTAACCATGTAAATATAGCCGCCGGTTTTGAGGCAGCGCGCTAGAACATTAATAAACGGTTTATTTACCAATCTGCGCTTATGATGTCTTTTTTTTGGCCACGGATCCGGAAAAAAAATATGAACCGCGTTAAGAGAGCCTTCTTTAATCATTTTAGAAGCGACAATCACAGCGTCATATTCAATAATTCTTATATTAATCAAATTGTTTTTTTCAATTTCCCACAACAGCCTTCCTATACCGGGTTTGTGAACATCAATAGCCAGAAAATTTTTATCAGGATTATCTTTAGCGATTCGCGAGGTAGCGATCCCTGATCCAAAACCAATTTCCATAATAACATCGCCGCGATTATTAAAAATTTTATTAAAATCAAGTCCCGCGTCATTAATTAACGTAGTTTCATTTTCATTTACAACAGGAATCAGAAATTCAGGAGAAAGCCTGTCATATGCTTTTTTCTGCGCGTCAGTAAAATGCCCCGAGCGTTTCACATAACTTTTCAGCATTAATTAACCGGAACCACATTTGTAAACGCGCTTAAAAAATTATTTTCATCTTCCGCCCATAAAGCGGCTGTTCTGACTGAAGAAGGAAGATATAAATCGGAAAATCTGCCGCTTAATGACGAAAGCGTAACAGTGCTTATATAATTGCCAGCGCTGTCATAAGTTACAAAGCGGTTCACAGGCCATTGGGAGTTTATATTGTATTCGCCTTCTGTAACTGTAATTACCGGAAACGCGAAGCGCGTAACGCCGTCATAAATAAAACTTCGCTCAGCGCTTTGTCCGCCTTTGTTCACTAAAACAGCGCGGTAAACCCCGCGCGGAAGACTGCCGTTTTGTACAGCTATGCTTTTAGAACCAATCCAGTTTTTTCCGTCTTGAGTATGATGCAGCCAGTCCTCACTTGTAATTTTCCAGCGAAGCTGTTCTCTGTCGCTGTACAGATAAAGCTCGTCAAGATTTTCAAGCCCGTCATTATCCTCCGCGAGAACGAAAAAAGAAAAATGTTCCTGAACTCCAGTTTCTCCCTGATATAAAACAAGCTGTATAAAACCATAAGAAATTACAGGCTGCGAATTTGTGCACGAAACCAGCGGCGCGAAAATTAAAAATAAAAAAATTATTAAAAATTTTAATTCAGTGTTTTTTGGACTCATAATTATATCTTTAAATTTAATCTAAAATAATAAAAATGTCCAGTTTAAAAAACCATTGTAATTCTAAAAAAAATAAAGTATAAATACATATGAATTTATGGTTCGCGACAAATAATAAGCGTAAAAAAGATGAATTAGAGGCTATTATAAATAAAAAATTAAAAATCCCCGCGGAAGAAGGTTTTTATTTTAATCCAGAGGAAACAGGCAGTACATTTTTTGAAAATTCCCTGATTAAAGCCAAGGCTCTTAAAGAAGCGCTTGGAAACAAAGATTACGTTATTTCCGATGATTCTGGTCTTTGCGTTGACGCTCTTAACGGAAGACCCGGTGTTTTATCCGCGAGATACGGCATGGAAAATAAAACAGGACACGTTCTTACAAGCGCGGAACAAAATTTATTACTTCTTGATGAACTGGGTGATAATCCATTGAGAACCGCGCGTTTTGTATGTTCGATGATACTGCTTTTTGATAACGATCGTTTTATCGCTGTTCAGCAAACAATTGAAGGCGAAATTGTGGGCAAAAGCGGCGCGAAGGGAGACGGCGGTTTTGGATACGATCCTATATTTTTTGTTAAAGAATTCGGACGAACGCTTGCTGAAATTTCATCCGATGAAAAAAATAAAATAAGCCACCGCGCCAAAGCCGGAAAAATAATAGCGAATTATATTTAAAAAATGTCAAAAATAAATTTTTTAAGCGGCTTAAATGAGCCGCAGTTAAAAGCTGTAACATCGATATCAGGACCATCATTGATTATCGCTGGCGCGGGTTCAGGAAAAACAAGGGTAATAACTTACAGAATCGCGCGCATGCTTGATAAAGGAATACCTCAGTCAGCGATATTGGCGCTGACATTTACAAATAAAGCGGCGCGTGAAATGGAAGGGCGCGTTAAACAGATTACCGGAAAAAAACTTCAAAGCCTGACACTAAGCACCTTCCATTCATTCGGCTTAAAAATTATAAGAGAAAATTGCGAGCTTTTAGGCTATAAGAGCAATTTCTCGGTTTACGATGAAACAGACAAGATGTCATTAATAAAGGAATGTTTAAGAGAATGTAAAATGTTTTCTGTTAAAGTTGATTTATACGCGTTAAGCCAGTTCTTTTCAAGGATTAAAACAGGGCTCGCTAAGTGGACAGAAAACGCTGATATGAAGCCGGTGTATGAGGAATACCAGAGCGCGCTAAAAATTTATAACTCTGTTGACTTTGACGATCTCCTTGTTATCCCGCTTGATTTATTAAACGCTAACAGCGATATACTTTTAAAATACAGGCAAAAATACCGCTATATATTAGTTGACGAGTTTCAGGATACAAGCCTTATACAATATAAGCTTTTAAAGCTGCTGTCGGAAGATGAAAACGCGAACATTTGCGCGGTAGGTGACGATGATCAGTCGATTTATTCATGGAGAGGCGCTAATTACGATAATCTTTTGATGTTTGAGAAAGATTTTCCCTCGCGTATTGAAATCAAACTTGAGCAGAATTACCGTTCAACTTCCGCGATATTAAACGCGGCTAACGGTGTTATTTCGCATAACACAGGCAGAAAAGATAAAAAACTCTGGGCTGAAAATGAAGGCGGAAAGCCTGTTGAGCTCTTTTCCCCGGAAAATGAAAGCGATGAATCTGATTTTATCGCGGGCAGCATAAGGTCTCTTATGATATCCGAAAAATATAAATATCATGATTTTGGAGTTCTTACAAGAACAAACTCTCTTGCCCGCAACATAGAAGAAGCGTTCCTGTCGCAAAATATTCCTTACAAAGTTTCAGGAGGCACAAGTTTTTTCCAGCGCAAGGAAATTAAGGATATTATTTCGTATATGCGCGTTATCGCGAATCCCGATGATGATGTAAGCCTTTTACGAATCATTAATACTCCAAGAAGGGGCATAGGAAAAACAGCGGTGTCAATGTTAAACGAAACATCAAAGAAGGGAAAAATGAGCGTCTGGAACGCGATTGAGCGTTTTAACTGCTCAAAACAGCAGGGTTTATTTCAGGATCAAAAATTTTTAACAGAGCTTGAAGAGTTTTATTCGCTTATAACTGAGTATCACAGCTTATTTCTGGAACGAAAAGGCGAAGCCGGAAAGCCATGGAAACTTTCTTCATGCGTAAGAAAACTTGTGGAAGCGATTAATTACTGGAGCTATCTGGTCATTGAACACGGTAAAGATGAAAAAAAAGCGAGATGGAAGAACAGCAATATTGAATACTTTACGCGGATGATAGAAAACTGGGAAAATGATCCTGATAATCTTGACGCTGGTCTTTATCCGTGGCTTAACAGGATTTCGTTAATAACGCGCGATGACGGCGAAGAGGACATTGAAGGAAAGGTAAACCTGATGACAATTCACGCGGCAAAAGGCCTTGAGTTCCCTGTTGTTTTTATCGCCGGCGCTGAGCAGGGTTTAATCCCGCACGAAAAAAGCATAAACAGCGAAAATGAAGAGAACAGCGAGGACTCAGGCAGCATAGAGGAAGAGCGCCGCCTTTTTTATGTCGCGATTACAAGAGCCAGAGAAAAACTTTTTATTACAAGCTGCAAAAAAAGAACTCATCAATCTGGCGCGAAAGAATGTTCTCCTTCATCTTTTCTTAAAGAAATCCCGGGCGATCTTTTAAAAATCCGCGAAAAGGAAAAAGAAGTCGCGGATGACGAGCAGGCGCGGGATTATATCGACAAAATTAAAGCGATGCTTAATGAACAGTAAAAAATTTATAAAGCGATTCCGCTGAAAGGGGGAGCTGCTTCCAGAACTTTCGCGATTACGCGGTTATTTTCAAGCAGCAGATCCGGATCGTTTTCAAGGATTGAAAGAGCGTCCTCGCGGGCGCGTATCAATGTTTCCATGTCGCGTATCGGGTTTGATATTCCAAGGACGAGGTATCCTGATTGAACTGTCCCTGTTATAAGTCCAGGCCCGCGGAGTCGGAGATCTTCTTCAGCGATAACAAAGCCGTCATTACTGTTAAGCATAACTTTTAAGCGCGTTTTCCCGTCCTCTGTAAGATCATCAGAGTATATTAAAAAACAATAAGACTGCTCCTGCCCTCTTCCGACTCGTCCTCGAAGCTGATGAAGCGCGGACAAACCAAAGCGCTGCGCGTTCTCTATCACCATACAAGTCGCGTTAGGCACGTCAACTCCGACTTCCACAACGCTTGTCGCGGCTAATACTTTTATTTCTCCCTTCCTGAAATCATCCATGATGTTCTTTTTTTCATCTTCAGGAATTTTTGAATGAATGAGCGCGACCTTAAAATCCTTAAACTCCTCGCGGGAAAGTTTTTCAGCCATTGAGACAGCGTCTTTAATCCCGATCTTCTCGTCGTCAGATTCAATCAGAGGATAAACAAAATAAGCCTGTCTTCCTTTTTCAAGTTCCTTGCGGGTAAAATCATATACTTTCTTATCGTTTGATTCTTTCGCTAAATGCGTGATAATCGGCTTTCTTCCGGGAGGCATATCCTTAATAACGGAAACATCCATATCGCCAAAAACAGTTAATGATAATGTACGCGGAATAGGGGTCGCGCTCATCATTAACAGATTTGTGTCATTCCCTTTCGCCATTATCAATGATCTCTGCGTTACGCCAAAACGATGCTGCTCGTCTATTACAACAAGCTTTAAGTTTTTATACTCCACATCTTTTGAAAAAAGCGCGTGCGTTCCGACAACAATATTAATCATTCCTGTTTTTAGATTTTTTAACAGTTCCCGCCTTCCTTTTGATTTTACGTTTCCTGTCAGAAAAGCGATATTTATTCCAAGCGGCTCTAAAAGCCTCGCGGCGTTTTCCGCGTGCTGGCGCGCGAGCAGTTCTGTTGGCGCCATTATCGCGGCTTGTCCGCCTTTTTCTATAGCGTTTAACGCGGCTAAAAATGATACCAAAGTTTTGCCCGAACCGACATCTCCCTGTAAAAGGCGCGCCATAGGAGCCTGCATCGCCATATCGCCGTTAATCTGTTTAACAGCGTCTTTTTGCCCTTCTGTAAGCGTAAAAGGAAGCCTTTCTATAAGCGCTTTTTGAAGTTCCATGATATCAGCTTTTTCATTAATAAAAGAAGACATATTTATTCTATTTTTTTTTCTTTCAAACGCGCGTTTAATAACTGTTACCTCAAGATAAAACAGCTCTTCGTAAATAAGGGTGTTTTTAGCTTTATCAATCATATCCATAGAAGAAGGAAAGTGAATTTCTTTTATCGCTTCTTTTTTGGAAAGCAATTGATTTTTTTCAATTAGATTAATAGGCAGCTCGTCATTAATTTCATTAATATATCTTTTAATAGCGGCTGATGATATGTTTTGTATATGATTTTGTTTTAACCCGGATGTTAATGGATACACAGGAAGAATTTTACCGTAATTTTTTGATGTAACCAAAGAAGTTTTAAATGAACTGGACTGAAGCTCTCCTTTTTTATATTCAAATCTTCCGTATACCTGATGCGTCGAATCAATTAAAAGAGTTTTTTCAAGCCACGGACGTTTAGAAAGATTAAAGCATAAAAGAACAGCCCGCGATGTATCATCTTCTATGTAGACCTTCATGGCTTTCGCGGGACCGTAACCCATAAATTCCCGCGCTGTTACTTTAGCTACAGTACAGACGGAATTACCTTTAAAATTTTTTAAAGGAACAATATCGCTTCGATTTTCCCATCCGCGCGGATAGAAACACAAAATGTCAGAAACCGCGTTTATTCCAAGGCGGCTTAATTTATTAAGAAGATTATCATTATTTATTATTAACTTATTTAAGGGAATATTTAATAATCTTAAAAACATTATACCGGTAAACTGTATAAAAAGCCCGCGAGCAGATTAATTAATATTCTGCCTCCAAAAATTAAAACCGCTAAAATTAACGCGGGAATAATCATGCTTAAAAGATAATTAATAATTTTATTTCCAAATATAATTCTGTTAATTTTATAAATAACCGGTTTTGATATTGAATCAACAGCGTTCCAGAACTGGCCGAAAATATTTCTTTTAGTAAGGTAAGCAATAACGCGGAGAATAATGACAACAACGCAAAAACCTCCAATAAATGAAACAACAGACCATACAGAAAGCAAAATCATCGCGAGAATGCTTCCTAATGTCACAATCCCGGCGGAAGAAAGCATATTAAAAATACTTTGCAGAAGGTATAAAAACATAATGCCGGCTACAACAGAAAAATCAATAATGCCAACGCGAAGATTTAACTTTCCTCTCCACCAGTCAAGATACGGATCTGTAATTTTATTAATGTAGTTTATAACTCTTCCAGAGACAATTCCCTGAAACCATGAGAAAATTATTCTCATAAATATAATAAGCGAATATAAGCTGATAATAACAGACAAAGCGCTGAAAACTAAACGCATTATTCCCTCCATGCTTCTTCAACACATGATATTTTCTTAATTTCATCCAGAATATCATATTCTGAGTTTAATTCCAAACCCGAAATTGCCCTTATTTTATTAATGCCTTCCGATACCGGTATATGAATATACAAAGGATACGTTCCGGAATTATCGGCTAAAAAATTCCGCAAAACGCCAAGCTCAGCGTTGTTATTTGAAGCGCCATCTTTTAATTTTATATGAAATTCTTTTAACAGCGTTTCCTTTTCTTTCTCAGGCTCTTTAAAGCCGGATTTTTTATCCGACGCGGCTTTTTTCGCCGCGCTTTTGCTTAACTGAGGAAAGTTCGCCATGCTTGTAACAATAAAATTGATCTTGTCACTGCCTCGCCTGTCAGGATCGATGCTTCCTTTAAGGGCGATTACATCATCTAATTTTAAAAGATGGCGGCATTCTGAGTATACTTTAGAAAAAAACACAAGATCAATATCTCCCTCAAAATCCTGAAGTGTCGCGAATGCCATTAATTTTGAGGTTTTATCGCTGAATTCCCTAAGCGATTTTAAATAACCAATTATTGTATAATTTCCCTTTTCCGCGGTGTTAATAGAGCCGCTTTTTAAATCCGCCATATAATTCCATGTTATTTTATGCGCTTTTTCTTTTTCTTCCTGCTCTTTATGCTCATTAATTACAGCGGTTACCTCCTGCCTTGAAACAGCGTTTTCCGCGATAAAACTATATTTATCTTTATCCCTTTGATAATCAATCTTTCCTTTTAAAATTACAACATTATCTTCTTTAACGGCATGCTGGCATCTTTCCCACGGACCCGCGAAAAATGTTACGTTAATTTCTCCGTTGTAATCGGCTATGTCCGCGAAAGCGATCCTTGAACCTTTCGAAGTTATTACAGGTTTTATATTTTTTATTATTCCTACAAGAACGCAGTTTCCAAGTCTTAAATTTTCTGTTTGGCCTAAGTTAACTCTTACTGTTTTTTCCCATATATCTTTATATTCATCCATAGGATGCCCTGAAAAATAAAAACCTATAAGCTGTTTTTCTATATTAAGCCTTTCTGTTCTGCTTACAGGAGGAATCTCCTCAAATCTAAACTCCGGAAAAATCTCGCTGTCAGAATCATCAAAAAGGTTTGTCTGTCCCAGCTCTTTATCTTCTTTTTTCTTTTGCGCGTATTCAACCGCCTTTTCAAGATTTCCTTTAAGCGTTTCCCTTGTAATATTAAAACAGTCAAACGCGCCTGTGAGTATTAAAAGCTCTATAACTTTTTTTCCTACAGCCTTAATATCGACCCTGTCAAGAAATTCTATAAAACTATTAAAAGGCTTGTCTTTTCTTACGCGGACTATTTCATCGGAGGGAGCGTCCCCTATTCCTTTAATCCCGAGAAATCCGTAAATAATTTTTCCGTCTACAACATTAAAATGCTTATCTGAATGATTTATGTCAGGAGGCGTAACTGTAAACCCCATTCTTTTTGTTTCATTTATAGTATTGGGAAGCCTGTCCTTATCTGTGCTGTGTATATCGTTTGTAAGGTTAGCTGCCATGAACTCGGCGGGAAAGTTGGCTTTAAGAAAAGCAGTGTGATACGCTACAACCGAATACGCGACAGCGTGGCTTTTATTAAAGCCGTAGCCCGCGAAAGGAGCGATTGTCTCGTAAATCATATCGGCTTTTTCGCGCGTAAATCCCTGCTTTAGCGCTCCTTCCAAAAATGGTATTTTTTCTTTTTCAATATCTTTTTTCTTTTTTTTCCCCATGGCGCGGCGCAGAATATCGGCTCTTCCCATGCTGTAACCCGCTATTTTTTTCGCGACTTCCATTACCTGTTCCTGATAAATGATAATGCCGTATGTTTCATTTAATATTTCCTTTAGGCTTGGGTCAGGGTATTTAACAGGCTCTTTGCCGTTTTTCGAAGCTACAAACTGCGGTATATCTTTCATGGGACCAGGACGGTACATGGCGTTTAACGCGGCTAAGTCGGCGATTGAAGCGGGCTTTGTCTGCTTTAAAATTCCCTGCATGCCGTCAGACTCAAACTGAAAAATCCCGTAGCTATTTCCTTCACCTAACATCTTAAAGGTTTTTTTGTCGTTTTCCGGGCTTTCTTTAACGCGAAAAGAAGCGAATTTCCCGCCGCGAAGGCGGACTAACTCTTCCGTGTGTTCAATAACATCAAGCGTTTTAAGCCCCAAAAAGTCCATCTTTACAAGACCGCTTGACTCAAGATAATTCATGCTAAACTGTGTGGAAATATCTCCCTTTCTTCCGGTCTTTGGATCGTCTCGTTCCTGATAAAGCGGAACAAGATCAATCAAGGGATATTTTCCGATAACAATTCCCGCCGCGTGAATGGAAGAATGCCGTTTTAATCCTTCCAGTTTGCGCGATAAAAGGAACAACTCGCTGTATTGGCTTTCATTTTCAAGCTCTTTAAGCCTTGGCTCTGTTTTAAAAGCGTAATCCAGCGTCAGCGGATCCTGTCCTTTAGGCTCAGGCAAAAGCTTTATTATCATGTTCGATTTATCAAGTGAAATATCCAGAACGCGCGCTACATCCTTTATAACCTGTCTGGCTCCCAATGTCCCGAATGTGATAATCTTTCCTACTTTGTCAATGCCGTATTTTCGCGTAACATAATTCCTGACATCATCCCTTCCGAAATTCGCGAAGTCAATATCAAAATCCGGCATTGAAACGCGCTCAGGGTTTAAAAATCTTTCGAATAACAAATTATATTTTAAAGGCTCCACATCAGTAATGCTAAGCGAGTAAGCGACGATTGAGCCTACGCCAGAACCGCGCCCGGGACCCACAGGAATTTTTTTACTTTTCGCGTATCTTATAAAATCTTCTACAATTAAAAAATATCCTGTAAATCCCATATTGATAATTGTATCAAGCTCATAATCGCATCTTTGTTTTATTTTTTCCCATTCGATTCCGTTTTCGGCCTTTTCTTTTTGATAACGAAGCGCGAGTCCTTCTTTCGCTAGGTGGCGCAGATAACTGTCCGCGTTATCAAAATTTTTTGGGATTTCCACTTCCGGTAAAAAATTAGGAAGTTCCTTAACGCTGATATCGGGAATATTGGAGCTGCAGCGGCGCGCGATTTTTACAGTGTTTTCAACCGCCCCGGGATAACCGCCCAGAACAGCCGCCATCTCATTGCCTGTTTTAAAATAAAACTGATCGCCGTAATATCTTTTGCGCGCTTCATCAGTTCTTTTTTTTCCTGTTCCAACGCAAAGCAGAATATCGTGCGCTATATAATCGTCTTTTTCAAGGTAATGCACATCATTGGTGGCGACAAGCGGAATATTTGTGTTACGCGAAATGTCAGCGATACAGTCATTAATATCTTTCTGCGATAAATCGCTTCCTCTTAAACCGCCTGATGGTATTCCGTGATCCTGAACTTCAAGGTAAAAACACGGCTGTCCATTTTCATCATAGCCGAATAGGTCGCGGTAATAAACGGCTTTTTTCTTAGCGTCCTCAATTTTCCCCGACTGAATAAGACGCGGAATTTCACCTGACGCGCAGGCGGAAAGAGCGATAATGCCTTTGTGGTATTTTTCTAAAAGCTCATCATCAATTCGCGGGCGATAATAAAAGCCTTCTGTGTAAGCGTAGGAACAAATCTTTACAAGATTAAAATATCCTTCGCGGCTATAAGAGAGCAAAACCATATGAAAATATCTATTCTCATGTTCCGCCCCTTTTTTAACAAAACGCGAGCCGGGAGACACATAAACCTCGCATCCGATAATCGGATTAACTCTGTTTACTGTTCTCTCGATTTTTTTTCCGTCAATTTCTTCTGTAATATTTTTTTTGCTTGTTTTGATAAATTCCATCGCGCCGAACATATTGCCGTGATCGGTCAACGCGAGGTGAGTCATTCCAAGTTTTTCCGCTTTATTTACAAGCGATTTTATCGAGACGCTTCCGTCCGCGAGCGAATAATCAGAATGTACATGAAGATGGACAAAATCCGTCATTATATTCCTTATCTGCGGTTTTCCGGATACAGAACAAGCTGAACAGGTCCTGACGCTGTCATCGATCTTAATAACGCCTGAACGTCATTAGCGGCGACTGCCCTAATCGCCTCAGGGCGGAGATTCAGCCTGTTTAAGGGAGTATTGTAAAGCGCGCTTGAGTTCGCGTAACTTTGCGCGATATGAAGATTCTGCTGAATCGATCTTTCATGACCCATTAAAAGAGCTTCCTTTGCCTGGTTAAAAATATCCATGTTAAAAGAACCTGAGTAAACATCATTGATGTTTCGTATAACGGCTGTTATAAGCTCATCAACGCGCTGAGGGTTGCAGTAAAAATATACTTCAAGATTGTACTGTCCGGAAGGAATCACGCTGATGGAAGCTCCGCTGGAAATCGAATACACTCCGCCCAGGTTTTCCCTGATTTCATCGTTAAGCATAATGTTAAGATATTCAGATAACACAGCGGCTGTTTGATTCTGCTGTTCGTTAAAACCCGATGGAGCCGCTGTTCTCCAGCCGATATAAACAATGCTTCGATCATCTACTCCTTTGTATACAGTTCTTCTGCCTTCGCGGGGAAGAGGAAGCCCCGGGTTATTCCAATTGTTCATTGAGGGACCCGCGGCGGGGATCGAAGCTATATAGGTTTTTGACAGCTCTCGCGCGGCGCTAAGATCAAGGTTTCCGGTAAACACAAATGTATAGTCAGACGGATTTAAGTAATACTGAAGAAAAGCCGCCGCTTGTTCTATTGAGACTTTGTCCATGTCGGCGGCGGAAGGCGTGATAAACAAAGGATTGTTATTATAAATAATTTTTTCTAATTCAAGCGAGAATACCGACTGAGGATCCTCATTAATATGCGCGAGATAAGTTCTATATTGATCCAACAGCGCGTCTATAGCTCTTTCATCAAGGCGCGGATCTGTAAAGAAAAGATAAATCATTTCGAATAACGTTGTAATATCCTGCGTCGTGGAAGACCCCTGAAAACCGCGGCTGTAACTAGAATCCCAGAATGAGAAAGAGACCTGCTTTCCCGCGAGAATATTCGCGAGATCAACTTGCGAATACGGTCCCAGCCCCGAGATGCCAATCATGTTCGATAAAATACCCGCGGTTATCGCGCTTTGCTCGGCGGCGCTGGATGTTCCTCCTCTTGCCATAGCGTACAATATAATTTCATTATTTCTGTTCGCGGTTTCCATCAATATGACCTTAGCGCCGTTTGATAAAGTTAATGTTAAAGCGCCTGTGCCTGAATCTATTTGTTCTGACGCGATCGCGCCCGCCGGCGGCGTTTTATCAAGTAAGCTGTCAGAAAATGAAACATCCGATCTGGGAGTTATTAGCGCGTTAGCGGTCTGCGAGAAAATCTCCTGTATCCTTCGCGCTGAGGGAATATTTTCAGCTTCGGAAAGGGGCGCTAACACAAACACATTTATATCATTAGCCGCGAAATATCCTGACGTTACTTTCGCGATTTCCTCAAGCCGGATTCCGGGAAGCAGCGCGTTAACCGCGTTTACTTCCCATTCTATATCAGGCATCGCCTCACCGTATAAAAAGTGGCTTGTGAAATCCGATATATAATTGCGCGAGTCAATTTTATCTCTTTCAGATAACATTCTGTTCATGGAAGAAACAAGCCTCATTTTTGCCCGATCCAGTTCTCCCTGCGTAAAACCGTAACGGCGGATGGATTCTTTTTCTAAAAGCGCTTCGCGCAGCGCGGCTTCCGCGGTTCCGGATTTAGCCTCCGCTCCAAGATTGTAAAAACGCGCGTCCCGAGACCATCTCCAAATACCGCCCCACGCTGATGTATAAGATGTTTGGGGATTAAGCGAGGCTTCATTAAAACGAAGCGCGAGCATGGTTCCTATTAAGTTATCAATTACAGACTCGCGATAATTTTCAAGCGTTCCCCTTTGCGCTCCTTTATTCTGCTTAAAATAAATATCAAAAATAACGGAAGTCATTTCAGGATCTGTTATTATCTCAGCTTGAAAATTTCCGCTAACAGGAGGAGGCAGATCATAAACCGGTCTTTGCGTTCTTTGCGTCGCGCGGGGCATATTAAAGTGGTTTTTAAGTTCAGCTTCGAGGGCTTTGCCGTCAAAATCACCGACAAAGACCAAAGCCATATTATCGCTTCTGTACCAGCGATCATAAAAAGCGCGCAGCTGATCTGAAGTCGCGCTTTCAATCTGACTGGCTAATCCGATAACATCCCTGTCTTCATACGCGGAGCCTTTAAAAAGAATCGGAAGGATAATTTTCCGCGCTCTGTCCATCGCGCCAAGCCTCGCGCGTAACTCTTCCAAAACGACAAGGCTTTCGTCCGCTACATCCCGCGGGTTAAAATTAACGGCGTATGTCCAGTCATCAAGGATTTCAAGCGCTCTTCGCGGGATTCTTTTAATCCCTCCTGAAACTTCGACAGGCACATCAAAGTGGTATACTGTTTCATCATAGGATGTGTAGGCGTTAGCGTCAGCTCCAAAACGCATTCCAAGCGATCTTAGATATTCAATTAACTCATATTCAGGAAACCTTGCGGTGCCGTTAAACGCTAGATGCTCAACAAAATGCGCGAAGCCTCTTTGATCATCCATCTCAACAACGGAACCCGCGTTTACAATCAGCGCGAGATGCGCTCTGTTTTCCGGAAAGGAATTTTCCAATATATAATAACGAAGTCCGTTAGGCAGCGCGCCTGTTAACGCGCGGCTTGTAAATGGCGCTTTGTCGCCCGCTTTGCCGAGCCCCGCGTAATTATCCGCTGACTTTGTGGACGTACATGTCAGAACAAGGAACGCGAGAGATAAAATAGAGATGATTTTAATTAATGTTTTCATGAACGCATTATATATTATTTTTAGATTATGGTCGAGATGACAGATTACCCGCGAGACAACTGACTAAGCCGCCAAACAAGCCAATTTTATCTATTCGCGATCAGCCTCGCGGCTGTTATATCATCAACTTCATTCATTTGAGCCGCGAGAATTTCGCCGCGGTATTCGTCTTTCTTTTTTTCTTTTAATTTCTCTATCGCTTTTAAATCTTTTGACGCTTCCAGATAAAGCGCGCGTTTTTGTTCAACAATAATCTGCGCTTTCGCCGCTTGTTCTGTAAGATTTACCGCTTCCTGTTCAAGGCGCAGAATATAAATATCCCAAGAAGCCATATCGCCTGTATTATTAAACCTTTCTTTGGCGGCGTTGTGATGTTTTAAGGCTGTTTCTTTAATTTTACTTTCAATAATATTAAGCGCGCTGATTGCCTGCCCGAGGGCGATTTTACATTCCTCTTCTTTTATTTTTCTTAAATCAAGAATTTTTTCAAGATTAAACCTAAACCGTTTCATGGCAAAATTACTTTTTAATCAGCGTCCTGGACATTAAACCCCTGCATCGAAGAAAACAAAGAAGCTACGCTGTTAAGCGCCATTTTTGTGTCTTCCATAGGAGATGGAATAACCGCCTGTTTAGCGGTTTTTTCCGCCACTTCAGCGCGTCCCGCGAATTTCATGTTTGTTTCATTCATTTCTTCAGGCGGTATTTTAACATTTGTTATGACCGATAATTTTTCAAGCGTTTCATAAAGTGGCGAAGGCTCGTCAATATCCTGTATTAAAAAATTTTCTATCGGATTACGCAGCGCTATCGCTTCGTCTATCTCAGGATTTGATCCGTGGCTGTACGCGCCTACATTGATTAAATCCTCGGCTTTGGCGTAAGCCGCCATACTCTTGCGCATAACGCCCGCCGCCTTTCTGCTGTTCGCTCCCGAAACCGAAGGCGCGAGGCGCGACACGCTTTGAAGCACGTCAATCGCGGGGTAATGATAGCCCTGAGCCAAATCGCGCGAAAGAACAATGTGTCCGTCAAGGATGCCTCTTACAGTATCCGCGACAGGCTCGTCCATATCATCGCCGTCAACTAAAACTGTGTAAAAGCCTGTAATACTTCCTTTATCGGAAGTGCCTGATCTTTCAAGAAGCTTTGGCATCGAGTCAAACATGCTTGGCGGAAATCCTCTTTGCGCGGGAGGCTCTCCCGAGGCAAGGCCTATTTCCCTCATCGCGCGCGCGAAGCGAGTGACTGAATCAAATAAAAGCATCACATCGTTTCCCTGATCGCGGAAATATTCCGCTACAGCTGTCGCGACATAAGCTCCGCGAAGGCGGGAAAGAGGCGGCGAATTGGAAGGAGTTACAACTATTACGCTGCGTTTTAATCCTTCCTCTCCAAGATCGTTTTCAATAAAATCATTTACTTCCCTTCCGCGCTCGCCGATTAAAGCGATAACATTTACATCAGCCGATGTGTTACGCGCGATCATTCCAAGCAGCGTCGATTTGCCGACCCCCGAGCCTGAAAAAATTCCAAGGCGCTGTCCCTTGCCCACCGCCAAAAGCCCGTCTATCGCGCGTACTCCCGTTGTTATGCGCTCAGTAACGCGTTTTCTTTTAAGAGGATCAGGCGGATTGGAAAGCGCGGGATACAAACAGGAAGAAGATACATCGCCTTTTTCGTCAATCGGGTTTCCAAGAGCGTCAAGCACACGCCCTAAAAGTTTTTCTGATACCGGCACCTCAAGACGGCTTCCCAGCCCTATTACGCGGTCTCCGATTTCTATGCCGTCAGTTTCTTCATAAGCCATTAACTGGACAATATCGTCCTTTAAGCCGACAACTTCGGCTCTGATATTGCCCCTACCTTTAGGAGCCGCTATCCTGCATATCTCGCCGATAATAGCCTGAGGTCCCCGGCTTTCTATTAACAGCCCCTGAACTTTACAGACCTTCCCAACGTATTTAATCGGGTCTGTGCGCCGCGTTGAATTTATATATTTTTCTATTACTGTCGATTCCATGAAGCCCTCCCTCTTCAAGGATAAAAATCATTAATCCGTTTCTCTTTTCCGAAACTGTTCCATTTTTTCTGTTATTAGTTTATCCGATTCTCGTTTGCCTTTTGTCGCCATTGTGGCAAGAGCAGCTAACGCCGCGGACGCTGTAAGAGCCGCGTTCGCCGCCTGAGAAAGTTCCGGCTCATCCTCACCTTCATCGCTTTTTTCTATTAGCTCGTCAACTAACGATGGAGCGTTTTTCTGCGGATTTTGCGCTTTCATCGCGTCTTTTAACGCGGCGTCATCCTGAGACGATTCAATAAGTTTTCGCGCGTCCATTAAAGATGATGTCGCCGCCAAGTCAGCGTTAAGATTCGCGGTTTTTATTACAGGAGGCGGCGTGTTTTCTTTTATTCTGGACCTTATCGGGGAAATTTCCAGTATCTTGTTTTCCAGTTCAGCGAGCTGGCTTGATATTCTCGCGTCAATTTCGCCAAAATCTGTCTCGATAATGCAGCCGCCTTTATCGACAGATGTATCTTCCATTACGTGAATGGTTTTTACGCTTTCAAGCTGATTGATAAAATCCTGTTTGTGTTCTGTAACAACATCGATATCCGCCAGATTAAGCCTTATGATTACGCTGCCTTTAGCCTTAACTTTTCTTAACGCCTCAATGACATTGGCGATAATAACATCGCGCTGGTTATCAGTTATTACTTTAATGATCTTTCGCGAGATTAAAAGAACCAAGTCCACAATTTCTTTTTCAGTTTCTAAAAGTATGTCGCCTCTTTTATCCTGCGCGCGTTCAAGCACAACCTGCGCTCTTTCTATCAGGCGGTCTACTTCCGCTTTTCCTTCGGTATAGCCTTCCTGCTTTCCTTCCAGTAATCCCTTCTCTCTTGTTTCCTTTAACTCGCCGTCAAGTGTCTGCCTGGTCTGAGCTTCAATGCTTTTCGCCGACGCCTGAGCTTCTATAATAATTTTTTGAGCTTCATCTTCGGCTTTTTGCTTAAGCGACTGCCCTTCGTCAGAAAGCCTTTTAGTTTCGTTTAACGCTTCTCTTTGGGCGTCTGATACAATCCTCTGCGCTTCGGCTTTGGCGTTCTGGATCATTCTGGATTTTTCTTCTTCCCAGTGCATTTTAAATATTTCCGCTTCGCGCCTGAGGTCATCGGCTGTAGGACCTGTATACTTTTCAGCGTCATCCAGCGTTTCCTCAGGCTCTTCCTGCGGAGCCAGATGCGCCATCTCAGGATACGATGTCGGAGAGTCTATTAAAATTTTTTCTATAACAGGAATTAACTCATTTGATCTGAAAACAGCTTTAAGCATAATACCTCTTTTGGGAGCTGTCCCTATACAACAAGCTCGTCTTCGCCGGCTCTCGCGACAACAATTTCGCCTGTGTCTTCAAGATGCCTGATGATCGAAACGATTTTCTGCTGCGCTTCTTCCACGTCCTTTAACCGGACAGGACCCATATACTCCATATCTTCCTTTAACATGCTCGCCGCGCGTTTTGACATGTTCTTGAAAATCTTGTCCTGAACTTCGGAGTCGACCGACTTGAGAGCTTTCGCGAGTTCCTGCGAGTCGACTTCGCGCATAACTTTCTGAATGGCGCGGTCGTCGAGCATAACAATGTCTTCGAACACGAACATTCTTTTCTTGATCTCCTCCGCGAGTTCCGGATCTTCATCTTCCAAAGCCTCAATGATTTGTTTTTCCGAAGCGCGGTCAACAAGGTTAAGAATTTCAACGATGCTTTCAACGCCGCCTGCCGCGGTGTAATCCTCGCTTGATAGCGATGAAAGTTTTTTTTCTAGAACGCGCTCTACTTCGCGTAATACTTCAGGAGATGTTCTGTCCATTGTCGCGATGCGCCGCGCGACATCGCTTTGCACCTCATGCTGCAGGTTTTGCAAAATTACAGAAGCTTTGTTAGGCTCAAGGTAAGCGAGAATAAGCGCGATTGTCTGCGGATGTTCCTGCTGGATAAAGTTTAAAAGATGCGCCGGGTCTGTGCGCCTGATAAAATCGAACGGGCGCACCTGCAAACTGGAAGTAAGCCTGTTAATAATATCGATAGCTTTCTGGCTTCCAAGTGATTTTTCCAAAAGCTCTCTCGCGTAATCGATACCGCCAGTGGAGATAAACTGACTCGCCTGCATAAGTTCCTGAAACTCATTTAAAATCGCGTCTTTCTGTTCAGAATCGATAGTCTCAAGCCTCGCGATCTCAAAAGTCAAAGTTTCAATTTCATCTTCGCGAAGATACTTAAAAATCTCAGAAGATATTTCTGAACCAATTGTAACAAGAAAAATAGCCGCTTTTTGGCGCCCTGTATATTCTTTGACGCCTTTCTTTTTGGTGCCGCCGACCGCAGCTCCGGGCATTGCCGCTTTTGCCATAATTTACCTCGATATGTTTTGGCTGTTTGTCAGCCGTAAAATTAAATTATTAACGAAACAACGTTTCATCGCCATTCTGCTCTATTCTTCGATGAGCCACGTTCTGATTAGCTGCGCCGCGTCCTCAGGATGCTCTTTCGCTAAATTGATAGCGCTTTCCATCAGTTCCATTCTGGTGCGTTCTTCCAGTGATATGGAAACATCCATTCCGTCTCCGGATTCGGCTTCCGCCATCGCGCTCTCGCGAAGCATCTGTTCTCTTCTCGCGCGCTCTTCTTCCGCGAGACGTTTGCGTCTTTCCATTTCGCGGGAGATCATCCTGAACAGCATAAATCCAAATAATAATAATGTCAAACCTATAATAAAAACTATTATAGTTGTTTGTATTTGTCTTTGTCTGTGATACGCGTCATCTTCAGCTTTAAAGTCCTGTGTGCGATCAACCGGAATGCTTGTAACTATTACAGAGTCGCCTCTCGCGGAGCTGTATCCGATCGCGCCGCGGATTAAATCTTCAGCGTAACGAAGTATCTCAGGCGACACAGGTGAGTATTCTCTTTCTATTGAGTTATCAGGATTAACAACTGGGTTTCCTTTTTCGTCGTATTTCCATCTCCAGACTCCGTCGATATTAACGGAAACTGTTACGCGATTTATCTGCGGGCTTCTTTCCTCGGAAATGCTTCGCTGATTAATTTCCTCGTTATTAGTTCTTGTAGTCTGGCTTACCTCTCCGTAGAGGTTACTCATATCCCTGAAAGCCGGAGTAACGTGCCCTTCGACCCCCGTAGGACCTTCCGGAATAAATCCCGTTCCTCTCCACGTTGTTTCGGAAACGGACTGCGAGATTGTAACTGATTCAACTACAAGTGAATCGTCATAAGGAAGATCAGGAGTTCTCGGTCTTATTGTGATCGGGTATACCTCGCTGGAATCTACTTTAACTTTTGACATATCCATATCGATCTTTATATTGAGATCGCGTACTCTGTTACTTGAAAAAATTCTCTGAAGGGAGCTTAAAATCGCGTCCTGATATTGAAGCTCAAGCCGCCTTATAATCCTGTTTTCCTGCTCAATGAGGGACAGCCTGTCGGACGCGGCGAGCCCGTCAAAATCATTTAGGATAACGCCTGTATGATCCGTTATGACAATAAACTCAGGCTGTAATCCTTCTATCGCGTACTGAAGAAGTTTTTGGATACCTTCAATTTTACTTCTGTTTTGCGGCGATGTTGTAATATCGCTTCCGGGTTTAGGCGTTATGCGCACACTGACGCTTACAGGATTCTGCATTGAACGGAAAAGTTCCCTTTCAGGCCAGACAATCTGAATGCCAACATCATCAACATCGTCAATAGCCCTTATATGCTCAACGATCATCGCCTGCTGCGCGCGCCTGAAATTTGTATTGCGCTCAAAATCAGTTATTGTCCAGCGCTCCCTGTCAAATACCGCCCAGGGATCAACTCCTCTTGGAATTAAATCCTCTCTTATAAGAATTGTTCTCATTCTCCGGGCGGTCGCTTCATCCGCTACCTGAATCAGTCCTGTAGGCGTGACCGTTACTCTGACATTCTCCTGATTCAGGCGCAGGACAATTCTGTCGCGCGCGGCTTCATCGGAGATCGGAGCGTCTATCACTGACACAAGAATAGGAGACGCCGATACGCGCATTAAAACGACAACCAAGCCGATTAAAACGACAGCTATCACGCCGATCATAATCCGCTGTTTAGAAGACCAGCCTGCCCAAAGACCAGTGATCCTCGCGAACAGTTTTTTGAAAAATTCGTTCATTTGTTCCCCTCCCAAGGCAATTAATGACTTATATTTAAACTTTATAGCAAACGTTAAACGCCTGCCATTAAATGATTTTTATCTTGTATTTATCAAATCTCTCCAGCCCTGAACAAGCCTTGATAAAATGTTGCGCGTAATTCCAAGCGTCATGTTCGCTTCCGCCTGAGCGATTGTAATGTCGTGAATGTCAACCGAGTCAGGATTAATTATCGCCTGTACCTGTAAATCACTCGCGTTATGCTGCGCGCCTGATACTTTATCCAGCGCCTGTAAAAGAGAATCCTCAAAAGTTCCCGCTTTAGTTACGCCTGAAGCGCCGATTGTGTCGCGTAACAGAAGGACATTGGCCGCGCTCCCCTGATACGGACTGTCAGGCGGCAGCATATGCTTCGCCCTTGTCGCGTTCATCGTCGTCGCGTAATTTTTCGCCGCCTGATGGCTTACATAGGCGTCATTATTAAAAATCGTCATCTAACCCTCCCAAATTTTTTATGACTAACTAATAACTATTATCTTGATCCGATGTCCAGCGCGCGCTGGAACATCGCTTTTGATCCTTCGATAATCGCCGCGTTCGCTTCGTATGAGCGCGACGCTGAAATCATATCCGTCATTTCAGTGACAATGTCGACATTCGGCATTTCGACATATCCTTCCCACCTGCCTGTTAAAATAGCGTCAGGATGAGTCGGATCATACACATAACGCGGCTCAGTCGATCTGTCTTTTTGAATTTCCACAACGCGCACGCCCTGGCCGATTCCGTTATCCAGATTCTCAGGAAGAAAGGGCGATCTCCAGTAAGGGCCTTCCGTTACAGGGCGCATAACAACGCGGCTTCTTTTAAAAGCGCCGCCTTCTGTCGTGCGGGTTGTATTTACATTCGCCATGTTATCCGCGATTACATCGAGCCTCATTCTGTTAGCGGTCAGTCCTGTCGCCGCGATATTTATCGAACTGAATATTCCCATTTATTCCTCCCTTATCCTCTTAGCACCTGATTAATCTGGCTGAACTCAAAAGCCGCCGCCTGCGTAAAGAGCGTGTAACTCATCTGGTTTTGCGTCGCGAGCATGAACTCCTGTTCTGGATCTACATTGTTTCCGTTATTTGAGTATGTGCTTGTATAATCCAAAACGCGCCTTATTTGCACATCACGGTAATCCCTTTCTTTATGATTTGGAAAATGCGCGTCATGCGTCATTTTCATTTCTACCGCGGGTCTTTTGTTTTCCGTATCCAGAGCGCGCCTTAGCTCGCTTTCAAAGTTTACCATCGTTCTTTTAAAGTTCGGAACATCAGCGTTGGCGAGATTATTGGCGATTACAGACCTTCTTACGGCGCTTACATCCATAGCTCTGTGGAGTAAATCAATTGTCCTCGCGAATGTATTCATAAATACCCTTCCTCAGCTTCAATTTTCGGCCGATTAAACAAAAAACTGTAATTTACTAACGATAATATTTTTTTAAATTACCGTTTCCGGAAAAAAATTAAAGAATGTACCTCCCCAAATCCTGATCTTTTACGATATCCGCCAGCTTCTCGTTAACATAATCTACTGTAATATCGATGTTCGCGGGAGAAATATCGGACGCTTCAAATGAAAGTTCCTCTAGCAGTGTCTCCATGATTGTGTGAAGACGGCGCGCTCCAATATTTTCCAGTTTAGAGTTTACTTCCGCGGCAAGGACGGCGAGATGCTCAATCGCGTCAGGCGTAAAGACAAGCTTAACCTCTTCTGTCGCGAGAAGCTCAGTGTACTGTTTGATGAGCGCGTTTTTTGGCTCAGTTAATATCCGCAGAAAATCATCCTTGCCAAGCGAGTCAAGCTCAACCCGCAGCGGGAAACGCCCCTGAAGTTCCGGGATAAGGTCTGAGGGTTTACTCACATTAAACGCGCCTGCCGCGATAAAAAGAATATGATCCGTATTAACCTGCCCCCACTTTGTATTGACTGTCGCGCCTTCCACAATCGGAAGGATGTCGCGCTGGACGCCCTCGCGGCTTACGTCAGGACCTCCTCCCCGATCGCCTTTAACGGCGATTTTATCAATTTCATCTATAAAAATTATTCCTGTCTCTTCTACGCGCGCTCTCGCTTCGTCGCTGACTTTATCGCGGTCCACAAGTTTTTCGGCTTCCTCAGCGATAAGAATTTCTTTCGCGCGCGCGACTGTCACAACTTTTTTCTTTTTTCCTCCGCCGAAAAATCCGGCGAATCCTGAAAGCGTTGATTCAAGGTCTTCCATGTTCCCGCCCATCATTTCGACAGCGGGAAACTGCGGATTCTGATTGATCATAAGCTCTACGGTTCTGTCTTCCAGTTTTCCCTCATGAAGCATTGCTCGTAACTTTTCCCGGGTCGCCTTGAATTTATCGTCATTAACATTCGGCTCTTCGTCAGCGGCTTCACCCGCCTGGGCTTCTTCAGCGTTATCTGCTATTTTCGCGCTTTCATCCGCGTTTTTTTTGCCGCCTTTATTGTTGTAAACAGGGATTCCAAGCTGCAGCGTAGTCGCGATTATATTAGAAGAAGAATTATCAGGATTTAGCGAAAATGTTCCCATAGGCCTTATAACAGGACCTGGCTTTTGAGCTTTTTCTTTTTTCTTGCTGTTGCCGGGAAGCAGTAAATCCAAAAGCGCTTCTTCCGCGCGTTTCTCAGCTTCCACTTTGACTGATTCCTGCATTTCCTGCTTAACCATCTGGAATCCGGCCGCCATTAAATCGCGCACCATTGATTCAACATCGCGGCCTACATATCCTACTTCTGTATACTTTGTAGCTTCCACTTTTAAAAAAGGAGAGCCGGCGAGCTTCGCGAGCCTTCGGGCGATTTCAGTTTTTCCGACTCCCGTAGGACCAATCATTAATATGTTCTTTGGCGCGATATCTTCGCGTAACTCAGGATCAAGCTTGAGCCTTCTTATGCGGTTTCTAAGAGCTACAGCCACCGCCCTTTTCGCCTTCCCCTGCCCGACAATATACTTGTCAAGTTCCGCCACAATTTCTCTTGGCGTAAAATCCGTTTTCTTTTCTGTTAATTGTTTTTTTTCTTTCATTTAGCCAATTCCTCTAATGTTATTTGCATATTTGTATAGATGCAGATGCTGCCGGCGATCTCAAGGCTTTTTTTAGCGATTTCAGCCGCGGTAAAAGCGGAACCTTCCAGATACGCTAAAGCCGCCGCGTAAGCGTAATTTCCTCCGGAACCTATCGCGAGAGCGCTTTCCGCGGGCTCTATCACATCTCCTGTTCCTGATATTAAAAGCGTTTTAGTAATATCGGCGACAAGCAAAAGCGCTTCCAGGCGCCTTAAAGTTCGATCCATTCTCCAGTCTTTGGCAAGCTCAACAGCCGAACGCGCGAGGTCGCCTGAGTACTCTTTTAATTTTTGCTCGAACCTGTCAAAAAGAGTGAACGCGTCCGCTGTAGCTCCGGCGAACCCGCAAAGCACCTTCCCGTCCATTAAACGGCGGACTTTTTTCGCGTTATTTTTCATAACGGTGTTTCCCATTGTAACCTGACCATCGCCTGCCATCGCCACGCGTCCGTCCTTGCGGACAGCAATCACAGTAGTTGATCTTATCTCTTCTTTAACGCTCATATTTTCCTCCGATTAAAATATTTTAATTATCAGTCTCCACGCGCAGCGCATGCGCCGCCTTCGCGTAAACGTTTTTCATTTTATCGATATTAACATGCGTATAACGCTGCGTGGTTGATATGCTTGAGTGCCCGAGCATTTCCTGAACAATGCGCACATCACAGCCTGAGTTAACAAGATGAGTCGCGAAGCTGTGGCGCAGCGCGTGAGGATGCACATTTTTTCCAAGACCCGAATATTGCGAGTAACGCGAGATAATCCAGCGCACGCCGGGAACCGAAATCGGCCTGCCCTTTCTGTTGATGAATAAAGCGCTCTTTCTTCCGTCAATGCCCGCCATCTTTAACCTGGCTTCTCTTTGCGGAAGATACTCGGCTATCGCTTCTTTTGCCTCATCGGAGAAAAACACATAACGTTCTTTGCCGCCTTTTCCTTTTATTTTAGCTTCATCAAAAGCGCGGGAAATATCGGACATCGAAAGACTGACAATTTCGCTTATACGAAGCCCCGCTGAATACATTGTCATTATCAGCGCTTTATCCCTTTGCGGCCATAAAATCCCTGTAGTTTCAGGTAAGCAGGCGAAATCCGCCATTTCCTCTTCCCATAAAACCTCAGGCAGTTTGACAGGCGTTTTAATGTTTTTTAATGATGTACAGGGGTTATCTTCGCGCTTTTCAAAACGTATCATCCATCTGTAAAAACCCCTAATAGACGAAAGGCATCTGTTAACGCTTGTCGCCGCCATGCGCTCCGCGGTTAAATCCGCGATAAAACTCTGAACTTCATAACTTTCCGCTTTCTCGGCTGTTATGCCGCTGTTAGCGCAGTAATTCACATAACGCGTTAAATCATTATTATACGCCTCAAGAGTGGAGCGCGAACACCCGCGCACAGAGTCAAGATAGCTTAAATATTCTTTAACCGCGCTAGAATTATCATTCATAACGAACTGTCTCCTTTCTCTCTTCGCGCCTTCGCGGGATAAAAATTCATTTGTTTTTTCATTCCTCATTTTCCGTTTCGTTATTTTTATCTTCATCATCGGCGCTGTGAAGATAATCGCAATCGGGGTTTACGCAAAGCTTGTGCGCGCCGTGTTTTTTATCGTATTTTTCAACAAGGAAAAAGCCGCACTTGGGGCAGTCCTGATTAATCGGTTTAAAGTGACTTATAAAATCACATTCAGGATAATTCGCGCATCCGTAGAATTCCTTTCCTTTTCCTTTTGTTTTTCTCGCGACTATATCGCCCTTGCATTTGGGGCATTTCGCGAGAGGTATGGATTTAGTGTTCCTGCACTCAGGGAACCCCGAGCAAGCGAGAAAATAACCAAAGCGCCCCAGTTTTTTTAATAACGGCTTGCCGCATTTTTCGCATAACAAGTCCGTTGTTTCGTCTAACGTCCCTTTGTAGGATTCAACGGATTTGCTGACTTCATCCACTGTCGTTTTAAACGGAAACCAGAACTCTTTGATCATTTCAGGCCAGTTGATTCTGTTCTCCTCAACTTCGTCAAGCTTGGTTTCCATGGAAGCGGTAAAATCAGCGTCAACATAACGCGAAAAATGCTCAACTAACACATCGTTAATAAGCTTTCCTAAAACTGTAGGCACAAGCTGCTTATTGGATCTAGTAACATAATAACGATCCAGCAGTACTGAGATTATCGATGCGTAAGTTGAAGGGCGCCCTATTCCCTTTTCTTCCAGCGTACGCACAATGGAAGCGTCCGAAAAACGCGCGGGTCCCTGTGTAAAATGCTGCTCGCTTTTGAATTTTTCTACATTCACTTTATCATCCAATTTAAGAGACGGGCACGTTCCGCCGCTTTCTTCTTTAGCGGATAACAATTTTAACGCCCTGTAAAAACCTTTGATGACAAGCTTGCTTCCGCTAATTCTGAAAATTCCCTCATCGCCGCCTTCAACAACCTTGATATCAACGCTTACAGTTCTGCTTTTTGCGTTAATCATCTGGCTTGAGACAAATCTTTCCCAGATAATCGTATACAGGCGAAGCTGATCTTTTGTCAGGTGTTCTTTAATTGAATCGGGAGTATATTCTGTGTATGTCGGTCTTATCGCCTCATGCGCGTCCTGCGCTTTTTTTCCAACTGTGTACTCAACAGGTTTTTCTGGAAGCTCATTCGGATAATTTTTAGAAAGCCAAGCTCTGACTTCATCAAGCGCTGTGTTGGAAATGCGGACAGAGTCTGTGCGCATATAAGTGATCAAGCCGACTCTGGAAGAGCCGATACTGACGCCTTCATAAAGCTGCTGCGCTACCTGCATAGTTTTGCGTGATGTGAAACCAAGCCTGTTAGCCGCCGCCTGCTGAAGCTGCGATGTTGTAAACGGAGCTTTTGGTTTTATTGTTTTATCAGATTCGCGGACATCGGAGACAACAAACTCGGAATTTTTTATTTTATCGATAATCGCTTTTACGTCCGCCTCATTTTTTAAATCCGGTTTATTATTATTCCAAAGCGCGAGCTGAGCTGTGTAAGTTGTTTTCACGCGCGAGGATGTTCCTGACTTAAAATCCGCTTCAAGCGTCCAGTATTCATCGGGAATAAAACTTTCTACTTCTTTTTCTCTTTCGCAGATTAAGCGAAGAGCGACTGACTGAACGCGCCCCGCGGATAAACCGTTCTTGACTTTTTTCCATAAAAGCGGGGAAAGATTATAACCCACAAGCCTGTCAAGAACGCGCCGCGCTTTTTGCGCGGAAACTTTCGCCTCATCAATGACGCGCGGATTTAAAACAGCGTCCTTAACAGCCTGAGGCGTAATCTCATTAAAACTTATTCTTTCAATCGGGACTTGTTCAGTCCTTGATAATATCGCGTTGCGAAGATGCCAGGCAATCGCCTCTCCTTCCCTGTCATTATCGCACGCTAGCAGCACTTTGCCGGATTTTTTCGCGTCTGTCTGAAGCTCCTTTAAAATTTTCGCCCTTCCCCTGACGGTTATGTATTCAGGCTCAAAATCATGATCTACATCAATAGCGGTTCTTGATTTCGGAAGATCAATTAAATGCCCCATTGACGCTTTTACGTTATATGAAGAACCCAGATATTTTTCTATAGTTTTAACTTTTCCGGGAGATTCTACAATTACAAGAATTTGTTTATTCTTTTCGGATGTTTTCTTTTTCGCGCCGCCTTTTTTTCGCTCAGTTTTTTCCTTTGCCATAAATTATCCTTTAGATATCAATTTTCAGCAGTTCAGCCATAGACGCGACTAAATCGCTTCTGTTATTTAAATCAGATTTCAAGGGCTTTGATAAGTCCTGCCGGAAATAAACCTCGCTTTCCCATCTATCTAAAATGTCAGACGCCGACTCGATAACTTCCGCGCCGTCATTCGCGAGGCGGATTGTTCCTCTCCTGTCATACGCCGGGCTTTCCTGAACGCCGCTGGAGGCTACCCAAAGATCCCTTCCCATGTCAAGCGCGAAACCCGCTGTAATTAATGAGCCGGATTTAAGAGGCGCTTCAACGACAAGTACGCTTCGGGAAAGCCCCGCGATAATTCTATTGCGCGCGGGAAAGCTCCACTTGCCAACAGGCGCTCCCGGCGGATACTCTGAAATAATCGCGCCTCCAGAATCCAGTATTCTTTTCGCGAGAGGCTTATTTGACGCGGGGTACACCTCGTCAATGCCGCAGCCAAGAACCGCGTAACCGGGAATATTTCCGGTAAGGTTTCCTCTGTGGCTCATCGCGTCTATACCAAAAGCGAGACCCGAAATTACAGAAACTCCAGCGCGGGCGATGTTACCCGCTATTTTATACGCTTGTTCGCCCGCTTCCTGGCTTGGTTTTCTTGTTCCTACCATCGCCAACAGGGATTTCCGCGCGGCCGGCAGGACGCCCCTGTAATATATTACAGAAGGCGGGTCATACATTTCGCTTAACAGGGGCGGGTACTCAAAACTGTTCCATGACACCCATTTAATTGATCGCATTTTGCAGATCGCGTCAATTCTTCCGGCTTTTTCCTTTATATCGCTTATATCCCAGAATGTTTTTAAAGCGCGATTTAATAAATTCTCTATATCTCTTTTTGACTGCACAAATAAATCATCTTCTGATTTTATACTTCGCAGCAAAATTATTTTTTCATGTAAACGAATCCCCGGTAAAAAGGAAATCATAAGGTCTGTAAGTCCTCTTTTGGGCATAATATTATTATCCATAAATAATTCCCTGAATGTAATCTCTGTTACTTTGCGCTTCTTCTCTTAATTTACTGTCGCGCGTTCTGTCAATAATTCTGTCATATACTTCTACTGATCTTGAGTATTCCTCAAGCATAAAATGCGCTCTTGCCAGCACAAACATGGCAGTCACATCCGAAGGCGATAACTGAAGGTAGCGCTCAAGGTATGTGATCGCGTCCCGCGGCCTGTCAAGCTCAAAAACATAAAGGACAGCAAGACCGTACATTGACCTTGTATACGTGATATCTATATCAAGCGACCGTAAATATCCGTTTTCAGATAGCCTGTACAGCCTGTCTCTCTCAGCGTCAGCGTTAGATGAAAACCCGATAACGGACTTCGCCGCGTTGGCGGCTGACACTCCGGTAAGATAAAAAAGAATCGGATCATCTGAGTTATAATAAATCGCTCTTTCAAGCGCCTCTAGCGCGTTATTGTGCATATTTCTGTCAGAATACCTTATCGCTAGTATTTTCCAGTACACGCCTGTCTGCGCGGCTTCCCTGACATTGCGTTCAATCTGATCTTCATATAACGCTATTGCCTGCCTTAAACCTTCGATCGTTTCCGGCGGTCCTCCTCTGGGACTTAACTCGGCGATCCGCCGCGAAAGTTCCCTGCTAGACCTTGAGCTTACTCTTTCATAAATAAAATAAAGAAGCGCTCCGACCGCGGCTAAAATAAAAATGGCGATAAGAAAATCTTTTATTTTTTTCATTTACCGTCCGCGTACGCGCGTTCTTTTTCCGCTGAGGCTTCTTGCCTTGTTTCCCTTAACGCTCCGTTGTTAACGCCGAGTTTAGGAAGAAACTTGCGGTGATTTTCTTTTAATACAGACCTTTGCACATGCGTATAAATCTGCGTTGTCGCCAAATCGGCGTGCCCAAGCAAGACCTGCAATGTTCTTAAATCAGCTCCCCCTTCAAGTAAAGAGGTAGCGAAACTGTGCCGCAGCGCGTGAATACGGGATGATTCTCCCGCGAGCGATGTCCACTTAACGTAATTTTTCCAGATACCTTTTCTGGAAAGCCGTTTTCCGTTTTTCGAGATAAAAAAAGCGCCGCTTTTATTTACGCTGCCGCTAAGCTTAGGCCTAGCGCAGGCTAAATACCGCGATAATCTTAAAGCCGTTTCTTTTCCAAAGAAAACAATGCGCTCCTTGGAACCTTTACCTTTTACTTTCGCCATCGCGTTTTCGATATCAACATCAGACAAATTCAAGCCTGACGCTTCCGATACGCGTAAACCCGATGAATAAATTAACTCAAAAAGGCATCTGTCCCTTACTCCCCGCGGCTTTGATAAATCAATTTTATCCAGTATTCCCGCGATTGTTTCTTTATCCAAAACTTCGGGAAGGGCAGCGTTTTGTTTTGGACATTCCAGAAGATCAGCGGGATTTGTTTTTATCATTTTCTCGTCAGCCAAAAACCTGAAAAATGATCTTAACGCGGAAATAGCTTTGGAAACAGAACGCGGTTTTATTTTATCCTGATAGCGCCTTAGCTCCAGATACCGCGTAAGAACAGAAGCGTCAACATCAAAGGAAGCGATATTTTCTTTTTCTAAAAAATCAAGAAAGCGCTTAATTTCAAGGCGATAGCTTTCTTTAGTTAATAGCGCGTGACGTTCAATCGCTACGATACGGGAACAAAATCTTTTTAAGAGCGCGGAGTTATCCAATTTAGCGCGCATCTTTTACATCCGCGTACTGTTTTCCTTCCATATTAAAATTATGTTTTCTGATAACAGTCGGAATTTCCATATCATCCTGATATTCCCTTTGAGCGATATACGGAGGAAGATAATCAGGGCGCTTTGTTTTTTCTATCATTTTTGTGTACTCGTCAAAATCGATAAAATCAGAGTCTTGTGTTTTTTCTTTAATTGTCTGAATTAAAGGAGCCTGCTTGTCGCCTAAAAATCCTGTCGCTATAACCGTTACCTGAATATTGTTTTCCAGCGCCGGATCAACCCTGACGCCGTGAATAAGATTAACTTCAGGATCGCATTTTTCTTTAATGGTTTTTATGATGTTCTGAATTTCGACTAACGTCATGTCATCCGGGCCGGCGATATTGATAAGAACGCCTGTCGCTCCTTCGATATTCGTGTCTTCCAAAAGCGGATTGTCAATCGCGTTAGTCACGGCGTCCAAGGCTCTGTTTTCGCCTGAACCGGATCCAATGCCCATAAGAGCGTCGCCTTTGCCTTTCATTATCGATTCAACGTCGGCGAAATCCGTATTCTGAAAACCGGTTTTGGTGATAAGCTCTGAAATTCCCTGCACTCCCTGGCATAAAACTTCATCAGCTAACATATACGCTTTATTAAAAGTAGTTTTACTGTCAATTATTTTAAACAGGTGCTGATTGGGAATAACAATTAAAGTGTCAACCTCTTCGCGAAGCTTCGCGATTCCTTCTTCGGCGAGCCGCATTTTAAAACGGCCTTCATGCTCAAAAGGAGTTGTAACGACAGCGACAGTAAGAGAACCAAGCTGCCTCGCGATCCGCGCGATTATCGGAGCCGAGCCTGTTCCGGTTCCGCCGCCCATACCCGCCGTGATAAAAACCATATCAGCGCCTTTTAATACTTCCGCTATCGCCGCCTGATCTTCTAGCGCCGCTTTCTCGCCTTTATCAGGCACGCCGCCGGCTCCCCTGCCTCCTGTAACTTCCGCGCCAATCTGGAGCTTTATCTGCGCTCTGCTCTTTCTGTGCAGATCCTGAAGATCGGTGTTAGCCGCGATAAACTCAACTCCTGTCATATTGGAATCGATCATGCGGTTAAGCGCGTTTCCGCCGCCGCCGCCTGCCGATATTACCTTGATAACAGCGGGCACATCATAGCCGGGTATTTGTCTTTCTCTAGTTTCCTGAGTAAAAACTTTAAATGGCTGCGTTTCCTGCTGTTTAAATTGAATGACAGGCGCCGTTTGCTTGGCTCCCCCTCCTTGCGCGTTCGCGTCCAGTTCGCGTACTGTTAAAACATTCATCTTATTCCCCTCCGCTTTATTATCTTAAATTAACCCGGCTGTTAAATCGCGCGTAACGCGTATAACCTGCGCTCTTTTTACAGTCAGGTTAAAAAAATTCCTCTCTTAGCCATGTTTTTAATTTGTCAATTATCGCAGGGCTTTTTTTATCGCCTTGTTTTAATTCCGAATTTCTTTCCGCGGGGTTAGAGCCAAGGCGGCGCTCTCCCTCCAGCGCGAGACCAATCGCTGTCGCCCACGAAGGAGTTCTGTAATCCTCGACAAGCCCTCCAAGGTTGGCGGCGGGAAGCGGATTTCCGATTCTCGCCGGCAGTTTTAAAATATGATTCGCGAGCTCTACAACGCCCGCTAACTGCGCTGTCCCGCCTGTAAGAATAATTCCGCCTCCCAAAGGACGAGTAAGGCTCAAAGAATCAAGATGCTGTTTTACAAGCTTGAAAATTTCTTCCATTCTGGGCTTTATTATTGTAAGAAGCTGAGATCGGGGAATAGTTATCGGAGGCCGTCCGCCTACTCCCGGCACTATAACAGTCTCATCGTCATCTAACACAGCGTCCCAGCAGCAGCCCGCGTCTATTTTTATTTTTTCAGCGTTATCCATTGAGATATTTTTTATTATCGATATGTCGCTTGTAACCTGCGTTCCCCCCGCGGGAATCGTGTATGTCGAATAAGGCGTGCCATCCACATAAATAAGGACATCTGTCGTTCCACCTCCAAGATCAACTAACATGGCGCCAAGATCGATCTCATCCTGAGTGAGAACGGCGCGGGCGGATGCGAGCGTCTGCAGGATAAGCTCGTTTACCCTAAACCCCGCGCGGTTAACGCATTTAATTAAATTCTGCGCGCCTGTAACCGAACATGTGATAATATGCGCTTCCGACTCAAGCCGCACTCCGATCATATCGATAGGGTTTCTAATCCCTTTTTGATCGTCAACTTTAAAATTCTGCGGGATTACTTCCAGTATCTGCCTGTCTGTCGGTATCACAACAGCCTTAGCGGCTTCTATCACGCGATCTATATCATCCTGTCCTATTTCTCTTTCTCTTGTGTTTTTCTTTTTTCCCGTAACGCCGACAACTCCGCGCGAGTTAAGCCCGCTTATATGGTTTCCGCCGATTCCTGTCCAGCACTCGCTTACTTCAAGGCCACTCATCATTTCCGCGTCTTCAACCGCGAGGCCTACAGCTTTTAATGTCGCCTCGATATTCACAACAACGCCCTTTCTAAGCCCTGTCGAAGGTCTTTTCCCAACGCCGATGATATTTAAATTTTCGCCTTCCTTTTCGCAGATAACCGAGCGCACGCAGGTTGATCCGATATCCAATGACGCTATTATTTCACTGCTCATAATAACCTCAATTTATTTTTAATCATAAGGATTGCTCCCTTACTCCGCCGTTTAGAGTCGGTTTAAGGTATGAGCCGATTCCGGATCTGAAATCAATCTCACGCGGTTTATCAGGATCGTTATTAAAAACATTCAGCATTAAAAGCGTATACCGCAGGATATCCTCAGTCAGATTATTCTCTATTCTGACTCTTATGGAACTGTGAACAGGATAAAGCACAAGCTCATACCCGTCCCATGTTTTTTTCTCAATCTTAATCTCAGAAATAGCGGATAACAGTTCAGGCGAGGAAGACGCCATCCTGTTAATGTTTTCCATAAATGACATGAGCTCCAAAGGAAGGCGCGCGCCAAGCTTTGGCTCTTCAATGCCGGAAATTACAGGAAGATTAATTATTTCCCCAGAATCCAAATGCCCTGTCTTAAAAAACACGCCTTCCCTGTCAATAAAAAGAGGAATCTGCGCTGAGTCAAAACTGGTTATCGCGACAGCCGACGCTTTCCGCGGATTTAAATAAAGCGACAATCTGTCCGGAAAGCGTTTCATGACGACAGCGGACTCTACAAGAATGTGAGACGAAAGCCTTTCCTGAATAACGCGCGCGTTAGTTGAAATAAATGACGATGTCTCATCGAGCCCCGCGATTTGGAGTATCTCCGCGCGGTTAAGTGGAGCAAAACCGCGCACTTCGACATCGGAAAACGGAATAAAAGGACTTATTCCAAAAACCCAGATTAGCTGGGCGATGAGAATAAAACCCGCGATTAAAATAAGCCTTTTAACACCTTTTTCAATCTTGCCGGAGGATTTTTTCTTTATTTCAATTTCATCAGAATCAGGATAATAATCACTGCTCATATCTTTCCTCCGAATAATTATTTACATATCCATTTTTGTCATACGCGAAGCCGCCAGCGTTACTTCCGTTTTTTCTCGCGACATTCGCGATAAGCCCGGAGCATATAAGCGATGTTAAAAGCGAAGAGCCTCCGGCTGAGAAAAACGGCAGCGGGATTCCTGTAACAGGAAGAGCGCCGCATACAACCGCGGTATTTAAGAACGCCTGCGTAACGACAATGGTCGTAAGACCCGCCGCTAAAAGACGCCCAAAAACTGTCTCGCTTTTTAAGGCTGTTCTGTAGCCAAGAAACGCGAATAAAACGAACAACGCGAAGAATACCAGTATTCCGATAAAACCGGTTTCCTCGGCATAGGCGGAAAAAATAAAATCCGCCTGAATCTCGGGAACGCTGCCAAGCTTGCGCGTCCCTTCCCCAAGGCCTTTACCCCACAAGCCGCCTGAAATTATCGCGTCTTTGCTTGAGCTTACCTGAAAACCCGCGCCCAATGGTTCCCACTGGGGACGGAGAAAACTAACCAAACGCCTTACCCTGTGCTCCATTGTAAAAACCAAAAGCGCGGAGACTGGAATTATCATCGCGACAGCCGCGAAAAAATAACGGTATTTGATGCCGGCGAGAAAGAAAATTATCATCGCGTTAAAAACAACGAACACCGCTGTTGAGAAATTGTTTTGGATGTAAATCAGGAAAAAGAAAATCCCTGTCACAATTACAGGAGGAAGAACGCCGGAATAAAGCTCGCCTAAATTGTCAGCTTTTTTATCCAGAATGTGGGCGAGGTATAAAGGAAGAACAAACTTTACCATTTCCGAAGGCTGATATGTAAACTCGCCGATTTCTATCCATCGCGACGCGTTATTAAGCTCAACGCCGATTCCGGGCGCTCTTGTCAGCAGGCATAACACAGCCGTAAAAATTATCATCGGCAAAATCATTTTTCTGACAAAATCAAGACTGATTCGCGAAAGAACAAAGAACGCCGCTACGCCAGCCGCGCCGAAAAATGACTGCCTTATGATTAAAAAATTACCGTCATTGAACAAACGCTGCGCGAAAGCGTAGGACGCTGAATACAAGGTGACAAAACCTGTTCCAAGCAGCATGATAACGCAGAAATAAAAGAGATGCGTTTGAGTTTTATTTTTCTGAGTTCTTTCAGCGTCCAATTGATGCATTCAGTCTTCCTATTGAATCTTTAAAGTTGATAAAGCGATTATCGCGAATAAACCGCCGAGTATCCAAAATCTGATAACAGTTTTATTTTCAGACCATCCCATAAGCTCGTAATGATGATGCAGCGGAGCCATTTTAAACACGCGCTTCTTCCTCAATTTAAATGAAGCCACTTGTATAACAACAGAAGCGATTTCCAGAATAAAAACCCCTCCTATAACCAAAAGCAGTATTTCTTTTTTTGTTATTAATGAAATGACAGCTATGACGCCGCCCAGAGATAAACTGCCTACATCCCCCATAAATACTTCCGCCGGATGAGCGTTAAACCAAAGAAACCCGACGCACGCTCCTGCCGCGGCGAAGCAAAAAACAGTAAGCTCGCTCGCTTCAGGGATGTGAGGAATTCCAAGGTACTCGGAAAAATCCACGCGCCCTGTTATATACGTAAGCGCCGCGAGAGTTAAAAAAACAATTATTAAAAGCCCAGCCAGCAATCCGTCAAGACCGTCAGAGATATTAACAGCGTTAGATTCGCCTACAACAAGCAATACGGCGAAAGGAATCCAAAGCCATCCCATATCCAAAACAGGTTCTTTAAAAAACGGAATATACAAAGCTGTTGTTTTTTCTCCCCCTGTAAAATAAATAATCAGCGCGATTGCTATCGCGACAGCGAACTGACAAATCAGCTTCGCCCACGCTGGAAGCCCTCCGGAATTCCGGCGCGTGACTTTTAAATAATCATCGATAAAACCGATTAAGCCAAAGGCGATAAACGCTCCTGTTGTTATAAGCACCGCGGAGTTGCGCCAGTTTCCCCAAAAAAATATCGCGATAAAAACTGATAATATAATAAAAACACCTCCCATTGTGGGAGTGCCGGATTTAATCAAATGAGTCTGGGGACCGTCTTCGCGCACTGACTGACCGATTTTTAATACTTTGAGGAACTCAATTATTTTTCCGCCGAACATAAAACAGATAATAAGAGTAGTAAGCGCGGCGAAAGCGCTTCTGAATGTCAGATAACCAAAAACGCGGAACGGGGTAAAAATGCCGTACAAAAATTCAATAAGCTCGTTAAACATTTTCGCCCCCGCCGGTCTTTTCGCTTTGAGCTTTGGTTTTTAAAAGCGTCCGCGAAAGCCTTTCAAGCGCGCACCCTCTTGATCCCTTTAAAAGCACAAGGTCGCCTTTTTTAATATATTTTTCCAGAGCGCGCGAAAGCTCTTCGATACAAGAGGCGTGATAAAATGATTTTCCGTTGTCATCAAGCGCGCGCGCGGCGTTAATAACCTCATTTCCAAAAAGAAATATTTTTTTGGCTTGCGATATCGACAATAAAAACCCGAGTTTTTCATGCTCACAGGCGGAATTTTCACCTAACTCAAGCATATCCGCGATTACATATATTTTGCGAGATGGCCATTCAAGCGAATCGCAGAATTCTATCGCCCTCGCGCATGATTCGGGATTAGAGTTATAACAATCGCGTATAACGGTTGTGAATCCGTATAAAATCTCAAACCTTCCGAACAATGGCTTTACCGACTCCAACCCCTGTTTTATCGCGCCCGCGCTTACCGGCACTTCCTTCGCTATGGCGATCGCCGCGACAGCGTCGTAAAAACAGTGCTTTCCGGGAAGAGAAAAATGAATTTTCTCGCCTGCCCACGAAATCTCGGTTCCTTCAAGCCCAAGGCTTCTCGCGTTTTCAAGCTCCTTTAATTTTTTTTCGCTGAAATATTTTTTAATCCCTTTGATGTTATCCGCGAGTTGTTTAGCGTACTCATCGTTTTCCGGGATAAGCGCGATATCGCCGCTGCCCAAAAAATTATAAATACATTTTTTTTCGTTAACAATTTTTTCCTTGCTGCCGAAATACTCGATATGAGCGCTGCCGATATTTGTAACAAGAGCGATGTTTGGTTTTAGCACGCCAGCGATTTCGGAAATTTCCCCCGGTCTGTTCATCCCAAGCTCAAAAATACCCACTTCATGATCTTTTCTTACTTCAAAAACAGAAAGCGGAAGCCCTGTCTCAGAGTTCAGATTTCCTTCGTTTTTTACCGTTTTTTTCTCGCGGGAAATAATCGCGCTGGCGATTTCCTTTGTAGTGGTTTTCCCAGATGATCCTGTAATGCCGATTTTTAATAGCGATGGAAATTTTCTAAGGTAAATCGCGGCTGAATCCTGAAGGCTTTTAAGAGTATTCTCAACAACAATTAAATCCCTGCCGGCTTCCTTCGCCATATCCGAAAGCTTAAAACTTTCAAGTTTGGAAGCTTCCACAACGGCGGCTCTCGCGCCTGACGAAAAAGCCGCGTTCACATAACAGTGTCCGTCTGTAACGGAGCCGCTAAGAGCGAAAAAGATGCCGCCTTCTTTTACCGCGCGGGAATCTATCGATACTGAGGATATAATGCTGTTCTGAGAATAGGAAATAAGTCTCGCGTCAAGAGATCGCGACAGTTCTTTAGCGTCAAAAAGCTCAGTAACCACGCTCCGATCCCCCCGTTATTCGTACCTGAAGAGAATACTCAGGCTGTATCTTTTTGAGGTCATACTCATTACGCGCTATTTCTTCAATTCTTCGCGGAGATGAAAACTCCGCGATGACCGCTATCAGTCTTTTGTTGCTTTCTGTCCATTCTTTTTGAGTCTGTTCAAGGCGGGAAAGTTCTTTTTCAAGATTGAGATACCTGTTAGACTGCCAAACCATAACTCCCGCCATAAGCGGAATTGTGAAAACAAAAAAATAAAGCGGCAGCAATCGTCTAATCATTGTCATCTCCGTCCAGAACTTTTTCCACCGCGCGCAATCTCGCGCTTCTGGAAGGCGGATTCTTCTCAATCTCTTCAATTTTCGGCGTTATTCCTTTTTTAGTTAGTAAATTAACAGAACGCCTTCCGGAACAGACACACACGGGCGCGTTTTGCGGGCATGTACAGTTTTTATTCATCATTCTGAAAAAATTTTTTACAATTTTATCTTCCAATGAATGAAAACTGATAACCCCGAGCCGTCCCCCCGGCTCAAGGA
>JGI24695J34938_10000168_pt1 | contig 61343 bp, 49 predicted proteins | sample TergutCo191P3_FD_34938 | JGI IMG/M metagenome (IMG submission 34938)
GCGGCAAGAATAATCGCCAGAGGCAGGAAGGGGATTGAATCGACAACTTCCGCGAAACGCATCAGGAACATATCTGTTTTTCCGCCGAAGTAGCCTGAGAACCCGCCGATTGTAATTCCGATAATCGCTGAAATTATTACAGCGATAAAACCTACAGTCAGGCTTACCCTGCCTCCGTAGACGACACGGGTGAATACATCGCGTCCCCACTGATCGGTGCCCATGATATATCCGTTCTGCCCCCATGTAATTATATGCCCATTTGAATCAATTGCCGCGTTCTGGTAATAATCGATTGTTATTTGAGTGTATCCGGTTATATCGGGATAATTGATTTGACCGAACATGTTGTCTCCCCATGAATAAACCGAGCCGTCATCCAAAAGCGCGGTAAAATGAGTGCGCGCGCCTTTTATGGACTTTACCCTTCCCTGGATTTCCGCGGGAACATTGTGCGCCGGAAGAAACGCGCTGCCCCATGTTACAACAGTTCCATCGCTGCAAACCGCGGCGGAGACATGATCAGTTGAGGCAATGTCGACAGTGCGCCCCTGAACAACTTCGGGAATTCTGGCAAAGCCCAAATCCGCGTCTGTAAGCGCGGCAACGATCCCGTCTTTTGTTAACGCTATAACCGTGGATATATTTATGGCGAAGTCTTTAAAATTTCCCTGATTATCGCCGGGGCGGAAATGGTAATTGTTCGCGTTGCCCCAGAAGTGAAGAGTTCCCTCGCTGTCAAGAGCGATAGTTACCTGGTGACCCGCTTGTATATCGATAATATTTTTACCGCGCACGCTGTCCGCGATATTTGTTATTCCAAGCCTGTTATTTCCCCACGCGTAAACCCGTCCGTTTTCGCTGACTGCCGCGACATGATCAAGACCCGCGGATACAAGCTTTAATGATCCCATGTTCTCCGGGACATTATTTTTAACCCTGTCCGGTATGGTTCCCCACATGTATAAATCGCCACTCATGCCGATTCCCACTCCGAAAGTGGAGCCAAAGTCCAGAGCTTTAACATTGCCGTTAAGTTGTTTTGGAATCGATAAGTAATTTAACGCCGGAGGCAAATTCTGCCTTGTCGAGTCAGTATAGGTAAGGTCGATGGGTAGAATAAAGGAAAAAATAAAACACGCTAAAAAAATAAATATAAAAACAACCATTCCGGCGATACTCAACTTGCGCGAAAAAAAGTTTCGCATGGCTGTTCTGCCCGGGCTTTGCACAAGTTCTTCTTCCATCAACGAAGATTTTTTTTTATTATCCGCGGGCTTTAATTCATTCTTGCCTTTTTTAGGAGTATTATTGTTTTTTTCCATCCATTTTATCTCCTATGTAAATCTGATCCGCGGATCAACAAATGTATACGCGATATCGATTATCAAATTTCCGACAAGCCCGATTATTACATAAAACATTCCAATTGAAAGCGCTACCGCGTAATCGAACGCGGTGATGGAATTGAACATTAAATTTCCCATTCCATTCCAGTTAAAAATCGATTCGACCATTACAGACCCGCTGAACAGGCTGATAAACCAGCTGATTAGGACAGTCATAAACGGGATCAATGAATTGCGGAACGCGTGGGAATAAATTACTACTTTTTCCGTTAAACCTTTCGCCCGCGCCGTTCTTATATAATCCATGCGGAGGGCGTCGATCATTGTCGCGCGTATGTAGCGGGTGAGCGATCCGAGGCTTGTGAAGGTCATAACGCCGATTGGCAGAACCATGTGCCTGGCTCTGTCAAGGAATGTTCCCCATGCGTTTAGCTGAATGCCGGGCGTGTACGCGCCGCCAATCGGCAGCAATTTGAGAAGCACCGAAAACACTAAAATCGCGGCGAGAGAGATTACAAATGAAGGGAGACTTAAACCGAGGATTGTGATTACCTGAACAGAGCTGTCGTAAATTGTGCCTTTTCTTACCGCTGTTGTTATTCCAAGCGGGATGGTAATCAGAAAGACCAGCAGCATTGTTACCGCGTTTAAGCGCAGGGTATTGCTCATAGGCGCTTTAATTACTTCGACAACCGGCTGTCTGTAAACCAAAGACCTGCCGAAATCGCCTGTGAGCATTCTGCCTATCCATCGTAAATATTGTATGATTAAGGGCTGATCAAGACCTAACATAACCCTGATCTGCGCCTGATAACGCTCAAAATCATCCGGCCGCATATCATTTCGTAAACCTTCCGTATACATTCTGACAGGATCGGCCGGGGACAATTTAAACAAAGTAAACATTATTACGGACACTATAAAAAACACAAAGATGATATATACAATGCGTCTTAATATATAGTTTAACACTCTTGTTTTCCTTGCTCATAAACAGCCTGACCTCTTGTTGTTGTTAAACAAGCGATCAGACTGTATGTGAAGTTAGACTGCGGCGCAGTCAGAAATTTTATTCGTTAACCCATGCTTTAATGATAGCGCTTGCCCAGGGATAAAGCGCTGAATGGTTGTAATCCTGAAGTTTGCTGTTGAATACGCCATAGTATTGATCTGAATAAAGCGGAAGATCTGGCAGGGTTCTGTTGAAGTGCCTTACGAAATCGAGCCAGTGTCTTGAGAAGGTCGCGTAGTCGCCGGGAGTTGTACTACGCATGTTTTGAGTGTATCTGTTAAGAACATGGTCTATCAGATAATTGCCGTTCCATGAACCGAACATTTCCGGATCCGGCTGGTAATAATACCAGGGTGAATCAATAATCGCGAAGCCTGAACCGCCGTTAATCATGTTATAGCGTTTACCTACACCGTCAAGAGCGTTATAGAAAGCGGTAATATCGCCGTGATCCTGATTAATCTGAAGACCGATGCTCGCCGCGTTTGCTGTAACGAATGTGGCGAGTGTTTCGCCGACCTTGTTCAGGTTATTGGAGAACCATTCGACGACAAGCGCCATAAGGGTGCCGTCTTCCATTCTCTTGTAGCGCGTGCCTGACGTGTATTCCCCGCCCTGCGCGTTAAGCGTCCATCCGTCCGCGATAAGCTCTTCTCTCGCGCGATCAAGATTGAGTGAATAAACTGTCATATCCCTGTCGAGGGTGGCTTTGTTTTCGGTATACATCCACTGCGCGAGACCGATGCGGCTGTGTACGACAACGCCGTAACCGCCTGTGTACTGGCGCACGAATTCTTCGCGATCCATGCAGTACGCGATAGCGCGGCGGACTGCCGGGAACTGTGATGGACCCCAGTCGCAATGGAACCAGATACAGCCGTAACCGTTGCGCGCGTAATCAATGTAATTAAATCCGCCGGCGTCAACGAGATCGAGTCCTGGATTGATCTGATCCGCGCCAGATAACTGGGTAAGAAGATCAATCGCGCCGGATCTTAACATATCAATTTGAGTCGCGTTGTTTGTCATTTGCAAAACCAGTGTTTTGATCAATGGTTTATCTCTGTCAGGGCCTGAACCTAAATACCTGTCATTTGCTTCAAGGATTGTTGTGTTGTTGCTCGCGTCATAACTTACAAATTTATAAGGAGCCGCTGAAACATAAGGGGTATAGCGGTAACCTGTCGAACCATTATCAACTGTGGATTGAATAAGCTGAAGCGTAAAAGGTCCTGTTATTTCAGCGCCTGATCCTCTGTCTACAACATCGCAGCCAGGCGCAAGAACATGAATTGGCAGCGGAGTTACGTTCGCGTAAGTGATCTCATACCAGAATGGGAAGAGAGGATCGCCGTAACTGTCTTCGGAGGCAATTCTTATCGAGAATGAATAATCACCTAATAAACGCACTCCTGACAGAATATTAGTTTCTCCTGTGTTATATTCGTTGAAACCATAGTATGTATCGCCCCCGACCCATCTGTTTGTGCCTAATTCCCTGACTTGCGGGCTATAGTTAAAAAGCATTGAGAAAACATAATCTTTCGCGGTTATCGGCGTACCGTCGTTCCATACCAGATCCCTGTTAATTTCGATTGTGTAAGTTTTTCCGCCGTCAGCGTTATCTGTGGTGGTCATTGATCTGACAACGACCGGATCAACAACAAATCTGTCATCTTCGGTGTAGATAATTGTGGTTGATCCTTCGATAAGCCGTTTAATATCGGCATTTCCAGCCAGATTGTCCCAGCCGTCAAACATATTTCCGTTCATGGCGTTAACGCCGACTACAAGCCTTCCTTGTGGTGTTGTGGGTTTTTGACCCGTACCAGCGCTTGCGCCGCCACCCTGACATCCAATAATCATTACTGCCATTAATATCAATGATATTGCAATGATTATCCCTTTTAATTTTTTCATACTTTCCTCCTGTTTTAGTATATACTATATTGGTCAAAAGAAGTGGATTTGTTTTTTCATTTTAATTATCTATACACAAAATGTCAACATATAATTGTAAATTCTTACTATAAATAAGAGTAATCATATAAAACATAGTGAGAAAATATAGATTTGAATTTTTTTATTTTTTTCTATTAAAAAATTTAGCCGCCTCCCATTCTTTTTTTTAGGAACGCGTCGACTGTCATTCTGTTTACGCCGAATATTCTCCCAATCGCGCTTTTTGATGTGTGTTCTTCAAGAAGCCTTTGGATTTCTTTTTCGTGGCCGGAAAGTTTTACGCGTGAAGATTTTTTCCCGTTAGGGCGACCAAGGATCATGCCCTGCGCTTTTTTTCTGGCGAGAGCTTCCTTTGTTCTTTGGGATACTAGGTCGCGCTCAATTTCCGCGGACAAGCTGAAAGCGAACGCCAGAACTTTTGACTGTATATTGTCACCTAACCTGTAGTTGTCTTTAATTGTCCAGATTCTGACCCCGTTAAGCATTAAATGATTTAAAATTGACATTATCATAAAAAGGCTTCTTCCCAGACGGGATAATTCCGAACAAATAATCAAGTCATCTTTTTTAACTCCCGCGAGAAGAGATCCCAGCAGTCTCTTTTCCGGCGTTTTTGTTCCGCTGATAGTTTCTTCGATCCATCGTTCAATTATAATGTTGTTAGCTGAACAAAATTTTTCAATTTCGAACCGCTGATTCGCGACTGTCTGCTTGTCAGTGCTGACTCTGATATAGCCGTATACCATCATTCCTCCGAATTAATGTTCTAATATTTCTTATCGTCATTTTGCGTAACAAGCAGCGGAACAACTTACATACCAGCGAAGGTTTTTATCTTGATTTTTTTTATTTGTTATGATAATATTCCGCATTATAAAACTTGATTAATTTTATTTGCTAATAGGGAGCCGTAAATGCAGGATAAAGTTCCTTCCGCTGATGACAACGCTGCTTCGGCTGCGAACGCTGCTTCGGCTGCGAACGCTGCTTCGGCCGCGAACGCCGATTTAACCGCGCGGCTTCAGGCGAAAATCGAACAGCTTGAGGTTTTACAGGACGGCATTATATCTGTTGTCGCGGACATCGCGGAAAACCGCGATGAAGCGGTCTGCAGCCATATTGAGCGTACAGTTTTATTATTAAAGATATTAATTGAAGCGATGATGAAACGAAAAGTTTATTCGCTTGAACTTAATAAATATGATTTGGATTTGCTTTGTTCTTCCGCGCGTCTTTATGATATCGGCAAGATCGCGATTGCAGATAACGTATTGAACAAGACGGGTAAATTAACAAACGAGGAATTCGAGACAATTAAAACTCATGCCGCGCGCGGCGAGAGGATTATAGACAAAATGATTCTGCGGACAGGAAATAATTCTGAATTTTTGCATAACGCTAAATTATTCGCTGGTTATCATCACGAGCGCTGGGACGGAATGGGTTATCCTCACAGGCTTGACAGATTGAATATTCCTGTTCAGGGACGCATTATGGCGATAGTTGATGTATATAACGCGCTTGTGTCCGAGCGTCCGTATAAAAAACCTTTTACTTCCGAAGAAGCTGAAAAAATTATCATGGACAGCACCGGTGAAATGTTTGATCCTTTAATCGCGGATGTATTTAACGAAGTGCGCGAGCAATTCAGGGCTGTAATTAAATAAAATCGGCTGAATCAGCGTTTATTGTGAGTTAAATCTTTTGTTTTCCGCCCACAAGCCAAGCGCGGGATTGGGAACATAGAATATTCGCTCTCCGTCCTGTAATGTATTCCAGCCTGTTTTTAATTTCGCGGTATCATAACGCGCCCGCGCTTCGTTTAAATCGCCCCATTCAAAACCAGCCGATTCAATTTCTTTTCGCGTAACGCTTTGCGTAACGCTGTGTTTTTCTTTGCTGTCTGATGTGCAATAGCGTACTATGAACCTGCCTTCGCTTGATCCGTGGATCAGGTGGGCGGCGGCGCTTAAATTTCCTCTTAAGTCCGCGTTATCTGCAACTTTGTTCATTATTTCTTTGCTCGGTCTGTACCCGTACTTTCTGATTAGTTCGTCAATTCCGGAATCTTCTCCGAACTTTTCCAGACCCGGCGCGAGGATCAATAATTCGCCGCCGTCCGCGATTGCCATGCGCGTGCGGTAAACAGCTTTGTTTCCAAGCCACGTTGTGCGAAATTCCTCAGGTTCAAGATATACTACAGCTTTGTGAATAGGCTCGTCCATGATGTCAACGTTTACCTTTTGCGCGAGGTTCGCGGCTTTTTCAAAACATTCGCGTCCAAAGCCGACAAAAAGACCTCTGACCGCGAGAGACCCCCGGGTTTCTCCTTCGCGCTGTTCTTGCAGCGCCGTTTCTTCGGCGGATCTGGCACCGACAACAGTGAGAACCCAAAGAACCGGCGGCAGATTATGCGCGTAACGGCGCAATCCCTCGTCAAACATTAAGCGGACAGGAGTATCAACTCTGCCCATCATTTTTTCCATTCCGTAAGCGGCTCCGGCGAAATGGCTTTTATCAATCGCTTCTTTGCCGCCGGTTCCCACAAAAATATTTTTCGCGTGATTCGCCATTCCCGCGACTTCATGGGGAACAACCTGCCCTATCGATAATATCATGGAAAAATTTCCGCTTCCGGGGCTGTCTTTGCGCAGCAGTTTATTCACCTGAACAGGCCAGTCATAACGGACAGCGCCGCCGCATGTTTTTTCCACCCAATCCGCTTCGAGGCGTCCAAGCTCTGTTACATCATTGCGCCAGTCATGGACAAGGAATTTATTTTTAGGGGTTCCGGGAAACATTCTGTCAAGTTCAGCGTCTGTCATTGCCATGTGGGTTCCAAGCGCTGGAAGAACCGCGCCAAGCTGATTTTTACAAGAGTTTTTTGACAGCGCGCGCGACGCGGCGTCAGTAAAAAAACCCGCTTTAGAATGGAAACGCGTAATATCAGGCGGCAGAATTATTACAGAGCCTGAATTATTTAGATCGTCCAAAGCTTTTGATAAAGCGTCTGAAAAAAGATCGTTTAATTCTTCGTCTGTTAAATCAAGATCGGCTGCGCCTCTCGCGATGTATGTTTTTTTCGGCATTACTGTCTCCTTGCGATTACCTGATTGTTTACAGCGATCAGACAAGTATCCGCATAGAACATAAGTTTTTTTCATGTTATATTAAATTAAGATAAAACGCCATATAAAATTTTTATAAATAAATCAGGAGTGATGTATGAGTAACGCTGACATTGGATTGATTGGGCTCGCGGTAATGGGAGAAAATCTCGTTCTCAATATTGAGAGCAAAGGTTTTTCCGCCGCGGTTTATAACAGGACAACATCAAGAGTTGATGAATTTACACAAGGACGCGGATCGGGAAAAAAAATCACCGGCTGCCACAGCATGGCGGAATTAGCAGCCGCTTTAAAAAGACCGCGTAAGGCGATGATTATGGTTAAAGCCGGAAAAGCGGTTGATGATACAATCGAGCAGCTTTTGGAAGTTCTTGAAAAAGGCGATATCATTATCGACGGCGGCAATTCGAATTATCAGGATACGATCAGGCGAACTTCTTATGTCGAGTCGAAGGGGCTTTTGTATATTGGCACAGGAGTTTCTGGCGGCGAGGAAGGCGCGTTAACAGGTCCGTCAATAATGCCCGGCGGCTCTCCTTCGGCGTGGCCGGAAGTAAAACCGATTTTGCAGGCAATCTCCGCGAAAGTTGACGGCGGCGGCGCGGCTGCCAGTGTTCCATGCTGCGACTGGGTCGGCGAAAACGGAGCAGGGCACTTTGTAAAAATGGTGCATAACGGGATCGAGTACGGAGATATGCAGCTTATCTGCGAGACATATCACCTGATGAAAAATGTGCTCGGTCTTTCTTACGATGAAATGGGCGATGTGTTTGATAAATGGAACAGAGGTTCGCTCGGCAGTTATTTAATCGAAATCACGCGGGACATACTCCGCTACAAAGACGCGGACGGCTCACCGTTAGCTGAAAAAATTCTCGACACCGCGGGGCAGAAGGGAACGGGCAAATGGACTGGCATCGCCGCGCTTGAGTTTGGCGTTCCTCTCACACTAATCGGCGAAGCGGTTTTCAGCCGCTGTCTTTCCGCGGCGAAAGATGAGCGCGTGCGATCTTCTAAAGTTTTTTCAAGCCCGAAGATTACTCCTGTATCTGACAAAGCGAAGTTTATAAATGATTTGGAAAAAGCGTTATACGCGTCCAAAGTTGTATCGTACGCGCAGGGATATTTATTGATGCGCGAAGCCGCGAAAGAATACAAATGGAATCTTAACTACGGCGGCATCGCTTTAATGTGGAGAGGCGGCTGCATTATCCGTTCAGTCTTCCTCGGGAAAATTAAAGAAGCTTTTGATAAAAATCCTAATTTAGAAAATCTTCTTTTGGATTCATTCTTTACGGGAATTATCGAAGACGCGCAGGATTCATGGCGCAGGGTTGTAAGCGTCGCGGTGCAGAACGGAATTCCTGTTCCCGCGTTCGCGAGCGCGCTCTCATACTTTGACGGTTACAGAAGCGCCATCCTTCCCGCGAATTTATTACAGGCGCAGCGCGATTATTTTGGCGCGCACACTTACGAACGCTCTGACAAACCGCGCGGCGAGTTCTTCCACACAAACTGGACCGGCAAGGGAGGAACAACAAGCGCGTCAACTTATGTCGTTTAACAGATGAGCTTTTTTTAACTTAAGTTTTAATAAAGTTATTAATATTAATTTTTATAGGAGAATATATGTCTGTATTAAAGATTCCGGCGGAGAAAGGCGCCGCCCATGATTTATTAGCGCTTGGCGCGCTGGTTACGCGTTTTGATCCCGGAATTATTCCGTTCCAGTATGCGGATGAGTATCTTTTGCATGTATCGGGAGGCGAGTACAATGTCGCGACGAACTTGTCAACATGCTTTGGCATGAAGACCGCGATCGCGAGCGCGATGGTAAATTACCCAATCGGTAAGCGGATCGAATACGCGGTGAAAAAAGCAGGCGTAACTCCGTATTATAAATATTTTGAGCATGACGGAGTGCGGGGTCCTAACATGGCGATTGTGTGGAGCGACCGCGGACAGGGCGTAAGAGCGCCTGTTGTTTTTTATAACCGATCCAACGAAGCGGCGCAGCGTCTCGCGCCGGGCAGTTTTAACTGGGACGCGATTTTTTCTAAAGGCATCCGCTGGTTTCACTCCGGCGGAATTTTCAGCGCGCTGTCTCCGACAACATCGCAGCTTGTGATAGAAGCGATGCAGGCGGCGAAAAAAGCGGGCGCTGTTGTGTCATTCGATCTTAACTACAGGGCGAAACTTTGGGCGGTCGCCGCCGCGGAGCAGGGAAAAGGCGCCGCGCAGGCTGAGGAAGAAGCGGCAAGAACGTTACGCAAAATCGCGGGTTATGTAGATGTGCTTGTCGGCAATGAGGAAGATTTGCAAAAAGGGTTAGGGCTTAAAGGACAGGATGTTGAAGCTAAAGGCGAGCTTGATCCGTCGGCTTTTTTCGCCATGATAGAAAATGTCAGAAAGGATTTTCCTGATATAAAAGCAGTAGCTACGACGTTACGCGAAGTTCACTCGACAAACCGCCATTCGTGGAGCGCTGTTCTTGCCATTGACGGGAAAACATATCAGGCGCCGACAGCGGAGCTTGATGTTTACGATCGCGTCGGCGGCGGTGACGGATTCGCCGCGGGACTTTTTTACGGTTTATTATCCGGTAAAGATCCGCAGGAAGCGCTTAATCTCGGCTGGGCTCACGGCGCGCTTGTTACAACTACTCAGGGCGATACATCAATGTGCAGTCTTGATCAGGTAACAGCGTTCGCGAAAGGCGGCTCAGCGCGTATTCAACGATGATGAAAATAGGTTCCTGTTACTGTTAACCCCTTTTTTCTCGCGGAGGCGCGGAGATCGCAGAGTAAGCTTTCAGACAACAACTTTGCTTCTTAGCGTCTTTGCGGGAGTCTCTTCTTAAAGAAATAGCGCCTGATACCGTTTAAGCCACTTAAGAGTAGCTTTGCAGGGCACTGCCGCGAAGAACTTCACGCGGTTTCGCTCCGAGAGACGGACCGACAACTCCGCGGCGTTCCATTTCTTCAATCAATCGCGCGGCGCGGTTGAAGCCGATTTTCAGCCTGCGCTGGATGAAAGACGCGCTTGCTTTCCCCTGCTGCATTATTATTTCTAAAGCTTTTTCGTACAGAGGATCGTCGCCGTCAGAAAAGAGCGACATGTTTGTTTCATCTTCTTCGTCTTCAAAGAAAATTTCATCGTCAATGTAATCGGGCGCGCCGAAAGTTTTTACATGTTCAACAACCGCTTCAACTTCTTCTTCGGAGATAAACGCGCCCTGCATACGAATCGGGAACGGATCGACAACGCCTGAGTAAAGCATGTCGCCCTTGCCGAGAAGTTTTTCCGCGCCGACCATGTCGATGATAATGCGGCTGTCCATTTTGCTCGCGACCATGAACGCGATGCGGCTTGGAATGTTCGCTTTGATAAGACCTGTGATAACGTCAATCGAAGGGCGCTGCGTCGCGAGCACAAGATGAATGCCGACAGCGCGGCTCATCGCTGCAAGCCTTGCGACTGTTGATTCAAGCTCTTTTCCGGTTGTCGTCATAAGGTCCGCGAACTCGTCAATGATCACGACAATGTATGGCAGATGCTCCTGAGCGAGATTTCTTTCTTTGATGCGCCTATTGTAACTGCGGATATCGCGCACTCCCATTTTATCTAGGCACGCGTAACGGCGCTCCATTTCGTAGATGCAGTATTGAAGAGCCTGAAACGCTTTTTTAGGCTCGGTGATAACAGGCGTTAAAAGGTGAGGGATATCGTTGTAAAGTTTTAACTCGACAATTTTTGGATCGATCAGCATGAGCCTGCACTCCGCGGGATGAAGCTGATACAGTACAGAAAGTATTATCGAGTTTACGCAGACTGATTTTCCGGAGCCTGTCGCGCCCGCGATTAAAAGATGCGGCATTTGCACAAGGTCAACAGTCTGCGCCTCTCCTGTTATATCTTTTCCCATAACGATGGGTATTCCCATTTTATCGCCGGAACGCTTCAGCTCGCCTTCGATAATTTCGCGGAAGGAAACAATGTTGCGCTTCGCGTTCGGAACTTCGATACCGACTGCGTGTTTCCCGGGAATGGGCGCGACAATACGCACAGAAGACGCGGCAAGACGCAGCGCGATATTATCCTGCAAGCCGACAATCTTGGAAAGCTTCACTCCGGGAGCCGGAAGAATTTCAAACATGGTAATGACAGGACCCTTTCTGATACCTGTAACCTCCGCCTGAATTTTAAATTCTTCCAGCGTATCTTTAAGAGCGACCGCCGCGTCACGCGTGGCCTGATCGATAATCCAATATTCGCCGTCAGGATACTCATTTAAAATATCAACAGGAATCTTATATTTTTTGTACGGAGATTTTTTTGGCTTGGTTTCTTTTTTTCTTGCCTGCTCGCTGTGCAAAACAGCCGCGGCTTCGGCTTCTTCAAGCGATCGTTTAACGTCGGTTAACGCCGCGTCGATATCATCGGCGTCATCGTCAGGATCGCCTGTTTCAATATCAACTAAATCGTCAATATCATTCGCTGTATCATCAGTGTCATCCGTTGTATCATCAGCATCGTCTAAATTATCCGCGTCGATATCAGGATCGTCTATATCATTTGTATTGGTAGTCAGATCGTCAATATCAACCGCGTCATCAAAATTATTTTCTGATTCATCAGTAAAAGTATCATCATTTAAATCCGATGTCTGTTCAAGATAATCGGTTTCTTCACCTAACACATAAACGGGAGGAGTGAGTTCATCAAGCTCTTCTTCGGAATCAGGCGCGGACTCATTTTCAGAATAAATATTACCCGGCGAACTTATATCTCCGAAAAAGGAAACTCCCGGCGGTTCCGCTGAAGAACTATTTTGGCTGCTGCTCTGTGATGGTTCTATGGCGTTCAAATTAGAAATGACAGGCAATGGATCGGCGGCAGGAAGCAGCAAGGGTTTTTTTCGGTAACGCGGTTTTTGATTGTCTTTCAGGAAAAAAACATTGCGAAGCGCCATCAAAACGACAACTTCGATCACAGTGAGCGAAATAATTAACATGCTAAAAACTGTTTTTCCGGTGTAGTTCAAAAAAGCGTACTGAAGCGAGCGAATATCAAAATCGCGGATAAAAGCGAAACCAAAAGACAGCGTGAGAAACGGCAGAACAAATCCGTTTAATAGATATATCCTGTCAGGCTTCCATGTAGAATCGGCGAGAATAATCGCTGCAAACGCGAGATACACCGGAATCAAGAGAGCCAGAACCCCAAATGAACGCGTAAAAAATATCCCTGGAACAATAGGAAAAATCCTTATTCCAAACAACGAAGGCAGAAGCGAGAGTAATGTTAAAATGCTGAGAATACCAAGAAAAATCGCTAAAAAAACAGAAATACTGCGGAATTTAAACCGCGCGTCTGTGGAAAATCTATGCTTAAAATTATCAATGAACCGCAAATCAGATACCTCTGATATATTATCGGCGGAATTCGCGGAAAATATCGCGCTTGGAACCTTTTTTAAACAACGCTTTTTTCGTTAAAATCCTGCTTTTTCGTAATAGGTTTAATCACCTAACTGTGTTGCGCGGATAAAACTATTAATGATACAAAAAGCGCCGCGGCAAATATGATAAAAAATATTATGAGCGCGGAAACAAAACCTATGCTTATAACAAGCCAGATGCCGAGCGTATTAAAAACCGCGCGATACATAAAAACAAAGCCGTGAAAAACGACAGGCAGCGCCGGCAGCATTAATACAAACAGATATCGCGGTTTTTTTCTCGCGCGGTAACGCCACGCGATTATAATAATAAATATCGCTATAGGAAGGAAAAATAACGCCGAGCCGAGCCGGTTTAAAATTTCCGCTTCGAATATTTGATTTACATATCCTGAGTTATCCAGATTCTCCGCTACAATAAACAAATCGTTTAGCTGCAATTTTGAAAGTCCCTGCCGCACTTTCGCGAGAAGCTGGAAATCTTCATAACTTATATCAAGGATTATTCCGCCCGCGGGTTCGCTGCCCAGAGTCCATATACTGTTATAAAATATATCTTCATTCGAACGTTCAAGCGCGTGAGTCATGGCAAGAATCCGGTGTTTCCCGTCCATTGTAAACGGGACAAGTTTCACATAACGCGACGAAGCGTTTGCCCTTAAGCTTGAATTATCATCAATGTTCATATAATCAAAACCAAAACCGTACGCGACATCATCGGACAATGTAAGGCTCGCGAACCGCAGAACTTTTCTTTCGTCTTCGCCTGGAATAGAAAAAACTGCGCCGTTTAATATTTCACCTGTTGACAATTCCATTTCGTCTATAAAAAAGGCGGTTCGCTTCGCGCTCTGCTCGCTTGCCGCTAAAAATTTGCTTACATCCGGATCCGCCGGAGTTAATGACATCAATTCCTGAAAAATATAAAAAGCTCTGATCCATTCGCCGGTACCCATCGCCAGATAACCAGATAATTTTAAATTATACAAATCAAAATTTCTTAATTCCGCCTGATTCGGAGCGAGAGAGGAAATCATATTCCAGCTTTCACTCGCGAGCCTTACGGCGTTTGCCGCCTGAGCGCTTCCTCTTACCGCGAGGCGTTCGCCGAGATTGGACAGCCAATGCGCGTCAAAGTAACGTTCATTCTCAAACGCGGTCCTTGCCATTTCGATTGCTTCGGTTGCGTCTACCGGCTGAAAATCGTCAGATAACGAAGTTACTTCAACTGTATGAGGAGTTCCGGGAGATGAGAACCTTGACGCGGGTCTGCCTTCGTATAAATAACCGCCTGTCGCTGATGTTACTTCGGTTCTTAAATCCGCGAGTTCGGGACTGTTAATCCAGACGCGATCGCATATAGCGATAAATTGAGAAGCTTCAAACCATTCTCCTTCGTCTCTTGAATCGAACGCGTTTTTCTTCGCGAGATCGTATAACGCTCCGCTGAAGCGCATATTTTCTTCATTTGATTTTACATAAGGATACGCAAGGAAAAAGATTAAACAGTATACGCCCGCCGCTATGATCGCCGTGATTACAGATGATACAAGCCGCTTAAAAAACATATCGGAAAAACTCGCGTAATTTTCTTCGAATGACGCGAGACCAAACGGTATTACCAGCGCGGACAGCGCGAGCGCCGGGAAAAAATTAAAAATTTCCAGCATTCCTTTTATCAGCCGCCAGTCTCGCGCGTAGATAGGAAGCGGCGCTTCAGCGCCTGGAAAAATAAACCGGAACGCCATTATCAGCAAAGACGCCGCGGCGACATATATGAGAAAAATATATTGAGGTTTGCTGAATTTTTCGGTGTTAATTTTCATCGTCATTCCGTTTTTTTGCCGCGAAAGAAAGAAGCGAGTACAGGTTTAAAAGACCGCCTGTGAATAAAAAGAAAAGTGGGAGCGCCGCGGATACAGGCATAATATCATTCAAGAATGAATCGATAATCTCCAGCATCGAAGGAGATGTAATAAAGGTGTTAAACGAAAGAACGCCGCGAAAAACAAGTGCCGCGAGGAAAAGGTTCGCGAGAGGCCACGCGCTGAATTTTACAACATAAGCCAATGAACATAAAAGAAAAATTAATGAACCCGCGTAAAATAAATAAGAAAAAATTCCCTCCTGATACTTCGCCCTGAACATCTCAGCGTTAAGCCTTATGTCTATCGCGAGGCTTTTTAAAAACCACGGAGTATCATCGCCGAACTGAACAGGCGGAAGCTCGAAGTTTCCGCTTGCTGCCTGCTGATAAACAAGAGGCTGTCCAGGAAACGCCGCCACCCGCGGACCCAGAGGATTTTGCGCGCCATCAAGTAAAACAACCGCGGTTTCATTTTTTGTAAGACCGTTGGAAAGTATCAGTCCTTTGCCGCCGAGTTGAACTCCCGACGCATACAGCGGCGGCACAACTTTCCATTGTTCAAGCGCCGCGTTAATTCCAAAACAAACCGCGATTGATAAAATCATGACGCATACAATTGACATCAGCGCGAAATATCCTTTTCTTGCTGTGTAATTTAACGCGGCGATTATCGAAGTAAAAAGCGATAATGACAAAGCCCAATGAGCAGCTGTTAAAAGCAATGTTAGCGCGGTTTCCGGTTTTGGAGGCAAATGTTTCGCCCATTCAACCCGCAGAGACAGGAATCTGAACGCCGCCGCTATCGTGAATGAAATAAAAAATGTCAGACAGAAGAATAGAATTAATTTGGCTAACTTCTTCACGTTTCCAGATTATCACGGCATGAACATAGTGTCCATATAGTTATTTTTGGTTTAATTTTCGATTGCGTCAATTCGCGCGGTAAATGGCTATTGCACAATAATTATTTTAACGGCAATAATTAAACATGGAATCTAAAATTGCGATCCTTGGGGCAGGCGCCTGGGGAACGGCGGTAGCGAAAGTAATCGCCGAAAAAGAAAAAAATGTTGTCATCTGGAGTTTTGAAAATAATGTCCGCGATGATATTAATAATAATATGTTAAATTCCAGATATTTGCCCGGTGTGGCTTTATCAAAAAATATTAAAGCGACATCCGATATTGAAGAAGCCGCAGAAGACGCTCAATTTATAATTTTCGCCTCTCCTTCGATGTTTCTTTTGGATACATTAAAAAAATCGCTGTCCGTAGATTGTATCCGCGAAGGGAAAACCATCATCGCTGTTATAACAAAAGGTTTTATTTCTACCGACAGCGGTCCGCGTTTAATTCTTGAGACTATGGAAGATTATCTTCCGGGATTTTTTCGTAATTCGCTTGTGTATATTTCCGGCCCAAGCCACGCGGAAGAAGTATCCTGCGGGAAGGTAACAGGGCTAATCGCCGCGAGCGAAAGCCCCAAAAACACAATACGTTTCAGGGATTTAATAAAAAGCCCGAGGCTTGTTGTTTACTCTTCGCTTGATGTCCGCGGAGTTCAGGTCGCGGCGGCGGCGAAGAACGTAATCGCTATCGCTTTTGGAATACTGGACGCGTTAAAAACATCGGGGACAGCGGAAATGTTCGGCGACGGGACAGAGTCGCTCCTGCTTGCCGCCGGGCTTAATGAGATTCAAACTCTCGGCATGGCGTTAGGTGCAACACACCCTGAGACATTTACCTCAATATCAGGAATCGGCGATTTGGACGTTACCTGCCGTTCTGTTCACGGCAGAAACCGCCGTTTTGGCCGCGAAATAATCAACAAAAACATTTTAGAACCATTCAAGAATATTGATGATATTATGCCGCGCATCAATGAAATCGGTTATCTGCCTGAAGGCGTCGCGGCAGCGAAGCATATAAAAGCGCTCGTCGAAAAACACAAACTGAGGCTGCCGATTGCTACCGGAATCTTTAAACTTTTAAACCGCGAACTTGAACCGATGGAATTCTGCCGGAAACTGCTCGCGGACTGGAATATAAAATAAAAAAATCATCGGTGCTGTCCGGAATTTTGCTGTGTTAGCTGAATAATTTGCCAGGAGATAATGATGTTTGAAAAACTGACAGGAAAAATTAATGACGCGTTTCGCTTTGTTACGGGCAAAGGAACAATCTCGGAGAAAAACATTGAAGACGCTGTAGAAGCGATTAAGATGGCGTTATTGGAAGCGGATGTAAATCTTCGCGTTGTGCGCCGTTTTGTAAACTCTACAATAGAAGAAGCAAAGGGAGAAAAGGTTCTCCGTTCTGTTAACCCCGGTCAGCAGTTTGTAAAAATTGTTCACGATAAACTAGTCTCTTTTCTTGGCGATGAAGACCCCGCAAGCCGCGCGTTAAAACTCCGCGGACCTGATGTTATATCAACCATATTAATGCTTGGTCTTCAGGGTTCGGGCAAGACAACAAGTGCGGCTAAACTCGCGCTGCGCCTAAAAAAAGAAGGACGCAAACTCCTTCTTGTCGCCTGCGATCTTGTGCGTCCCGCCGCGATGGAACAGCTCGCTGTGTTAGGCGCGCAAATCGGCATTCCTGTTCATAAAGAAGAGGGCGCTAAGGACAGCGTGAAAGTTTATCAGGACGCGCTCGCCTGGGCGAAGAAAAATCTAATCGACACAATCATCATTGACACAACAGGCCGCCTGCAGATTGACGAACCGATGATGCAGGAACTCTCGCGTCTTAAAAACGCCGCCAACCCCGATGAAATGCTCCTTGTCGCCGATTCAATGACAGGACAAGCCGCCGCCGATATCGCGAAAACATTTAATGAAAAAATCGGGCTTACAGGCGTTATATTGAGCAAATTTGATTCTGACACAAGAGGCGGCGCGGCGCTCTCGCTTAAAACAATTACCGGCAAGCCCTTAAAATTTACCGGTACGGGCGAAAAACCGGAAGACCTTGAGCCGTTTTATCCGGACAGAATCGCGGGCCGCATTCTTGGCATGGGCGATGTTGTCAGTCTTGTGGAAAAAGCGCAGGAAGTAATCGATGAAAAAGAAGCGCTTGAACTTCAGAAAAAAATGGAGAAGGAGAGCTTCACGCTGGAAGACTGGCTGAGTCAGATTCAGGCTGTGAAAAAAATGGGAAGCCTTCAAAAAATGATTGAGATGATTCCGGGAATGCAGGGGCAGATCAATGAAGAAGACATAGATAAGGCGGAGCTGAAAAGCCAGGAAGCTATTCTTAGCTCGATGACAAAAAAAGAACGAGCGAATCATTTGATTATTGGGCCGCCGCGCAGAAGCAGAATTGCCCGCGGCTCAGGCACATCGGTTGCGGAGGTCGCCCGCCTTCTTAAAAAGTTTGAAAAAATGCGCGGCATGATGAAAAAGATGGCGAAAGGATCGCGCGGCGCGGGAATGCCTAATATGGGTAATATGCAGCTGCCGCCCGGAATGTCGTTTAAATAATTATTTTTGGTAATAAATTCATTTTTACATATTAATATATAAATAAATTAAATTATTTTATTGCCGAATTCCTGATTACATAATAGAATTTTCGTAAGCTGCTCCTAGTAAATTTGCAAGAGCATTAGGGGAAAGCGCGCGTTGTTTTTCTATACATATTTAAACAGCGCAATTCTTTCAGGAGGTACTTATGGCTTCATCGGCATTAAGCATTTTATCAGGAATTGGAGCTGCGGCTGCAGGACTTGCAGGAGATAAAGTTCCAAAAAGCGGAGCGATTCCGGGTTTAGACATCGCGACAATCCTTCCGGCGTTATTGGGAAGCAAAGCGGACAGCGGCGGCATAATGGGCAAAGTCGCGTCAGCGGCGGCATTAGCGTCAAAAGCAGGGCTGCTTGACGCGTCAAAACTGGGAAATGTCGCGGATCTTGCCGGAAAATTGCTATCGTTTAAAACCACAACCGCCGCCGCGCAAAAAGCCGCGACCGCTAAAGACGGAATCGCGGGACTCGCCGCCGCGATCATGGGGGGCACAGGTACCGGCGCGAGCATCGCTTCAATCGCGACAATGGCTTCCAAACTTGGAAAAACCGCCGAAAATGAAAAAGAGGTTAAGGGCATGGCTGCCGAGTTAGGAAAAACATTAGCAGGTAAATTCGGCGTATCGCTGGGAACCTCGGCGACAACTGTTAAAGCTCTTGATAAGGTATTGGAAAAAGATACAAAGACTGATCTTTTTAAATCCGTTCTAAGCGGGCTTATAAAGAAATAAGCGTCGAGCCGCAGGTTCGATACATTACCGGTATTACCCGGCAGCCTGAGATCACCGGGTTTTAACCGCTTCCGGGCAGTTTCGTATGTCGCGGAAATTATTTTATCTGACATCCAATGAAAAAAGAAAAATATAAGTCCATTTATTTGCAGATTATTTTTACGTTTCTCGCGTTTGCCGTTATGGTTGTGCTAAGTTATTTGTTTAACTCAAGAACTGTCCGCGATAATCTGTTCAAAAACGCGGGCACTGTTCTTTCTTTTACTCATGAACAAATAGAGTCTGAATTAACCGCGACAAGAATGATGCTTGGGACTTACGCTCAAACCGCGCGGATGATAATAATGAACGGCGATGCCGATAACCTTCAGAATTTTACAAATATAATCAGCGCGTACGCGATGTCAAATGAATCGGGATTATATAGTATTAACGGTCTTTACGGTTATTTTGAAAATGTTTTTGATGAAGGCGTTTATATTGACGGAATTTATTGGGCGCCGTCTGATGATTACATACCGTACGAACGCGTATGGTATAGAGACGCGATTGCGAACTGCGGCAGGATTGTCGAAACAGAGCCGTATATGGACGCCATCACAGGCAATTTTATTATTTCTTACTCCCTCTGCATTCATGATGACGACGGTCTGCATTTGGGAGTTGTCGCCATAGATATTCCAATGGAAAGAATCGGCGATATTGTTATGAACGCGGCTCTAAGCGACGGCGGATACGGCATGCTTACCGCCGCTGATTTAACAATTATTTCTTACGCAAACGAAAAATTTATAGGAAGCCGTCTCGGCGATCTTGATCTTGTTAGTCCTGATTTTGTGGATATATTACTGCGCGAAGACGATCTTTACGAATACCATATGAAGAACTGGAGAAATGAAAGCGTTATCGCTTTTTCGCGCGCTATGCCCAATGGCTGGTATTTAATTCTTTTGTCTCCAAGAGATCGATATTATGAAGGCACAACCCAGATGCTGATAGTATTATGCGCGTTAGGTGTAATATTAGCTTCGGCGCTTGTCGGGTTTCTGATACATATAGATAACGCGAAGAACAAAGCTGACGAAGAAAGCAAGCAAAAAAGCGCGTTTCTGGCTAACATGAGCCACGAGATACGCACGCCCATGAACGCGATTATCGGCATGACTTTTATCGGCAAAAGCGCCAATGATGTGCCGCGGAAAAACTACTGCCTTGAAAAAATTGAGAACGCGTCGCAGCATTTGTTAGGTGTCATTAACGACATTCTTGATATGTCAAAAATCGAAGCCGGCATGTTTGAACTTTCAGAGATTGAATTCAATTTTGAGAAAATGCTGCAGCGGGTTATTTCTGTTGTGGGTTTCCGCGCCGAGGAAAAAAAGCAGAATTTATCAGTATATGTTGACAAGACGATTCCGCGGTCCTTAATCGGAGATGATCAGCGCCTCGCGCAGGTTGTAACCAATCTTCTTGGCAACGCCGTAAAATTTACGCCCGAAGGCGGCGCGATAAAAATTGACACGCGTTTTGTCGGAGAAGAAGACGGCGTAAACACAGTGCGTTTAACAGTATCAGACAGCGGAATCGGCATCAGCGAAGAAGCGAGAAAAAAGCTTTTCCATTCATTTCAGCAGGCGGATTCCGGAACATCGCGCAAGTTCGGCGGCACAGGTCTTGGGCTTGTTATCTCGAAAAATATTATCGAAATGATGGGCGGAAAAATCGAACTTGATTCACAGCCGGGAAAAGGATCGTCGTTTTCGTTTACGTTTAAAGCGAAGCGCGGCTCTAAAAGTCCGGGCTTATCCGAGCTTGGCATTAATTGGAGTAATGTCACAGTAATGGCTATAGACGACGATAAAGAAGTTCTGGATTATTTCAGCGATGTAATGAAAGGTTTCGGGACAAACTGCGATACCGCGCTAAACGGAAAAGACGCGCTTTCTCATATTGATAACAGCGGAGCGCGGCATATTTATTTTATCGATTGGAAAATGCCGGACATGGATGGGATAACGCTAGCGAAGGAAGTAAAGGCAAGATCGAAATCCCCGAATGACACCATTATATTCATGATTTCCGCGGCTGAATGGAGCAACATAGCCGAAGAAGCAAAAAATGCGGGCATTGACAAATTTTTATCTAAACCTTTATTCCCCTCCGCGATCGCGGACGCGATAACGGAGGCAATCGGAGTTAGTCATCTTGAAGTTGAAAAAAAGAGCGATTATTCAGGCGTCTTTGAAGGATACAAAATTCTGTTAGCTGAAGATGTAGATATCAACCGCGAAATAATCGACACGTTAATAGAACCTACGCTGTTGAAAATGGACATTGCCGAAAACGGAATTGAAGCGGTTGAAATGTACAGAAAATCGCCATTTGATTACGATTTAATTCTTATGGATGTACAGATGCCGGAAATGGACGGCTACGAAGCTACAAAAAAAATCAGAGAGATCGAAGCGGGTATGAAGAAAAAGCATATTCCGATAATCGCGATGACTGCCAATGTTTTCAGCGAGGATATAAAAGCGTGTCACGACGCCGGAATGGATGATCACATCGGCAAACCCATTGATGTAGAGGATTTTTTCAGAATGATGAAACTTTATATGCCTAAGTTATAATTATTTTAATTCTCTCTTGATTTAATGTTATATTTATGTGAAAATCTCACATGGATTATTTTTTCTCGCAGGCTCTTACGGATATTTGCGAGCATTCTTTAGTCGCTCCTGATCGTCCGCTTCGCGTAGTGATAATAGTTAATCCAATATCCGGCGGATTCATCATCAAAAAAAAATGGCAAAACCGCCTTCGTATATTAACCGAGCGCCGCGATAAAGCGATGACAATGCCTAAAAGGCCGATGCATAAAAACGTGATTTTAAATCTTACCGATAAAGCCGGATCCGCGGGCGAGTTAACCAAGTCTTTAATTATTAAAGCGTTTAAAGAAACAGCGCCGTTTTATCTAATAATCAGCGCCGGCGGAGACGGAACGCACTGCGAAATAATGTACGAGCTTTTCAGCGCGCCTGAGGAAGTCCGTAAAAATATCGCGATACTTCGCCTTCCCATGGGAACAGGCGATGACGGCGCGGACAGCCCTCATCTTGATAAAGCTCTGGATTTATTAATTAATCCCGTTCATGTCGAATACGCTCCGGCTGTGCAATTAATTACATCCCCTAATGGAAAAAACAAAGACGGACATTTCCTGGCTTTTAACATTTTATCCGCCGGGCTTGACGCTTATGTTACCCACATGACAAACATTATGAAAAAGAAAACGCCTGGCGATTCTTACAAGCTTTGGCTTGATATCGCGACTTTGTTTTATGAAACCAAATTTAAAGTTGATTATTTTGATGTGCGCGCTTTTGATGAAAACGATAAAGAAATCCGATCCTTTAAGGAAAAATTACTGCTTATCGCGATGGGCGCGTCAGGTCACAGATCTTATGGCTCTCAGAATAAAATACTCCCTGACGATCGGAACGTCTGCGCGGTCAAGAAAATTTCTCTGTTAAAAAAACTCGCTCTAAAAGGACAAATCGCCAATGGCGCGCACGCGGATAATCCTGACGCTGTTATTTTTTCCGCCAGTCGTTTGGAATTTACCGGACGGCATCCTATACTCGCGCAAATGGACGGCGAAACAGTTCTTTTACAGCCGGATGATTTTCCCGCGGTTTTAAAATTAACTCAGCCATTGATTCCGCTGTTGAAAATGAACAAATAACAATTTTTTCCGTTCGTTTAATAATTTTTTTTGTAATAAACTTGACAAAAATTTGTATTTATAATAATAATGATTAATTCTTTATCCGGAGGGGATTATGGCTGCGACGAGTAAAAAAAAGAAAAAAACCGCGCCGATCGATCAGGATTTTATCGCTAAAATGGAAACGGCGCTTCTTGCCCTGAAACACGAAATCGTTAACAATTTAATTTCCAGCAATGAAGATTTCAAAGAAATAATGGAAGGCGAAGAGCCAAAAGACCTTGCCGACATCGCGTCTGACGATATTGACAGAAAAATGATCGAAGCCATCGGCGTACAGGAATTAAAGCGCCTTAAAATGATTGAGTCAGCCCTTACCCGCATTAAACAGGAAAGATACGGCTGCTGCATTAAATGCAGCAAGAGAATTCCGCAGGATCGTTTAACAGCGATTCCTTACGCTCTTATGTGCATTGAATGTAAGTCCGAAGACGAGCGCCGTAACCGTTAAAATTGTATGTTTAAAAGAATTTATTTTATATTTTTTATCTTTATTGTCTTTCTTGCGGCGGGTATCGCGGGCTGCGCTTCTTCTGAGAACGCCGGCTCTTCGCGATCATCATCCTCAGCGATTTCGCCTTCGGTTTTTACAAGGGATATTCAGGGGCTTGGAAGCGGATCGTTTACAAGCGAAAATATTTCAATCGGCAGGGGAAGCAAGTATGAGCTTGACGGAATTCTTACAATACCGGAAGGCGAAATGCCGCGGGGCGGGTTTCCCGCTGCGGTAATCGTGCATGGTTCAGGTCCCATCGACATGGACGGAAACGTATTCGCGTATTCTATTTATAAGGATATTGCTGAGTATCTTTCTTCCAGCGGGATCGCGGTTGCCCGTTATAATAAAAGAACATTTTCGCATCCCTATGAAATGATCGAGGAACTCGGCGGTTCGCTGACGGTTTATGAGGAAACAATCGAAGACGCGGTGTTAGCCGCAAATTTATTAAGAGCCGATCCGCGCGTTAACAGCGGCAGGGTTTTTATTATCGGTCACAGCCTTGGCGGCATGCTTGCTCCGCGAATTCAAACCTCAGGCGGAAATTTCGCGGGGCTTATTTTGATGGCGGGTTCCCCTCGTTTTCTGCTTGATATAAGCTATGATCAAAATGTCGACTATATCGAAAAAACAATGACCGGCGAGGAAAAAGCTAACGCGTTCGCGAGCCTTTCAGGCTGGGATGATATGGTTAGTACTATTCTTGCTATACCGGATGAAGACGCGAAAAATGTAGATATCGGCGGAATGAGCGCCTATTATTTAAAAGATTTATATTTTCATCCTGTTTCCGGTTACATAGATAATGTCAGGGTTCCCATCCTTGTTTTACAGGGAAGCGCCGATTTTCAGGTGCTGGCGGATAAGGATTATGCTTTATACAAAGAAATGTTTACCGGACGAAACAATGTATTTTTTAATTTATACAATGGCTTAAACCACATGTTTATTGAATCCACAACAGGTTATACGGATGAATATTTATCTCCCGGAAATGTTGATAAACAGGTTCTTGAAGATATCGCCCGATGGATTCGGCAGGCTTCGCTTTAATCATGGCGGAAAATTCTCAGATAAAAAAACGCGCTGTTGTTTTTCTCGCGGACGGTTTTGAGGAAGTCGAAGCCGTTACCCCTGTTGATTACCTTTGCCGCGCCGGAATTGATGTAACTACAGTGTCAATTTCAGATAGCGCGCGGGTAACCGGCAGATGGGGCGGCATAAAATTAACCGCTGATACAACGCTCGCGGAATTTATCAGGCAGGATGTAAAAAATTTTGACGCCGCCATAATTCCCGGCGGAATGCCCGGCGCGGCAAATATCGCCGCTTCGGAAAATGCCTGCAAGCTGTTAAAAGAAATGTCCGCCGCTGGTAAATTGATCTGCGCGATTTGCGCTTCTCCTGTAATTGTGCTTGCGCCTTTGGGCATTTTAGCGGGGAAGAACTTTACCTGTTACCCGGGAATGGAAGAAAAAATTCCTGACTATTCTAACGGGCTGTCAGGCAAATGGTCTGATTCCCGCGTTGTTACTGACGGTAATTTAATTACAAGCCGCGGAGCCGGAACAGCGGGCGAGTTTTCAATCGCCATAATCGAAAAATTAATCAATAAAGAAACAGCGGTTAAAACCGCGCAGACCGTTTTAATTTAATTTAAGACTTCAACTTCTTTTTCTTTCTTAAGAATTTTCGCGATACTGTTAAATCTGACGCTTCTTATTTTTGTGCCTTGTACATCCAGAATTTCGCGGGCGGCTTTGTTTCCAAGCGCCGCGCATTCAGATAGGGACTTGCCGCGAATCCACGCGGATGTAAAAGCCGCGCAGAATGTGTCTCCGGCGCCTACTACGTTTCTTGGTATTACCGTAAATGTTTCCTCATGATACACATTGCCGCCCGCGATTATTACAGCGCCTCTGCCTCCGAGTTTGACGACAATAATCGGATATATTTCGCCGTCTGTCATTATTTTTAACATTGGGCATACATCGCGAATTATATATGTTTCTTTTTCTTTTTCGCTTGAAAAAAATTCAACGTCAGCGGATTTTCTTATTGTATTATGAAAAGCGATCGCTTCATCCGCGTTCATAAAAATTATTAATGGAAAATTTCTTGTGTACGTTAGAATTTCCTCGGCTTTGCTTTTTACCTGCGCCTCCGAAGCGACATCAAGCGCGACAGGAATTCCGCGGCGGCTTGCTTTTAGCAGTACATGCTGAACAAGCGCGCGGCGATCCAGAATATAACCGTCAAGCGCGATTGTTTCCGCGCTCGTGATCATTTCTTCGCTGATATTGTCAGCTGTCAGTTCCAGCGCCGCGCCGGGGCTTGCCGCGTACCTGAGTTCGCTGTTTCCGCCGCCGGAAGAGCCGCCTTCGATGTTGCACGCGAAGCATAGTCCGGTTTTATCATTGGTTTTTATCAGCTTTGATATAACGCCCGCGTGCGCCATTTCTTTTTCGAAAAACGCGGCTGGCTCATCGTTTCCGATGCAGCCGATGAATGTCGATTTCATTCCGAGCATTGCCGCTATTTTGGCGACATTCGCCGCGCCGCCGCCGGAACTTTTTTCCGCTTTTTTAAAATTCGCGGCGCATTCAAAAATCAGCATTTCCGCGAGATCATGATCTATATGCTGAGCTGAATCGAAAATACCGTATCTTGCCGCTATTCTTTCATCAATATTTACAAACAAATCGACAATCGGATTGCCGATACAGAGTAGTTCAGTTTTTTCCAAATCTTTTTCCTAAATTCTTACCTGGGTTTTGCTATGATTCCTTCCAGACCAGGATTTTTCTTTAAGTCGTTAACAAGCCCCTCGGCTCTTCCCTTGTTAACATAATCCTTGCTTTGGAATGAATATTTAAAATTCGTGTGCGTGTCATAAGCGCCTTTCATCAGAGCGTAAGCGTCTTCTGTCATAACAAGTTCTTCGTCTGTTGGTATGACATAAATCGGTATTTTTGATTCCGGTTTGCTGATTAAAGTTTCCGTATTCCTTGTACAGAAAGTTTTATTTTTCTGCGGATCAAAAGTCATGCCGATTCCGTCAAGACCGTCCAGAATTTTTTCGCGCATAAACCACGCGAACTCGCCGACTCCGGCTGTTAGAACAAGAGCGTCAACTCTGCCAAGCACAGCCTGATACCCGCCGATATATTTTTTTACACGGTGCGCTTCTATGTACTGAGCGCGGAGCGCGGTTTTATCGCCGCCTACAGCCGCCGCCTGAATGTCGCGCCTGTCTGTATGCTTGCCGGTAAGTCCCAAAAGACCTGACTTTTTATTCAGCGCGCTTTCGATTTCGGCGACGCTCATTCCCGCTTTTCGCATAACGTAGAATGGAAGAGACGGATCGATATCGCCTGAGCGCGTTCCCATAACAAGCCCTTCAAGCGGAGTGATCCCCATTGAAGTGTCAAAAGACAGTCCGTTTTTTACCGCGTTTACAGACGCGCCGTTTCCAAGATGGCAGATTATCACATTTGTTTTAAACGGATCCTGCCCCAAAAGAACCGCGGCGCGCTTTGCTGTGTAAAGAAAACTCGTGCCATGAAAGCCGTAACGGCGCACCTGATATTTATCGTACCATTCCGCCGGGACCGCGTACATGTAACTTTCCGGCGGCATAGTCTGATGCCATGCCGTGTCCATAATCGCGCAGTGCGGAACATCCGGCAGCACTTTTTTCGCCGCCTCAATGCCCATGATGTTCGCCGGGTTGTGAAGGGGACTTAAATCCTGCATCGCGGTGAAAGCTTCCATTGCCGCGTTATCAACGATAACTGATTTTGTAAACTTATCCCCGCCGTGTACAACTCTATGACCGACAGCTTTTATCACTGACATATCTGTGATTACGCCTAAGTCTTTGCTTGTCAGTGTTTTTATGATCAGATCGATCGCGTCAGTATGTGTGGGACAGTCGTGTTTAAGTTCGATTTCATCTTTGCCTTTTGCTCTGTGTGTTATAAAGGATCCGCCAATTGTTACTTTTTCTACAATGCCAACAGCAAGGACATCTTTTGTTTCCCAATCATATACCTGATATTTTGCCGATGAAGACCCGCAATTTAAGGTTAATATTATCATTTCTCCCGCCTTTTAAAATACTAAAAATTATTATAACACAATTTTGTGAAATTTCAATGTGAATTAATTTACTTGTTTTTTCTTTGAGTTTAGTCAGATAAATAATCTTATATTCTGCAATTTTTTACCAGCATTGGGACTTGAACCCAAACACACTCGCGTGCGGTAGATTTTGAGTCTACTGCGTCTGCCATTCCGCCATGCTGGCTAAGCTCTCCAGCGGAGCGCTAAGTTAACTATACTATTCACCGGTGATTTTTTCAACTCCGCTTTTCATAGTTTCTGATTATATTCTGACATAATAATTAAAACTGTATTAGCATAAAAAATAATAAAAACTTTAGTTCGCTGAGAGAGGAAACCAGAAAATTCATAAATTGCGGCGAATAGAATTTCATTGACATTTACCCTCATTAAGGGCAAAATTACAATAGAAATTCATATTCAAAGGAGCCTCTTGTGAGTTATTCGACAGATAAAATCAGGAATATCGCCATTGCTGGTCACGGTCAGACCGGAAAATCAACTTTATTCGAACACTTATTATTTACAGGGGGCGCGATTCCAAGAGCAGAAACCCTTGAATCCGGAAAGACCACCAGTGATTACAGTCCGGAAGAGATAGATCGAAAAATATCGATACATGCCGCGATGGGGCATGTTGAAAAAAACGGAACAAAAATCAACTTTTTTGATACTCCCGGTTCATCAGATTTTGCCGGCGCTGTGATTTTAAGTTTTAGGGCAGCCGAGTTTGCGCTGTTAATGGTTGACGGAAAATCTGGCGTTCAGATTGAAACTGTAAAATTGTGGCGGAGCCTTGATCAAAGCGCGAAACCAAGAGGCGTTTTTATCACCAAGCTTGATAACGATCAGGCTGACTTTAACAGAACTCTTGGCGATATAAAAGAAAAGTTTAAAATTGAACCTGTGCCGATGACCATCCCAATGGGCGGCGGCGGTAATTTTAAAGGCGTTATTGATGTTCTGCACGAGAAAGCGTATTTTATGCAGGGCGACGCGGTCGAAAAAGAAGAAGCTATCCCCGCTGAGTACGAGGACGCTCTTGATGCAGCCCGCGAGAAATTGATGGAAGCGGCGGCCTCGGATGATGATGCCCTGATGGAAAAATATTTTGAAAGCGGCTTAACAGTTGACGAAATGAAAACAGGGCTTATCAAAGCGTTAGCTGATAATAAATACGTTCCGGCGTTCGCCGGCTCGCCTTTGAATAATTCCGGGATTCTTCCTTTGCTGGACTTTATTATCGATGTGGCGCCAAATCCGCGCGCGGCGAAAGACGCGACCCGCGACGCGGAAGGCAAAGAAACCCCCGCGCCTTTCGATCCTGATAAACCGATGTCCGCGCTTGTTATCAGAACAAACTACGATCAATTTTCCGGCAAACTTTCATGGCTTAAAATCATTACAGGCAAACTTTCAACGGATTCGGAAGCAATCAATATAACTGAAAATAAAAAAGAGAGAATCAGCAAACTTTATACATGTCAGGGCAAAAAGCTTGAGGAAGTAAGAGAGTTGAGCGCGGGCGATATCGGCATCATTACAAAAGCCTCCACATTAAAAACCAACGATACGCTTGCCGCGGGAGATATCCCGTGTTACGCGCCACTCCGTTTGCCGGAACCTGTTCATTCGGTAGCGGTTAACGCTCTCGTGAAAAAAGACGAGGACAAGCTCGGTGAATTTCTTGTACGCGCCGCGGAAGAAGATAAAACTTTCCGTTTCCGCTACAACGGTGAAACCAAAGAGTCCGTTATCTCCGGCATGGGCGAATTACAATTAAATATTATTCTTGATAAAATTAAAACTAACCAAAAGATCGAAGTTGAAACGCGCGTTCCAAAAATAGCGTACCGCGAAACAATTACCAAAAAAGCCGGCGCTGAATACACCCATAAAAAGCAGACAGGCGGACATGGTCAGTACGGAAAGGTCGTGCTTGAAATCGCTCCCCGCGGCAGAGGCGAGGGTTACGAATTTATTAACGCCATTTTCGGCGGCGCGATTCCGAAGAATTATATTCCCGGCGTTGAAAAAGGCATTATTGAGGGAATGGGATACGGTTCAATGGCGAGTTATCCTGTTGTTGATGTCGAAGTTAAAGTTGTCGACGGCAAATACCATCCGGTGGATTCCAACGAATTGTCGTTCAAGCTTGCCGCGCGTAACGCCTTCCGCGAAGCGATGAAGCAGGCGAATCCAACTCTGCTGGAACCGATTATGAATCTTACAGTTTTTATCGAAGAAAAATATCTTGGAGACGTTATGAGCGATCTTTCCGGAAAGCGCGGAAAAATCCTCGGGCAGGATTCAACCGGCGGCATCGCGGAAGTGCGCGCCGAAGTCCCAATGGCTGAGCTTCTGCGTTACTCGATAGATCTTCGTTCAATTACTTCTGGAACAGGCTCATTTAATGTTGACTTCAGCCATTACGCGCCAATCACCGGACGCATCGCTGATGATGTAATCAAAGCGCGCGCTGAGTTCAAGGTGCAGGAAGCTGATGAATAGAGGCATTCTATAGCCGCCGCATCTGAAAACAATGAATATCTCACCAAGCAGCTTATTACATATATAGGAAACAAGCGCGCGCTGCTCGATTTTATCGGCGAAGGCGTTAAAAAAGTCCGGAATAAACTGCAAAAGGATAAATTAAAAATTTTTGATGTATTCAGCGGCTCAGGAATTACCGCGAGATACTTTAAACAATTTTCTGAGCTGTTGATTGTTAATGATCTTGAAAAATATTCTAAAGTAATTAACGAATGTTATTTATCCAATGAATGCGAAATGGATATTATTGCGTTACGTGAAAAATTTCGGGATTTAACGGAAAAAATTTCCAGTGAAATGCAAAACTTTGCAAAACGAAGATCAGACAGCGGGAAAAACGGAATTATCGCCGAATTGTATTCTCCCGCGGATGATGACAATATAAAAAGCGGCGAGCGCGTTTTTTTTACGCGAAGGAACGCGGTGTATATTGACGCTGCCAGGAAGATAATCGAAACGCTTCCTTATAATACGCGGAATTTTTTTCTCGCGCCGCTTTTATCTGAAGCGTCAATACACGCGAATACATCCGGGGTGTTTAAAGGTTTTTATAAAAACGCGGAAACAGGCATCGGACAATTCGGCGGGAAAAAACGCGACGCGCTTTCAAGAATAAAAGGCGATATTTCGCTGCCGTTTCCTGTCTTCAGCAATTTTAACTGCGATACTGTTATCTGCAATGGCGATTCAAATAAAATAATTTACGAATTGCCTGATGTTGATTTGGCTTATATTGATCCGCCGTACAATCAGCATCCTTACGGTTCAAATTATTTTATGCTGAATCTAATCGCTGATTATGTTAAACCAAAAAATATCAGCAGAGTTTCCGGTATTCCCGATAATTGGAACAGATCGGATTATAACAGGAAAGCTCATGCTTATAATTTATTCAAGAAACTAGCGGAAGATATAAAAGCCAAATATTTATTAATTTCGTTTAACTCTGAAGGCTTTATCAAAAATGACGAAATGGCAAATCTGTTAAAAAAAATCGGAAAGCTGGAAATTTTAGAAATAAAATATAATACTTTTAAAGGAAGCAGAAACCTAAATAATCGGGAAATACATATTAAAGAATATTTATATCTGCTTGAAAAGTAAGCAAGAAAATATTAATCTCTCAGTTAATGGGTTCTTTTTTACATTGCGAAGCTGTAAAAATACTAATCGCTTCCAATATCCTTTAATATAAATGTTTTATTTTAAATATCTCTTTCTATTATGTACAAATGTCAATTTTTTATGTTAACATCAACCATACCCTTATCCTGGAATGATATTAAAACAAGAGCCGCCTCATTCGTACTTGAAAGGTCGCCTGTCTTAAAAGGCGCAGATAAAGCCGTAACAGTAAAAGAAAATTAACACTTTATCAAACAATAATAAAATGATATAATCGCTACATGACAGAAAAACAAGTAAAAGCAATTTTTGATAAATATAACCCAGAAAATAAACTGGTTCGTTGTCCGAATGGTAAAGCCAAGTTAAAAAAATCACTTGATAAATACGCGCAAGCTGCTGTAAATCTTTATGGTATTATTAATCGTGATGAGTTTGTAAGAATATTTAATGACTATAATGATGAACAAACCACAGCAGATGAAGTTTTTATAATACTGCTTCCGAAAATATTAAAAGGCGGAAAATGGTATGGGTTTTATAAAGATTACATTGTACATTACTGTATTTTAAAAAACTTTGACTATGCAGATTATTTAGAAAAAAATCAACTTGATAAACCAAGGTATCTTCCTCCAAAAGAAGAATTCATTAATTATGAGTTCGAAGAACATAGATTTAATAATCATCATTGGCGAAAACTTTTAAAATATTTATTTGATTCATTTAAAAACAGGCATGACATTATTGAAGTATTTGAGGAAATAAAAGACGTGATCTATTTTTCCGGTGATATTAGCCAAATAGTCGCAATAATGGAAGAGTATGATCTTGTATTTTATGATACGAACCAGGCGCAGAAATTTTTTGATATAGTAATGACTGCGATGAATAATACCCGTATCTGGGAAAATAAAGGACATACGCCGGAAGAAATTATGGGACTCACGAAGGATATTTTTCCCAATGAACCTAGTATAAAAATCAACAGGAAAATCGGGGTAAATGAACCTTGTCCCTGCGGCAGCGGGAAAAAATATAAAAAATGTTGTAAAGCAAAAGAGAACAGCGGAATGGCGCAATTGGCATTTAATGAGCGAAAATTGTTTTATGAGACATGGTATAAACTTTTAGAATACATTAATCAAAAAAATAAAATATTAAATTATAAAATTAATCCAGTATATCCGTCAAATCATGATGAACGTCAGCTTCATGTTATTCGTAATGTTTTATGGGAAAATCCAAAAATTATCAATGAATTTATTAAAAACGAAAACATTCTTTCCGCTGAAGAAACCTCTTTATTGAAATCATGGCAAAAATATCATATTAAAGGTGAGTTTATCTTGATTAAATATGAAGCCGAATACGCGGTTTTTATGGGAACAGATGAAAAAAAACCGGCATTGTATGCTGTTAAAGGCATGACTACTTCCATCAGCGAAGCAATGCAGCATCAACTGCCTGTCATGATAGAAACAGTTTTACTGCCATTTAAAGATAAAATAATTTATGATAGTTTTATTGGCTCACACTCATTATCATTTGGCAGCGGAATGATTAATGTTTTTAACGAAAGTTACGAGAATATTAAAAAAACCTCGGGAATTATAACTATGCTGCAGTCAGTTTCAGAGGAGAATTGTCATTTGTAAAATAGAATCTCTCCTCGCCGACATAACAACGCAAAGAGTTGACGCAATCGTAAACGCCGCGAACTCAAGTCTCATGGGTGGCGGCGGCGTTGACGGCGCGATACACAGCGCAGCGGGACAGCAATTGCTTGATGAATGTATAAAAATAGCGGAGAGCCGCCGCCCGAATGAGCCGTGCCTGACAGGTGACGCTGTGATTACTAGAGCAGGAGAATTACCCGCGAAATATGTAATACATACCGTAGGTCCTGTTTGGCGCGGCGGAAACAAAGGTGAGCCGGAATTACTCGCTTCATGTTACAGGAAAAGTTTACTATTAGCACAGGAGAATAAAATCGAAAGTATCGCCTTTCCGAATATCAGTACAGGGATTTTTGGCTACCCAAAAGAAAAGGCTGCTGAAGTTGCCATAAATACGGTACAGGAGACGTTAAAAGAAACACCGGGCATTAAAAAAGTTATCTTTGTTTGTTTTGATAAAGAAAATTATTTATTATATCAACAACTATGATTATCTCCGCTTCCCGCCGAACAGATATCCCCGCATTCTACACAGAATGGATGATAAATAGATTAAAGGAGCAATATGTTTATGTAAGGAATCCGATGAATATTCATCAAGTAAGCAATATAAATCTTGATCCTGAGACAGTTGATTGTATTGTTTTCTGGAGTAAAAACCCAAAACCTATGTTAGAAAAGCTAAATTTTTTTATTAATTACGCTTATTATTTTCAATTTACACTTAATCCATATAATAACGATATAGAAACTAAACTGCCTCCAAAAGAAGAAATAATAGAAACTTTTAAAAGATTATCTGATAAAATAGGACCTCAAAAAATTATATGGAGATATGATCCAATCTTACTCAATGATCGTTATACAATTAAATATCACATTGAAAATTTTGAGAAAATCGCGTGTCAACTTAAAGGATATACAGAAAAAGTAATTTTTAGCTTTATCGATTTTTATAAAAAAATAACGGAGAATATTAAATCAAATTGTATTACAGGAGTTACTATTGAAGAGAAAAAAGTAATTGCCGGGAATTTTTCCAGAATTGCGAAAGAAAATAATTTCCTTATTGATACTTGCGCGGAAGATATTGAGCTTTCACAATATAATATAGGTCATGCAAAATGTATTGATGATAGATTAATTGCACAAATAATTGGTAATAACCTATCAGTAGAAAAAGATAAAAACCAGCGTTATGAATGCGGATGCGTAAGTTCGGTTGATATTGGCGGGTATAATTCATGTCCGAATGGCTGTATTTACTGCTACGCGAATTACAGTCTAAAAAATGTTATTAATAGTTATAACATGCATAATAAATTATCGCCATTACTTATCGGAGATATAAATAATTCTGACGTTATTAATGAAAGAAAAGTTGCAAGTAACAAAGTATTGCATAAAGATTTATTCGCGGCGAGGGTTTAATACCCCGCCCTTCAGGGCGTTTTTTCTCGGTATTAAACCCGAGACCAATACTTTATGAGAACAACATACCTCGTCCCTTCAGGGCGAGGTTGTTGATTATTTCATGATACAAATCAATGATATATCCGCATTATATACTTACTCAAAATAACCAATGCTATCTGCACAGCGCATCCGCCCTTTTCATAAAATCGTTGGAAAGCCTTTTTTCCCATTTTATAGAAACGCTTACAGGAAGAAGCGATTCTTTAAATTCTTTTAAAAGCGTTTGTATTCCGCGTATGTTAGGATTTTTTGTAATATTAAAAACATTTCCGTTTACCTTCGCAATGATTGCCTGTGAATCTGTCGTAAGAAAATAATTAGCGGGATTGTTTTTCGCGTATTGCATTGCGCGGAAAATTCCTTCGGATTCTGTGTCATCGTTGCTGGTGGAAACGCCAAGTCCAAAAACGCCGGATTCCTCATGAATGATTTTATTTTCTTTTACGACAACGAACGCCCATTTTTCCGGACCGCCGTCAGTATAAATGTTTATATATTTACCGGATGACATATTTTCCCCCGGCGTTACTCGATACTTTCAAGCGCGGGAATCCAGATACTTTTAAGTTCTTTGTATTCAATCTTGTTGAAGATCGCTTCAATATCAGCGTTATCCTTTACAGATTCAAACAGAAATGTGGAAAAAGCTTTATATTTATCCATAATAAATATCGCATAACGTTTTTTCGCTTCTTTTGGATCGCCTGTTTCTATTTTACAATCGTCATAATACGCGGCGGCTTTTTTACATAAAGCTTTAACCGCGTTTCTGAAGTCAATCCATTCCGCGGTTATTTCTTCTGTTCTAGGTTTAATTTCAGGCCACGCTACAATCGCGTCATCAATGCTTCCTTGTTTAATCGCCATAAACAGACGCGTATCAGAAAAATGGTCTTCGCCCTTTAAATAAAAAAGGCTGCGGTAATGATCGGTTTTGATTTTTACGCGGTTATAAAAAGCATCCTGAATAACAAAACCTTCACAGCCGTCATTATCGACAGCGTGGCAGTAATCAAGAACTTCATCAATATTTTTAAATGAATGAACAAGCGGAGTCTCAAAAGTAAGATTAAAATTTTTAACAGCCCATTCAGGCGTGTGTTCCTGCCCCTGAGGATCGCGGCATCCAAGCAGAAATAATTTTGTTTCGCGATACGGAACAATAATTCTGTTATATGGAGAAGTAAGCTCGAACATAAATGTCCAGCCCTTAGGCAGATGTTTGATTTCTTCAATATGTCCGCGAAGAGCGTAATTCCGAAGTCCCGCGAATGTGTACGGCGAGGGAAGATTCTCATCGTTTTTCGCGGGAATTGTTTCCGGCACATCAACATTTACATCAAAGCTGCCATTTGTTGTCCAAAGATCATTTCCGTCATCTTCCTTTAAAAGTTTTAAGAGCGACCCGTCAAGTTTTTCGCGGATATATAATGTATTGCTCCAGTCGATCGGGTCCGCGCCATTTTCACCGTAATTCATGAATTTAAAAAAGGGCAGAAGATATGGCTTTATGATATTTTCGTTTTTTTCACCGCCAGCCTGACGAATATCATACACAGTTCCGCGGCAGCACCGGACAACCGGATTGGTAAAATCTGATTCAAATTGGCTGTATCTGAACATGACAAGATTAGGACGTTTTGGATGCCGCTTGACTTTTACTGAGTACGGAGCTTTTGACAATTCATCCTCAAAATTATCCGGATTATTTTTGAGAAAGTCTGTCAGATAATCCCAGTTATCGCCTTGTCCCATATATATAAATATAGTGTTTAAACAATATGAAATTCAAGGTTTTCAAGATTGTTTACAACTTGTTTTTAAAAGCTTTTATTTTAATGAAAATACGAATAATGATGATACTAATTCACTTTAAAGCGGGATACTTCCTTAATAAGGACATCAATTCCTTCGCGGTTTCTTATGCTTATTTCATTTACATTGCGCACGGCTTTATTTATATCCTGTGTTTCGCCGGCTGTTTCATTTATTCCCTTTGTAATTTCCTGCGTCGCTTTTTCAAGGCTTGTGCTTTCTCTGATTACTTCCTTCGCACTGTTAAGCATTTCATTTGAGTCGTTTCTAACATTTTGCGTTATTTCATTTACTTGACCAATGCCTTCCAATATCTGTTTGCTTCCGATTTCCTGTTCTTCCATCGCTTTGCGGATTACTTCTTCCTGATCCGCTACTACTTTGATGCTTGTGTCAATAGCTTTAAATCTTTCAAGAACATTCTGAGTTGATATTGTAATCTTGTCGATGGATCCTTTTATTTTTTTTAAAACAGTGCCGGTTGTTTTTGACTGCTTGCTGGAATTTTCCGCGAGTTTCCTGATTTCATCCGCGACTACAGCGAAACCTCTTCCCGCCTCTCCCGCGTGAGCCGCTTCTATCGCGGCGTTCATCGAAAGCAGATTTGTCTGCGCGGCGATATTGTTCATTACAGAGTTGATTTCTAAAAGCCCTTCGGATTCGCGTGCGATTTCCTGAATGTCCTGGGAAACTTCGCTAAGCCCTGTCCGTCCCACTTCGGAGGCGTTCTGCAGCGTGTGCACATTAGCTGAATTTTTTATAAGCGTATCTGTAACAGAGCGCGTATTCGCTACCATTTCTTCAATCGAGGCTGACGCCTGAGTTATATGATTATTCTGATTGTCTACATGCTCGTCAAGATTATGGATATTAAAAGTAAGATCTTCCATTGTGGCGTGAGTCTCGCTTACACTGGCGCTCTGCTTGATTATCTGACTCTTGATGCTCTCAACATTCGCTGTAATTTCATTTACCGATACGGCGGTTTCGTTCATGTTAGCTGAAAGTTCATTGCCAATGTTTAACAGAATGTCCGCCTCTTTTTTGATATTTATTACGAGATTTTTTATTTTATCCAGCGTTAGGTTAAAATAAAACGCAAGCTCTCCTATTTCATTTTTTGAGGTTACTGAAACAGATCGTGTTAAATCGCCTTCGCCTTCCGCGATATCCTTGAATTCTCCGATCATTATTTTTATCGGTTTAAACTTTCTTGTAAAAATTAATTTGTAAACAACAAGGAAAAGCATAATTCCGACAGCAACCATCGCGATTGAAAGAAGCCCAGTCCGGTTTCCGGGCTGGTAAATAATATTTCTTGGTATATATGATACTATTGTCCAGCCTGCTATTGGAGCAGGGTTTGAACAGATTATTACATTTTTTTCCGCGATGTAAAAATTAGTCCTGGAAAGTGTCTGACTGCGGTAATTTTCGAGCTTGTAATGTTGAAAAAAATCCTTTTCTAACGCTGATCTGTCCTGATTTGCGATAATTTTTCCTGTTGAATCTATAACATTAATTATTATATTATCAATCATCGCGGCTTCGTTAACCGCTTCTCTCGCGGCGGCTAAAGAAGCATCGGACGCCGCGGAGTTTCCGGCTAACCGGGAATTAACGCTGTTACGAAGATAACTAACGGATTTTTCTAAAATTTGTTTATATTGACGATCCGCGTTTAATCTCATCCCGATTGTAAAACCGGTCCACATAAGAACACAGGCAGTAAAAATACCAGCAATTATCATTATTAATAATTCATTGGTCAGAGAACTTGATTTTTTCATAATATTTTCCAGTATCTATTCAGTATAGACAAATTAAAGCGGTTATATTATTAAATGTCAAGTAACGCGAAAAATAAAACCAAATAAATTAATTTTCTCTTTTATCGATTCTTACGTATTGAAGCTGAGGCTGTACGCATTTGTAAGCGGGGCGGATGATTCTTCCGCCTGCGGTAATTTCCTCTAGGCGGTGAGCGCACCATCCGGCAATTCTGCTGACAGCGAAAATCGGAGTGTTTAAATCTTCGGGGATTCCAAGCATTTTATATACAAAGCCTGAGTAGAAATCAACATTGGTGCAAATATCCTTATCAGAGCCTTTTACTCTTTTAAAGACTATCGGCACAAGTTTTTCTATAAGGCAATGAAGATTAAACTCGTCAATCATGCCTTTTTCTTCAGCCAGCGCTCTTGCCTTGTCGCGTAACAACGTGGCGCGCGGATCCGTTATCGTATAAACCGCGTGTCCTTGTCCGTAGATAAGCCTTGTTTTATCGTAAGCCTGTCCTTTAATTATTTTTTCAAGGTAAGACGCGACTTCATCCTCGCTCTTCCAGTTTTTAACATTAGCTTTTATCTCATTCATCATTTCGATAACTTTCGCGTTCGCTCCGCCGTGTTTGTAGCCTTTAAGCGATCCGATTCCAGCGGCAATCGCGGAGAATGTATCAGTGTCGGAAGATGAAACAACATGAACTGTAAATGTCGAGTTATTGCCGCCGCCGTGTTCGGCATGCAGAACAAGCGCGAGATCCAGAAGCTGCGCTTCGTACTCAGTGTATTTTTTATCCGGCCTGATCAGAGAAAGCAGAATTTCCGCGCATGATAATGAAGGATCAATTTGATGAATGATCAGGCTTTCACGATCAAAATGGTGCTTCATTGACATATAAGAATACGCGGCGATACTTGGGAAACGCGCGATTAATTCAACGCACTGGCGAAGCACGTGCCCAGGCGATTGATTTTCCGGATCTTCGTCATAAGGATAAAGCGCGAGAATGGAAGAAGCCAGCTTGTTCATTATGTTACGCGAAGGAGCCCTCATGATAACATCTTCCACAAAGTGATTCGGTAAAGCGCGGTTTTCGCCGATTAGATTATTAAAATCCGCAAGCTGTTTTTGCGTAGGTTGTTTGCCGAAAAGCAGAAGATAAATGGTCTCTTCAAAACATAAACGGTTTTGTGATGCCGCCTCTGCCGCTATCTGTTCTACATCGATTCCTCTGTAAAAAAGTTTTCCGGGAACCGCCGTTTTTTTTCCGTCTTTTACATCATAACCGTGAACGTCGCCGACCCGCGTAAGACCGACAAGCACGCCTGTTCCGTCTTCGTTGCGAAGTCCCCGTTTTACGCTGAACTTCGTAAATAATTCTGAATCAATATAATCGTTACCGGAAATTTCATTTAAATGTTCGCTTAAATCCATAATTTTCTCCTATGCCTTTAGTTACATTTTATCATGTATACGCGTATTTATGTTTTTTTATTTTTGTTTTTTCGCGAAATCCGCGTCTTATTTTTCCTGTGAGTCATCCTCGCGTATCTGTACGCGGCGGTATTTCCCGCTTATTGTCTTTGGAAGTTCATTGACAAATTCCACTATACGCGGATATTTGTATGGCGCGGTGGTTTTTTTTACATGCTCCTGCAGCTCAACCTTAAGTTCATTCGAAGCTGTAAATCCTTTTGCCAGCACCACTGTCGCTTTTACAACAGCGCCGCGATCAGGATCGGGGAAACCTGTGATAACGCATTCCAGCACGGCGGGATGTTCAATAAGCGCGCTTTCAACTTCGAACGGTCCTATCCTGTAACCTGAGCTTTTTATCACATCATCGTTACGTCCTACAAACCAGTAGTAGCCGTCTTCGTCCTTCCATGCGACATCTCCTGTAAAGTAGATATCGTTATGCCACACGCTTGATGTAAGTTTTTCGTCGCGGAAATAGCCGCCGAACATTCCGTATGGTTTTCTTTTATTTGTTCTTACGACGATCTGGCCTTCTTCGCCCATGCCGCAGGGCGCGCCGTCTTCGCGTAATAGATCGATATCGTAACCGGGCGCGGGTTTTCCCATTGAACCGGGTTTCGGCTCCAGCCACGGCCATGTGCAGAGAGAGACAGTAAGTTCCGTCTGCCCGTAACATTCCCGCAGTTTTATTCCGGTGCCTTCAAGGAATTTCTCAAAGATTTCAGGGTTTAACGGTTCTCCCGCAACGCTGCAATGTTTTAGCGCGGAGAAATCAAATTTTTTCAAATCTTCCTTTATAAAAAAGCGGTAAATCGTAGGAGGCGCGCAAAAACTTGTCAGGCGGTTGCCGCTGATTATTTCCAGCATTCCATGAGGATCAAAGCGGTCGTAATCATAAATAAATATTCCGGTTTCGCATAACCACTGCCCGTAAATGCATCCCCACGCGGCTTTTGCCCAGCCTGTGTCGGCGACTGTCAGGTGCAATCCATCGGGAACGACCTGATGCCAGTATTTCGCGGTCGCGATGTGACCCAGCGGATATGTAAAATCATGGCGAACCATCTTAGGCATTCCCGTTGTGCCGGATGTAAAATATAAAAGCATGATGTCGGTGTTTTTATTTACCGGAGGATTATTAAAATTATCGTCCGCTTTTTCCATAAGAACGCTGAAATCATTCCATTGCTGCAATGGACTTTCGATGTCTGAGCCAAGCATGGTTTCTTTCGAAGCGCCAAAAACGCCGGCGGCGCCGTCTGTAACGCTGCCTGAAAAAGTATCGATATTGCCGGCTGTCCGCGTTTGGCTTATAAATTTTTCATTTACTGTTCTTACAGGATCGTGATCCCGCGGAGTGTGAACCGAACGGATAAAAGCTTTGTATTTTAACTGCGTCATTCCGAAAGACTCGCCGCTTCTTTCCATAATCGCTTCGGCTTCGTTGACGCGGTACATCAGCTCATGATCATCAACGCAAATAATTCCCTTGATATCCGCGGCGTTACACCTATATACAATATCTTTAGTTGATAAAAGATGCGTTGCCGGAATCGCGATTGCTCCAAGTTTATGAAGCGCGAGCAAAACAGGCCAATATTCGTATCTTCTTTTTAATATCAGCATTACAGGATCGCCTTTTTTTATTCCCGCCGCAGTTAAAATATTTGCGGCTTTGTTCGCGGATTTGTATATTTCCGCGAAAGTAAACGAGGCTTCCGCTCCCTTTTCATCGCGCCATTGCAGCGCGCGCTGATTTGGCTTTTCTTTCGCGATCGTATCTACTACATCGTACGCGAAATTAAAATTATCGGGGATATTTACAGTATAATTTTTATAAAAATCCTCATATGAATTAAATTCATTTCTTGGCAAATATTTGTCAAGCAAAGACATATATCTCTCCTTATATCAGATTAAATTATTTGGAACGTTAATTAAAATACAAACGCTAAAAAACGGGCCGCTTTTCCGCCGAGAGCCTTCATTCCGTGCTGCTCTGAGGAATTATAGTAAACGCAGTCGCCCGGATTAAGCTCAATCTCATGGCCGCTGATCGATATCAGCAGCCGCCCCTCCAATACATAATTAAATTCCTGTCCTGGGTGAGTATTTAAATTTACCGGTTTGTTTTCTGTTTCCACGGACGCTTCCACTATAAACGGCTCCGCTTTTTTTCCGTGGAAGTTATACGCGAGGTTCCAGTATCCGTACATCGGACGCCGGCTTACTTCCGGAGCCTGACCTGATCGCGTAACGCAGAAAGTTTTTAATTTGGATGACGCGCCGCTGATTAGTTCCGACAAATCGATATTAAAGCGCGAAGCTATTTCCACAAGAGCGCCGACCGAAAAATCCTTGTCGCCTGATTCCCACGCTGCGTACTCAACAGGATCAAACCCAAGCTCTTTCGCAAGATCGTGCGCGGATATTTCATATATTTCCCTGATTACGCGCACGCGGGACGCGATTTCTTTTACGTTTTCTTTCATAACATTCTCCCCGGGGCTTTAAACCCAGACATTATCCGGCAGACGATCTTGTTTCAACAGTTCCGTTGGAACGGGCGATTGTCACTACAGGCGGCTTGCGCGTAAAAATACCGTTCTCTACAACGCCGGGGATCTGATTTAACTCTGTTTCCAATAAAGAAGGATCTATCGGATTTCCGCGGAACTCCGCGCCAAGGCGGAGATCCAATATTAAATTACCATGTTCGGTTATTACAGGTCCGGCTTTTCTTACTGCCTCCCTTAGTATAACAGCCGCGCCGAATTTTTCAAGTACTCTGGTTACCTGAACTCTGGCTGCCGGTACAACTTCGACAGGAACGGGAAATTCAATTCCAAGGCGGTTTTTTAATTTTGATTCATCCACAATAATCGCGTACTGAGCTGACGCGTACGCAGCGATTTTTTCTATCAGCAGCGCCCCTCCGCCTCCCTTGATCAGGAAATTCCTGGGATCAACCTCGTCCGCTCCGTCTATTGTCAAATCAAGCCCGGAGGAAAGTTCGCGCGAGTTAAGATTATAAAACGGGATGTTCGCCTTTTCACATTCAATTTCCGTTTGAATACTTGTGGCGAAAGCGCAAATGTCGCGTAACACTCCCTGCGCGATCAGTTCTCCGATTCTGCGGACAGCGTAAACTGCCGTGGAACCGGTTCCAAGACCTAGCTTCATGCCGCTTTTTACCATGCTGTCAGCGACGTTATATCCCGCGCGCTGTTTTAACTGAGATACATCATTTACTAACACGATCGAATCTTGTTCCATGCGTCCGCTCCCATTGTATTTATTGTCGTTAAAAACTGCTGATGGATTTCCGTTCCGAAAAAATTCGCATATTGCATACAAGCTTGTTTTATTACCATGTCATAGCCGTTTATGATTTTACATCCGGCAGCCGCGGCTCTTTTTAAAAACGGAGTCGCGCTTGGAGTATATATTAAATCCATAACTTTTTCTTTTCCTGTAAATGAATAAAGTTCCAGAGGATCGGATGAATCGTAGCCTTCCATTCCAACGGAACTTGCCTGAATTATCAGATTGTTATATTTCGCCATAATATCGACTCCCTGATTATCCAGTCCTCCCCAGCGGAAGTTGTATTGTGACGCGATATTACGCGCTTTATGAATTGTGCGGTTTAATATCAGAGCCTTGCCGCCTAAACGGTATATCTCCGAGGCGACAGAACGGGCAACGCCGCCGCCGCCGATTATGGTTACCTTTTTAAATTTTAAATTTTTCCTGTCAATGAATTTTAATAGCGACGCGGAAAAACCCGCGCTGTCTGTGTTTTCACCATTCCATTCATTGCCGTTTTTATATAATGTATTGCACGCTCCGATTGACTGAACGGCGATTGAGCTTCTCGCAAGTTCCGAAAGCACCGCTTCCTTGTAAGGCACTGTTATTGAAAGCCCCTGAACATCCAGTTCTTTCGCGAGTTCTAAAAAATCATTTACAGAATCGGTTGGAAACGGCACGTATACAGCGTTATTATTTTCCATGTTAAAGACCGTATTAAAAAACCACGGGCTGACGCTCGCTTTCAGCGGGTAGCCAACAACTCCGTAAATTTTTGTTTTTTCGGTTATTCCGCGGAAGCGGTAGAGTTCAGCTAAATCGACAACGTCCATTTGTCCCGCCGCTCCGGGAATCTCATTTTCAGATAACGCGGCTGAATATGTCATGAATGATCCGAACCTTTCAGCGAGGATTCTTGAATAAATTCCGAGATGACCCATGCATATCAGGATTTTATCCCTTGCGGGTCCCTGAAGGCTGGATGTATAAGCCTGAGAAGCGCGTAACACGCGAAGCACATCGTATGTTGTGTTTACCTTGCACGCGATTTTTATTATTTCATCGCCGGTGCGCCGCATCGTTTTTATTTTTTCCGTTATATCATCAATTACGCTGTTTAAGTTGTGATAAGATCGAATAATTCTAGTTCCGAAAGTGCGCGCCGCTTCTTCTAGACTTGGCACTTTTAGATCATCTTCAATATCGATATACGCGAAATTATATCTTGAGTCCGCTTTAGCGTACGCGAGTCCGTTTGCCAGTAATTTTACTCTCGCGCCTTCGCCCTGTTTAAAATGACCGCCGTCAATGTCACGCCTTATAGTTAAAATAACAGGCATCCGCGCCAGTTCCGGAAAACTGCGGATATGCAATTGTTCATCAGTATCAAGGCAGTCTACGCGGAGTTCGGCAATATCAGCGTATTTACCGTATTTATTTAAAATCTCCAGATTTCTTTTTATTGTTTTTGCGGTAAGGCATAAGCAAATCTTTGCCACATTTAACCTCTATCTTAATAATCAGGACGGTAGATATAAATCGCTGTAACCTGCGCGTTTGAATCGGTGGATTCGGAGCTGTTTATATTGTCGAAATTTACTCTTAACATTAACGGCCAATCCCTTCCTGTTATGGGCATAAGGATATAATTTCCCATATTTATCGCCCTGTTTCCCAAAGTAAGCAGAACAACCGCTTTCCTGTCTCCGTTTGAAACGCCGTGAGTTGAAGCCAGTTTCACCTGCCAGATTCGGTCTCTGTAAATATAAAAATCAGCACCATTGTATTGAAAAACAACATCGTCCTGCCAGATTTCATTGCCTCTTTCGACGATTACAGTTCTGGGCGATCCATACCTTTCAATCAAATCCGCCATCATCATGCCGACAAATGAAAGCTGCTCATCATTGCTAAGATCCGCGTAAACCGGACGGTTTTGCGCTGTGGCTTGCTGTGTAAAAAATAAACAAATGAATAGGAACAGAATTGACGAAAGATAAACTCGTTTCATAAAATTTATTATCTCTGCTTACGATTTATTCGATAAGCCATTATCATCATTTTTATTCCAAGAACAGATATTATTATATATAGTATAATTTTTATAATATCCAGTACAAATTCCATAAACCTCTCCTTAAAACCACTTTAAAATTATATCAACAGTGCTGATAATACTAAAGATGGTGGCGATCATTCCGGCAATTCCCAAAAATTTTATTATTGGATTTTCCGGTTTATCCAGCACATCCGCTATTTTTTCAAGAGTCTTATTAACATTATCCAGCTTATCAGTTATCTTTTCCATATATTTTCTCCTAATTCTTGAGTTCCGTAAATACCCAGACATTCCCGTTTACCCGTAATATTCCCGCTTCGGAAATCCAGACATTAATTCCAGGGCGGACAGGGAAAACCGCGGGTTCGCTTTCCGCGAAAAACAACGGATCAGAAAATGGCGACGCTCCGTACCATAAAACTGAATGTATATCCCGCGGGCGCGCTTGTATCAAAGAGTCAAACGCGATGATTTTTAGTTCCGCTGTTTCGGGTATTAAACGCCGGGTATCAAAATTTCCTGACGCTGTGCTTTTCGCGGCGGACTGCCAGTTAACAAGCCATGGGTCTTTCTTTACAGACTCTCTCAAGCTGCCTGTTCTAAAAAGTTCCCTGAACCTGAGCCAGTCGAAATTCGCCGGTAATCTTGAATGGTTTTGATTATTGGCGAAAATTAGTTCCCAGTAAAAAATCGCGTCATGCCCTGCTTCCCAGCTTAAGCGTAAAATTCCGTCTTTAACATCAAACGGAAAAAGCGCGCCAGCGGGCTTGTAAAATCCCGGGATAAGATTTTGCTCAGGCCAATAAGGCCACGCGGTTACCGGATTTGCCCATGTAACAGGCATTTCGATTTCCATTGATTGAAACGGTTCTATATCCGCGATTTGTTTTTGCCCTGAAGCGTCAAGCCACTCAACTCGCCAATGAGGATCTCCAAGCAGCGACACCCAAGCCTCAGGCGGTCGCGGTAAGTTGAGAGCGTATCCCGAAGGGCAGATTTCCTTACAGGCGCTAAAAAAGAGGTAGCAGGCAAGCATCGCCGCCAGCGGAATGACTAAAGCAATAGCTTTATTTAATTTCGTTTTAATTTTTTTCATGTATATATATGGGTTTATATTGTTTGTTTGCATGATTGAAACGGAATTTTTTAAAAAAATTCTTAGCAGATTGCTGTCTTTGCTCATGAAATTTGCAAATTTGTCGAAAATATATCATACTTATAAGAAATGGAAACTGCGGAATATATAACTACCCTCGATCAGATTCTCATTAACCGTAAAGACTGGCTGGAAAGAAATGAATTAACCAAATTAAAGGATAATCTCAGAATTTATCAGATTTCATACGCTTCGTTGTATAATATCTTTTTAAAGAAAAAATTAATTGATGAAGACCCATATAAACAGGAAACAAAAATCAGCGAGCTTGAAATACCTGATTCCGGTAATTTTCCTGAAAATGAACGCATTAAGCAGCTTACGATAAGGCTTTCGAATTATGACAGCCAGCTGGACTTTCTTGTAAACTTCTATCAGCTTGGCGTGGATTTTTTAAATCTTGACAGAATTAAACGAATTGTCGGGCTTATCCGCTACATTGACTGGGTATCATTTTCGCCGGATTCCCAGTCGATCATGACAAAGTTTGCCTCTGATTTAACAAATCAGTCAAAAATGGGCGTCGATACGATGACCCTCAGTATAATCGGCGAGAGTCTTTCTAGGTTGTCAAAAACCACCACGGCTTCGATGGCGACATTAAAAGAGTTAAATGTTTTTTACAGAGAGTCCTATAAGCTTAATATCAGAAAGAGTATCACTCAGGGCATGTCCGCGGGTGAAGCTACGCCGGAAAGCATCAGGAAAAAAATGCCTTCCGCTTTGCCTGGCACACCTTTTTACAAAGAACTGATAGAAGAACTTATAAGGGAAGATAATTCCAAAGAAGGCAGTGACTTAAGGGATAATATTTTAAACTCTCTAATGGTTAAGGAAGAAAAATCTAAAGTTGTAAAACAGGCGATTGATTTTAAGAAAATTCTTCTTGACGGAATAGTTGTTATAGGCGGAGCGTCAAATTCTCTTACTGATATTATTGGTAAACTCGTTGATAACCAGGCGGCTTTGGACAGCAGAAAAAAAGGTTTTTTTGAAGCAATCAAAGAGTTGATCAGGCAGATTACAAACGCGGAGCCCGAAGAGATCATCTACACAATCGAAAAAATGGATGAAGCTAAGGGAGTTCCGATAAAAGAAAAAATTAATTTTCGTCAATTTATCGGCGATATAGAGAAAAAAAATAAAATTTTAGCCAGTTTTGTGCGCGGACCCGCGTATAATAAGCTTTCCGCGATGTCGGAAGAGCAGATTATCAATTATCTTGAAAGAAATATTAAAGAAATGACAACGCTTCATAAAACTTTGAACGCGTTAGATGATTTTTTTAAATCATCCGCGACTTCGGAAGACAGAGATAAAATTAAAGGCATTAAACCGGAGTTATCAGCGCTGAAAAATACTTATGTTAAAGCCAATCAGTTAAGGTATGACTACAGCGCGCAGAAAGAAGAAGAAGAGCAGATGAAAAATCTGGGAATTAAACTTAACGCTGACGCTCCTCCGCCTGTTCCTCTTCCGCCGCAATAATGGGATAAACCCTCAAAATCGATGATTTTTTACCATAGTAGTTGCCGATATTTTAGGTAAGCAGGATAATAGGTAAATTGCCGAATTTTCTAAAACCGGTACTGGCATTAGCGATCTCTGTATTAGTGTATATCGGGTATACATACCTCGCGGACAAAGGCTTATTGGACTTTATCCGAACGCGGTATTACAATCCATCTCTTATCGCTTCATATATAAATGAAAATTCGAAAGACGCTGAAATTGTCCAGAACCAAATTTTTGAGCTTCAGGAAAAATTTGCCGCCACTTTGGATGACGCGGCGGTTCGCCGCAGTTTTATGTATAATCAGACAAACGCGGATATTTTTGGCAGATCCAGAATATTCGGATTATTGCTGGAAACAACCGCGGGTCTGCAGTCCGTTCAATTCATTGACAGCAATGGCATCAGGATACATTATTCTACTTCCGCTGCTCATGTCCTGAGCCAGAACAATGAATCCGCTTCTTACAGAAATTATTACGAAGATGAATCGAATCTCCCGTTTGATATTATCAGAGTTCATGAAGGCGGAGGCGCGAAGTTTACATTATATGAACAGTATGATCGAATCATCTTTTCATTTCCTTTTTTTGATTCTATGGATATCCTGCGGGGAACCGCGATCTTTACGGTTTCTGCCCGCGCTTTAAGCGAAAAACTCATCGCCGAAGGCAGATTATTGTTCAGCGATGCCGTATCGCTAATTGAAGAGCCATCCGGCATATTGCTCGGAAGCCCTGAAACTTCCAAATCCGATATACGCGAAAAGGTTTCTGAAATTTGGAGCAACGATCAGCTGGACCGCGTTATTATACATACCGGCGATTCCGGTGTCGCGTATTCTCTGGTATCATCCAAAACCGAAAACGGAATGTTCATTGGCCGATTGGTTAATAATTCTGTTTTTACCGTATCCGATCGCATGGGACTTGTTTTCAGGCTTTCTTTGATGCTCACTTTTTTTCTTACAGTCTTTTTCTTTTTGAACCTTAAACCTCATCCGCTGACTCTTGTGCGAAGCCGCGTTAAACTCCTCAGGGATAATCTTTTTGAACAGCTTTACATCAGTAAAACAAGGGAAGAAAGAGTTAAATGGATACTGGAACTCGAACAGCGCCGCGACGAGATTCGCGCGGAGTTAAAAAGAAACCTTAAACTTAAACCAAAGACAGAAAAAGATATTGACAGCGTTATTGACAAAGCATGGAATGAACTTTTAACGGTCATTAAAACCGGAACAGGTTATGACGCGTCAAATCAGCTGACATTAGAGGCAAAAGGAACTGCCGTAGAGTATGAGATTATTGGTCCCGAAGCCGCGGAAGAAATCGAAGAGCTGGACGAAATCGAAGACGCTGAAGTTATAGATGATGTTGAAGAACTTGACGAAGCGCCCGAAGCTGAAGAACTGGAAGAAGCCGGTGAAACAGACAATGTTGAGACGTTAGATGAAATCGAAGAAATGGTAGAAATCGAGGAACTGGATGAAATTGAGGAAGCTGAAGCAATTGATGATGATTTTGATGAAGCGTCCAATGCTGAAACGTTAGACGAAATCGAAAAAATCGAAGAGCTTGAAGAACTTGATGAGCTTGATGAAAATGAGGAAGCGGAAGCCGCGGATGAAGAGACGGAAGAAAAAGCCAATGCCTCCCGCGTGGGCATGGGGCTTCTAGCGATCGCGAGCGAAATTGAATTTAATCATCCTGTAAAAGAAGAAGAAGCTGACGATGAACCTTTGCATGAAGATTTGGACATAGTATCGCCGTTTTCGTCAATGTTTTCATCTCTTGACAATGAAACGACCAAGACAGAAGAAGATAAACCTAATACTTAATTTTATTTTTTATCCGCGCGGCATCACGCGCTGACAACTGTACAGTTTCGCCCCTTGCTTTTCGCGTCATAAAGCAGTTTATCAGCCAGATTGTATAAATCTTTTATATCATAGAGGTTTCCGCATTCCGCGATATGTATTCCGATACTGACAGTAATATACGGCATAACAAATGATTTCTCATGTGTAATATTTAAATCTCTTATTCTTTGATTAATATACGCGCCGATATTGTCCGCTTCTGAATCATTATCCGTATACCATAGCATCGCGAATTCCTCGCCGCCTATTCTCGCGGTATAAATATTTCTTTCTTTATTTAGATGATTCAGGACATTGCCTATTCTTCGCAGACATTCATCGCCCTGAGGATGTCCGTAATGATCGTTATAACTTTTGAAACAATCTACATCAAGAAGGGCAATACACAAAAATTTATCCGAAGACCTGTGATTAGAAACATACCTGTGGAATGTTTGCATAAAGTCTTTCCGGTTTTTTAGCTGAGTTAACGCGTCAACTGTGTTTTCAGATTCCAGCCTGTTTATGTAGTACGCGGAAGTCATTCTGTGCATATTAAAATACCAGCCAAAAACTATGCTGATTATGCAGGCGAATACGGCGTTTTGTATATCATAATTCCATACCGTTGGAATCTTAAATAAGACAATAAACATTATGTAAAGAATTAATGTACAAATTATTATGCATAAATATAATACCGGCGAAATTATGAATGGCAGTAACGCGCATATAAGAATGCCTATGTAAGATCCGGCGATTTTCGCTGGTTCCGCCCAAACCGCAAGGTATAATCCAATAAACATTATGTTTATGTAATATAGAAAAATAAACAAATATATCAGCCAGTTGCCTATAATTTTATTATTTATTTTATGATTATACTTAATTACTAAAATCGTTATCATAATAATCGCGGCGACAGCGGAAACTAAGTAAAATTTTGCTTTGGTCAAATTATGTTCTGTTATTATTGGAAAAATCGCGAAAGATATTGTTAAAACCGCGACTAAGGTATTCGCTCTGATAAGGTTAATTAAATTTTCCGGAAACAGGTTATTCATGCTGTTTTTATATCCTTCTCCCAGCTTGTAATAACGCCAATTGGAATAAAATTTTTCCATTTTCTTACACCTTTCAATTATCTATGCCGCAAATTTCCTATTCGCACATTGATTATAATATATTACTAAATATTCGCATAGACCGTATTGTTAAGGTATTATATATAAACCTAGCATATTAAAATATGGAGATGATGAAAATCTTTGTTCATAATATGAAAAAATACCGTAAATACAGGCACATCTCCCAGATGAAACTGGCAGAAATGCTAAATACATCTACAAGTTATATTGGTGAAATTGAAATAAACGCCAGAGTCCCATCCATGGAGATGGTAGAAAAAATCGCGAAAGCTCTTAAAATTGAACCGTTCCGGCTTTTTATTGATGATATAAACAGAAAAGGTTATAACTTACAGGAATCAGAAAATCCAATGGAAAATATCGAAACCACAGTAAGGCAAGCCATGGCGAATGAAATTAAATCCCGGATTTCCAATGAAGTCGATAAATTTTTACTGCCTGAAAATGAAGATACCAGCGTTTGACAATTACCGCATCAAAGGACGGGGATTAATCGCGACGCCGTGTTTGTAAACAGTAAAATGCAGGTGGGGACCTGTGCTCCGGCCTGTGCTGCCGACATCGCCAATGCGCTCACCCTGAACAACGCTCGCGCCTGTTCTTGTCCGAATGACGCTGAGGTGTCCGTAAAGCGTGCGGTAATCCGAATGGTGGTTGATAATTACAAAGTTACCAAAAATATTATCCCAGCCGACAGCGCTGACCCTGCCTGCCATTGCTGCTCTGACAGGAGTGCCGGTTACTCCGCGGATATCAATGCCATTATGGAATTCAATTAAATTATTGTTAAATGGATCCCGCCTGTATCCAAATGCCGAAGTAATCGCTCCGCTTACAGGCCAGACAAATAAATCGCCGTTAATTTCCTGAAGCGTAACCCAATCCATCCGCGCGCCGGGGATAAAAATATCTTTCCCAGCCGCTATATAATCGGAGAAAAGCTCATTCGCGATTTTTATCGCTTCCATATTCGCGTTATACTGTTTGGCGACGGATTCTAATGTTTCACCACTCCTGACTGTATGTAAAAGCCCGTCCTGATTCGGTATTCTAATCGCTCTGCCTGCCTGCATTAGGCGCGAGTTTGTAATTTTGTTTATTGATATTATCGAATCTTGATTCAAGCCGAAATTTACCGCCAGAGTACTGATATTATCTCCGAATTCAACCATGTAGGATTCTTTAAATAAAATTCTGGTTCTGGATACGGAATCAGGTTCAATTATTACAGCGTCAAAGGTTTCCAGCATCATTTCCAGTTCCGCTTCGGAAATGTTTTCTTCAGAAAAATAGCCTCCTCCGATGCCGTATTCGACCGAAAAATCACGCTCGGCGGCGGGAAGTTCCCTGAAATTTATATATTGACCGGGATTTATCAGCAAAAATATTAAAATTACCGCCGCAAACCTGAAAATTGTCCTTCCTGACAGCCCAAAAGGCAGCTTAGAGCCATAAATTGTTTCCGCCGCGCTTGCCGCGTCAGCAAGCGGGTTATTGTAAGACAGGTTTTTTTCATTTTGGGGCATCATAACCTACTTTAATCTAAATAAAAATTTTGTTCAATATCAGATTGGTCTTAAATTAATCAGCCTCAAGCAATTTTAATAAATCTCTGATTTCCACGGCTTGTTCGTACTCTTCTTCCGCGATTGCCTGCTCCAGCTGTTCTTTAAGCGACCTATATTGATCATCGGAAGATTCTTCCAAATCGCTTATAAAATATGTTAATGGAACGCTGGTTTCTTCAATTATGGATGAAGCAAGGTAAATTGGGCATTTTTTCCGCGAGGCGATCGCTAAAGCGTCTGAGGGACGGCTGTCCAGTATTAAAGGTCTTTCTTTTGTATATTCGCCGCCGGTAATTATTAACCGCGCGTGGAAAACATCGTCTTTTAATTCGTGAACCTCTACTTTTTTTACTGAAAGGTTCACGCTTGCCAGCATATTAACAAATAAATCATGCGTATGAGGACGGGATAATGGCATTCCTTCTTTGCCGATTAATATTGATTGCATTTCCAAGGCGCCGATAAAAATCGGCACTACAACATCAAGATTTTTCGGCTTAAGCAGAACCGCGTTCCCGTGGCTTGTTTTGAGAATTGACCATATTTCGCTTATATTCATTGTCTTCATTATCTGTTTTATCCTGAGCTCTTCCCAAAAACAGAAGTTTTGAGAAAGCCTGTTTTAACTTATTAAATCCACTAAACCATCCAACAGGACGCGGCCATTTTCGTTAATATGTAAATCCGCGAATTCGCGCGAGTTTAGAATCTCATGTGTTTTTGTCAGTAAATCCCTGCCTATAACTTCCGCTTCCGCGACTACGCCGGAGGCAATCAATGTTTCCATTAGTTCGCCGACTTCAGGCGCCCTGCTTCCTTCGTGTTTAGCGACATGGAAACAATAGAAAACGCGGTCTCTTTTTTCGGGGAATTTATGCATGTATAAAAGAACAGGAAGGCTTTTCTTTCCCTCTACTATGTCGTCGCCTCTTTTTTTCCCGGGGTTTCCTGTTGTAAGATTTCTTACATCATCGATTATCTGAAAACCCACGCCCATTAAATCCGCTGCTTCGCCAAGGACGTCAATTGCCTTGTGCGGAGCGCCTGCCGCGTACGCGCCTAACTCCGCCGCGAGATGCGTAAGGCTTCCTGTTTTTAATTTGCACATAACATAGTAGTCGTCAATCTTTGGCACGATGGAGATGTTGCGGTGCCAGTTTATATCTATTGCCTGTCCAAGATGAAGCCTTCTCATGCACTCTGACCAAAGCCTGTAAATTATATCTTTATTGTTAGCTGTAGGCGCTTTATGAATGTATGATTCTATGCAGGAAGTTGACAGGAAATAAAAGAATGAACCTGAGTTAATCGCCGTATCAACGCCGAAAAGTTTGTGAATCGCCGGTTTCCCGCGCCGTTCATCAGACTCATCCTCGATATCGTCATGTATCATGCTTGCGTTATGCGAAAATTCTACAAGCGGCGCGAGAGGAACGGAAGCGTCCCCTCCGCCGAGCGTTTCGCAGACAAGCGTCATTAAAAGCGGACGCCATCTTTTCCCGCCGCGGTAAAGCAGTTCTTTTAAAGGATTTATTAAGAGCACTGTTGACTCAGCGCACGCGTTTTTTCCAATGCCGGTAAACACAGCTTCATTCCAGTTTGAATTCGGCGTTTCCGGCAGCCATCGTTTTAATTCTTCTTCAATTTTTGATATTCTTTGTATATACTCTTGATTCATAAGACATTATAATCCAATAAATGACAGATTACAAGAAACCTGATCATTGGCAGCAAAAAGCGCGTAAAGAAGGATACCCCGCGCGTTCTGTTTATAAGCTGATAGAGATCGATGAAAAATTTAATATTTTTAAGAATAACCGTAAATCATCCGCCAGTTTTCGCGTTCTTGATATAGGCGCGGCTCCGGGGAGCTGGAGCCTTTATGTGATGCGAAATTTCTCGGATTCTAAAACCGGCAGGACAAACAGCCGGATTAACCTCCTTGCCGCCGCCGATCTTTCGCCGCTTTCGCGCGAGTTCGACAATGGTTTATTTGATGGCGGCAATTTCTTTTTTATCCAAGGCGATGTTACCGCCGATGATGTCCGTGATATTCTGCTGTCTAAAGGACCGTACTCGGTAATAATCAGCGACGCCGCGCCGAACACGACAGGCAGCCATTTGATTGATTCCGCCCGATCCCTGGAGCTTGCCGAAACTGTCGTTTTTTACGCCGAAAAATGCTTAACTCCCGGCGGCAATCTCGCGTTAAAGATATTTCAGGGCGGCGGAACAGACGCTCTGCTAAAAAAAATGAAAACTTTTTTTGAAACCGCCAAAAGTTTTAAGCCCCAAGCGTGCCGCGGCGAATCAGTGGAAACTTATTATATCGGTTTAAATAAGAAAATCTAATTCTATCTAAAACATCATTTTATATTTATTTATTATAGACAAATATGGTATGAGCGTATAATCGAATATATACAGGCGGGACATGCAGTGTGTATGCAAAACTTTTGGCAGAGCCTGTCTACGAGCCCCAGCGCTTATATAAAAATACACTTTAATTAATTGACATAAAAAAAATTAATTAGCGCTGGGTCTCTCCGACAGAGAGCGCCAAAGATAGTTTTGCCTACCCGCTGCCTGCTCCCGCCAATAAATATATTTTATATTGCGCTCATGCTGTATAAAATATTTGTTTATATTTTAGAACAGCTTCTGTTAAATATTATTTATATAATTTTCCAATGTTGTTCCAAAACATCAAAAAAACTTTTTGTTAGTAAATCGGTCAATACGGCGTAAGCGGGAAGCCTCGGCAGCGTCTATAGCAGTTTTTGCATTGATTATGTCATCATGTCCGATGTTATCAAACATCACGTAAATTTTTACATTAAAATTATTTTTGCTGCCTGAACGTGAGCATCGGACTCGTCAGAAAACACTTTTATTGATTCCTGCTATCCTAGCTGTCGGGGCTTTCCGCTTATGCCGTATTGGCAGTTTGGTAAAAATTATTTTTTTTATTTTGGAACAGCCTCGATTATTAATATTGAAAAATCATTTTATTCTGTGCTAACATTATTTTAAGGAGCTCGTTATGGAAAAGATACCAGTGGGTATACTTGGCGCTACCGGCATGGTAGGACAGCAGTATATCTCACTATTAAACAATCACCCGTGGTTTAAAGTGCGTTATGTCGCGGCATCGCCGCGCAGCGCCGGAAAAAAATATAGTGACGCTGTCGCCGGAAGATGGCAGCACGCTTCAACTTACAATGCTGATATAGGCGAGATTATCGTAGAAGACGCGAATGATGTTGAGCGCGCGATCGCTGCTTTTAAAAAAGGCGGATGTTCGTTTGTTTTTTCCGCGCTGGAAATGAGCAAGGATGATACCCGCCTTTTAGAAGAAAAATACGCCGCCGCGGGAATTCCTGTTATCTCTAACGCGTCCGCCCACCGCTGGACGCACGATGTCCCTGTTCTTATCGCGGAAGTTAATCCGGAACATACTGATATAATTCCAATACAGAAAAAATCACGCGTCTGGGATCGCGGTTTTATCGCCGTTAAACCCAACTGTTCAATACAAAGTTATATGAAACCGCTTCACGCTCTCGCGCAGGCAGGATTTCCGGCGCAGAAAATAATCGTAACTACAATGCAGGCGGTTTCCGGGGCAGGTTATCCCGGCGTTCCAAGCCTTGATATGATCGATAACATTGTTCCGTTCATCGGGGGCGAAGAAGAAAAATCCGAAAAAGAACCGTTGAAAATTTTCGGCGCGATAGAAAACGGCGCTTTTAAAAACGCCGAATTCCCGAAAATTTCCGCGCACTGTAACCGCGTGCCTGTTGTGGACGGTCACACCGCCTGCGTCAGCCTTGAGTTCGGCGCGAAAAAACCAAATTCGCTTAATGATATAAAAGCAATATGGGCAGCTTATAAAGGACTGCCGCAGGAAGCCCGTTTCCCGACAGCGCCGGAACAGCCGATCATCTACCGCGAAGAAGAAAATCGTCCTCAACCGCGCAAAGATCGCGACGCCGATAAAGCGATGGCTGTAGTAATCGGCAGGTTAAGGCATTGTAAAGTTTTCGATATCCGTTTTACCGCTTTATCGCATAACACAGTGCGCGGCGCCGCGGGCGGCGGCATTTTAAACGCGGAGCTTTTAAAGCACAAGGGTTATTTGGGCTAAAGATCGTATGAATATTTTATCTCATGATCTCTGCGCCCCCGCGAGATTAAATTATAGATAATTCAGGAGTTTTTTTGTGAGCGAAAAATATTTTCCACTGGATAAAAACGCGCTTGAAGATTTGGCGAAGCGTTACCCTACTCCTTTTTATGTTTATGATGAAAGAGCGATTGTCGAAAATGTCCGCAGAATTAAAAAAGCTTTTTCTGTTTTTCCTTCTTATAAAAATCATTTCGCTGTTAAAGCGCTGCCTAATCCTTATATCCTTAAAATTCTCGCAGCGGAGGGTTTTGGCGCGGACTGCGCCAGCCTTCCCGAGCTTTTGTTAGCTGAAATGTCCGGCATGAAGGGCGGGGATATTATGCTCACTTCAAATGAAACTCCCGCGAAGGAATATGCCGCCGCCAGGGACATGGACGCGGTTATTAACCTTGATGATTTTTCCCACATTGAATTCCTGGAAAAAACCGCCGGATTGCCGCGGCTTATTTCCATGCGTTATAATCCCGGTCCTCTCAAGGAAGGCAACGCGATTATCGGCAAGCCGGAAGAAGCAAAGTACGGTTTTACAAGAGAGCAGCTGATTCAGGGTTACTCGCTTTTAAAACAAAAAGGCGTTAAGCGTTTCGCGCTTCATACAATGGTTGCGAGTAACGAGCTTTCCGTTCCGTATCATGTTGAAACGGCTCGTATGCTTTTTGAGCTTGCCGCGGAAATATATAAAAAGACCGAAGCGCGGCTTGAGTTTATTAACCTTGGCGGCGGCGTTGGAATTCCCTATAAACCGGATCAAACAGCTGTGGATTATCAGGTTTTGGTTAGCGGAATAAAAAAAGCGTATGATGAAATTTTAATACCCGCTGGACTTGATCCTATGGAAATACGCACAGAATGGGGAAGGGTTGTGACAGGACCGTACGGCTGGCTGGTCGCGCGCGCCGTTCATAAAAAAGAAATCTACCGTAACTACATAGCCCTTGACGCCTGCATGGCGGACTTAATGCGCCCCGCGCTTTACGGCGCGTATCATCACATAACAGTTCCCGGAAAAGAATCCGCGCCGTTATCTGAAACTTATGACATCGTCGGCAGTTTATGCGAAAACAACGATAAGTTCGCCGTCCAGAGGAAACTTCCAAAAATTGAAACCGCGGCGGAAGCTGTAATCAGCGGAAATTCTTCCGCAGGCGATTTTGTTGTCATTCACGATGCCGGCGCTCACGGAAGATCGATGGGTTTTAACTACAATGGAAAGCTTCGCTGCGGAGAACTTCTTCTTCGCGCGGACGGCTCAGTTACGCGGATTCGCCGCGCTGAAACAACTGATGATTATTTCACTACTTTGGATTTGTTAAGCCTTAAAAATTTTTCTTAATCAGGATATTATTAAATCCTGGAGTAATAATATGATAAAACGCAATCCATATATCGCGAATTTAAAAGCAGGTTATCTTTTTCCTGAAATCGCGAAACGCAGGCGCGAGTATGCCGCTGCTCATCCTGACGCGAAAATTATCAGCCTGGGAGTCGGAAACACTACTGAGCCAATCCTGCCTCATATAAACGCGGGTCTTACAGAAGGAGCGATGAAGCTCGGTACAAAGGAAGGCTATTCAGGCTATCAGGATGAAGGGCTTTCGCGGCTTAGGGAAAAAATTTCTTCAGTTTTTTACAGCGGAAAATTTTCCATAGACGAAATTTTTATTTCTGATGGAGCAAAGTGCGACATCGGAAGACTGCAGATACTTTTTGGCAATGGCGTAAAAATCGCGGCGCAGGATCCGTCATATCCTGTTTATGTCGATGGTTCTGTTATTGCCGGAGCCGCTGGTCCTGTGTCCGCGGATGGCAGCGGTTACAAAGGCATTACTTATCTTCCATGCACCGCGGAAAATAAATTTTTCCCTGACCTTGATTTGATTCCCAATGACAGCCTGATATATTTTTGTTCACCTAACAACCCGACAGGAGCCGTATCGGATCGCTCTCAGCTTTCTGCGTTAGTTGAAACCGCGGTAAAAAAAGGCTGCATCATCATATTTGACGCCGCGTACAGCGAATTTATCCGCGACGCTTCGCTTCCAAAAAGCATTTTTGAAATCGATAAAGCGGAGTCCTGCGCCATCGAGGTTAATTCATTTTCAAAACCCGCGGGATTCACAGGAGTGCGTCTGGGCTGGTCAGTTGTTCCAAAAGCGGTTAAGTACGCTGGCGGGGAGAGCGTTAACGCCGACTGGAACCGCATCGCTGGAACCATTTTTAACGGCGCGTCAAACATCGCTCAGGCAGGCGGGCTGGCGGCGTTAGACGACGAGGGTCTGAAAGAAATCCGTGGGTTAACGGATTTTTATTTGGGCAACGCGAAACTGATTAGGGACGCGCTTCAAAAGCTCAGCATACAGTGCATAGGCGGCGATAATTCGCCGTACATCTGGGCGCGCTTTCCCGGACGGGACAGCTGGGAAGTGTTCGCTGAGATTCTAGAAAAATGCCAGGTAGTAACAACTCCGGGAGCAGGCTTCGGTCCGGCTGGACAGGGTTATATTCGTTTCTCGGCTTTTGGTCACCGCGCGGATATTGAAGAAGCGTGCAGAAGGTTATACGCTTATAAAAATTATTAATTTAAGGAGCGCGTCATGGACAGAAAATCTAAAATTAAAGAATTAATTTCTCAGATGACTATTGAGGAAAAAGTATCCCAACTTCTTTATATAAGCCCGGCGATTGAGAGGCTTGGGATTCCCGAGTATAACTGGTGGAATGAGTGTCTTCATGGCGTCGCGCGCGCGGGGACAGCTACTGTGTTTCCTCAGGCGATAGCGTTCGCCGCGACTTTTGACGAAGGGCTTGTAAAAGAAATAGCCGAAGCGATTTCTGATGAAGCGCGCGCAAAATACAACGAGGCGATAAAACAGGGCAACCGCGGGCAGTATTGGGGGCTTACTTTCTGGACTCCGAACATTAATATTTTCCGCGATCCGAGGTGGGGACGCGGACAGGAAACTTACGGAGAAGATCCATATCTTACCAGCCGCATCGGAGCAGCTCTTGTCAGCGGACTTCAGGGTGATGATCCGGAAAATTTAAAAACAGCCGCGTGCGCGAAACATTACGCTGTTCATTCGGGCCCGGAAAAAGACCGCCATTCGTTTAACGCGATTGTCAGCCAAAAGGATCTCTTTGAAACATATCTGCCCGCTTTTAAGGTTCTTGTCGAAGAAGCCGGCGTTGAATCGGTTATGGGAGCGTATAACCGCACTCTTGACGAACCGTGCTGCGCAAGTAATTTTCTCATAAAAGATATTCTGCGCGGGCGCTGGAACTTTAAAGGTCATTTTGTTTCAGACTGCTGGGCAATCCGCGATTTTCACACTCACCACAAAGTAACAGAAACCGCCGAGGAATCCGCGGCGCTTGCGCTTAACGCTGGCTGCGATTTGAACTGCGGCTGCACTTATCCGATGCTGACAGTTTCTCATAAAAAAGGACTTGTTACAGAAGAGACAATCAACGCGTCACTTGAACGTCTTCTGCTGACGCGCTTTAAACTTGGAATGTTCGATCCTCCCGGCTCGGGCAAGTACGATAAGCTTGGCAGGGAAGTTATTAACTGCGAGAAACACAGAAAGCTGGCGCTTAAGACGGCGCATAAATCCATTGTCCTTCTTAAAAACGACAACAATCTTTTGCCTCTGGATTCGAGCCCGAAAAAAATTGGCGTAACAGGGCCCGGAGCCGCTAACGCGCACACTTTATTCGGCAACTATTACGGTGTCAGCTCGTGTTTTATAACCATACTCGAAGGGTTAGGTGAAAAGGTAAAAGACAAGTTCGGTATCAACCTTGAGTATAAGCAGGGATGCCTTATGTACTGCGAAAACAGAAAAGCTGTAAGTTTCGCCGGATTGTCCGCGCAGACTACGAATCAGCTTCAGAAAGACGCGCCCGATGTAACAATTGTTGTCATGGGTCTTGACGGCGCGATGGAAGGCGAGGAAGGAGACGCGATCGCCTCTGATTCAAACGGCGACCGCAATACAATTGAACTGCCGCATTGGCAGCTTAACCATTTAAAATTTATCCGTGCGGTAAGCAAAAAAGTTGTGCTGGTGCTGACAGGCGGAAGCGCTATCGCGTTCCCCGAAGAACTCGCCGATGCTGTCATTTTCGCCTGGTATCCCGGCGAGTCAGGCGGTCAGGCTGTCGCTGATATTATTTTCGGCGACGCGGCGCCATCAGGAAAACTTCCTGTTACATTCCCCGCTTCGACCGAACAGCTCCCTGATTATTCCGATTACTCCATGAAAGAACGCACGTATCGTTATATGACACAAAAGCCCCTCTATCCTTTTGGCTTCGGTTTGTCTTATACGAATTTTAAATTTGATTCGATCGCTCTTTCATCTGCGTCGATTTCATCCGGCGGATCCGTAAAAGCGTCGGTCACAGTTTCGAATAACGGTAAATATGACGCCGATGAAGTCGTACAGATTTACATCAGCAGGGATGGACGGGGCGATGACGAACCTATCGCGTCTCTTAAAGCTTTCCGCCGCGTTTTTATCCGATCCGGCAAAAGTGAAAAAGTTGAGTTTGAGCTTTCATCTTCGGTTTTTGAAACAGTTAACGCGCAAGGCGAATACAAACTAGCGCCGGGAACATATTCAATCATTGCCGCTGACGCGGCTCCTGTTCCTGTCGCTGTGGAAAAAGGCGCGCCATTGCCTGTTACGGCGAAAATTGATGTAAAATAAAAACTTCTTAAATAAAGTTTTTTAAAACTAACCGAGTTTTGGATAAGGCTCAAATACTAATAAATATTCTGTCATAATTGTATGTAATTTGCAATAAATTCGGCTGCTGAACTCCTTTATATATTGGAAGCTGTTAATAATGCAATGGAGTAAAAATTGTTTAATATAGACGATTTAAGGGAGAATCTTGTTTCTTATATAAAGAAAAAATTTTACTCAAGGCGCAACATTGTAGATATGGCGGATGAAATTGTAAACCAGACGTTTCTTGATGTAGCAAAGTCCGCGGGTTTTAATAACGAACAATATAATTTTGGCTATATGTCAGCCGCGTGTTTACGGACAGCTTATAAAGTGTTTCATAGAAAAGATAATGATAAAAAAATATCTATTTACTTTGATTTAACGTCTCCGCTTATTGATGAAGACAGTTTCACTGAAGAAATTGAGAAAGCCGAAGATACTGTTTT